>Ga0302250_1001951_pt1 | contig 13891 bp, 14 predicted proteins | sample AAG_RA_Asp_MG_FD_193536 | JGI IMG/M metagenome (GOLD analysis project Ga0302250, IMG submission 193536) | Enriched activated sludge microbial communities from anaerobic digester in WTTP, New Holstein, Wisconsin, United States - AAG_RA_Asp | ecosystem: Engineered > Bioreactor > Anaerobic >... | reverse complement strand
TTAGCTTAAGAAGTTATCATTTTTGCCTCACGGGGAGATCCCGGAAGAAGCCCTTGGCATAAGACTCTGCGTCCTCTGCGTCTCCGCGTGAAAATGAAGCTTTTGAACCTTCACGAGTATAGCAGTTCATCAACCGGGGTAAAGGTCTGCCATCAGCAGAGCGGGCGATCCGGAGCCCCCGTGCCACTATCTTCCTGGCGGAAGGCATCGGGGTTCAGATCGTGCTTGTGCAGCAGCTTGTAGAATTCGGCACGGTAGCGGCCGGCCATTGAAGCCGCCCGCGAGACGTTGCCGGCGGTTGCGGTCAGGAGCTGAAAGAGGTAAGCCCGCTCGAATTCCTCGCGCGCTTCGTTCAGGGGAAGCAGTTGCTGCCGCGCAACCCCGCTTTCTTCTCTTCCCAGAAGCAGATGCGCGGGGGTGATCGTTCCGCCGGCCGAAAGCGCTACCGCTCGCTCCACCACATTGGCCAGTTCCCGAACATTGCCGGGCCAGCGGTGCAGCATTAACCGCTGCATGGCCTCGGGGGAGAAGTCTGCAAGGTCTCTGGTCGGGTCTTTGCTGAAGAGACGCAAAAAATGCTGAGTCAGCAGGGGCACGTCTTCCAGTCGTTCGCGCAGGGGGGGCAGGTAAAGGGGAATGACATGAATGCGATAGAACAGGTCTTCGCGGAATTTTCCTTCACCGATGGCCTTCCAGAGGTCCTGGTGGGTGGCGGCGATCAGTCGCAAATCGACTTTTACCGGCTTCACCCCGCCAACCGGGTAAAATGCGTATTCTTGAAAGACCCGCAGCAGTTTCACCTGGAGCGCTGGTGAGAGTTCCGCCACTTCATCCAGGAAGAGCGTCCCGCCGTCAGCCTGCTCCAGAAGTCCCTGCTTGGCCCGGATGGCTCCCGTGAAAGCCCCTTTCACATGGCCGAAAAGTTCACTCTCGAGGAGACCTTCGGGGATGGCCCCGCAGTTGATGGCCACGAAGGGCCCCTGTGAGCGCTGGCTGCCGAGGTGGATGGCCTTGGCAATCAATTCCTTGCCCGTCCCGCTTTCGCCATACAGGCACACGGTCGAGTCGGTAGGGGCGATGTGGGCCACCTGGGCGAGGATCTGCTGCATCTTCACACTGGTCCCGACAATACCGTCAACCTGATAGCGCTCCCGGACCAATGACCGGAGCCGCTCGACTTCTACCTTGAGCCGCCTCACCTCCATGGCCTTGCTCAGTCGATAGAGCAGGTCTTTGGCCTCGAACGGCTTGGTGAGGTAGTCGTAAGCGCCCTTCTTGGTCGCTTCCACGGCACCGGCGATGGTCCCGTAGGCGGTGAGGATGATCACCGGCAGGTGGGGCTGGAGGGTCAACAGGCGTTCCAGGAGGGTGATCCCATCCATCCCTTCCATTTTGAAGTCCACCACGGCGGCATTGAAGATCGTTTCCTGCCCCAGGGCCAAGGCCTCTTCCCCACTGTCCGCCAGGATGACGTCATAGCCCGCCGCCGTCAGGCGGGCTTTCATCAGGGTAAGCAAGCCGCGATCATCGTCGACAACGAGAATCTTTTCTCCTGGCATGTTGTGCCCTATTTGAGGAGTTCCCGTTCCTTCTGCTCGATCTTGAGGTCGATCTCACGGGAACGCTTGATTTGTTTCCTGAGTTCGTTGATGGCCGCATTCTTGGATTTCATTTCGCCTTGCAGGCGCCGCCGCCGGTCCTCGGCGGTGATGTGCTGCTTCATCAGATGGAGCCAGGCCGTCGCCTGAAAAGCCAACGGACTCTCGGGATACCGCTGAACCAGTTCTTCAAAATAGGGCAGCCCTTTGCCCGGTTGATAATATGGGCTCTTGGGATAGGCGTAAATAAAGCCCAGGTTGAACAGGGGTTCCTGGCAAAGGTTCTGCTCGCTGCACTCAGCGAGCGCCTTCTGGTTCTCAGCGAGAAACCCGGCATAGTCTCCCGATGCCATGACCTTCTGGGGCGGAAAGACGGGCTGAGGAGGAGGCATGGGGGGAATGGCCACCGGAGCCCGACTACACCCCCAGCAAAACAGCAGAACCAGGATGGCCTGAAGCAATACCCGCTTCCATCCCTTCCCCGCCCTCCCCTCATCCCATCTCATCCTCATCCCCTGGCCTCCGTAGCCTCTGCTCCCTCCGTCACCGCCGAAGCCACCGGCAGAGTGACCACAAAATTCGACCCCTGCCCTACCAGACTCTCCACCCGGATGCAACCCTTGTGAGCCTCCACAATATGGCGGGCAATGGCCAGCCCAAGGCCGGTCCCCCGATGGTTTTCGGCCCTGCCCGCAGTGCTCTGGTAGAAGCGCTTGAAGACTCTCTCGAGGTCCTCTTCAGGGATGCCGGGACCGGTATCGGACACAATGATCTTGACCTGGCGGGCGCCCTGGTCGCGGTTTCGCCGAACCTGAGCCGCCATCACTACGCGCCCCCCCTCCGGGGTGAACTTCAGGGCATTGCTCAAAAGATTGTCAAATACCTGCCGCATTCTTCGTTCATCGAGTTCGAGCAGCGGCAGATCATCGGCAATGTAGGTTTGGAGGTCGATCTTCTTTTTGGCGGCAACCACCTGCAATTGCTCGATACTCCGGTAGAGCAGGGCCGTGGGGTCGCAGGGGGTGAATTCATACTCCATCATCTCGGCTTCCATTTTGGACAGATCCAGAATCGCGCTAATGGCGGTAAAGAGACGTTCGCTGTGGCTGCGCACAACCTCGAGGATCTCCCGCTGAGAATCGCTGAGAGAACCCGGAATGCCTTCCAGCAACAGTGCGGTCCCCTCCCGGATGGCAGTGAGAGGGGTGCGCAGTTCATGGGAGATGTGAGCTGTAAAGTCCGCCTTGAGCCGGTCGAGCTGTTCCAGCTCCTCCGACATCTGGTTGAACGCCTGAATCAGTTCGGCAACCTCCCTGGGGGCATGCGACGTGTGCGAACGGGCAAAATGCCCCCGCCCCATCTGGTGCATCTCCCTGGCAAGCTCCTTCAACGGTCGGCTCACGCCCCGGGCATGCAGGTACGCCAGCAGAAGGGCGCCAGCGATACCGCCGAGCGTCAGCCAGCCCATCACATTGGCAGCGTCAACCGCATGATCGCGAGCTGCCGCCGTTTTCTCCTCCATGGTCTGTTCGCGGAGGCGGATCAGGTGGTTGATCCGATCGAACACCGCATCCCCCAGATCCGGCGAAAGCTGCTCGCGGGAGTGTTTCTTGGCGATCGCCTGCCTGAATTGTTCCTGGTAGCGGGAATGCAGCTCTCGAATCTCGTCAGTCAACTCCCTTTCCCGCTGGGTATCGATCAGGGCACCCACTCTGGCCAGGCCCTGTTCGAAATCACTGCCGCTCTGGGCAAAACCGTCGTAAAAGGCCCCGTCGCGGGAAACCAGGTACTTTTCTGCATGCCGGATTTCTGCCAGGAGAATTTTCGCAAGCCGTTTTTCCTCGTCGATGCAGGCGCTATCGAGGGCGAGGATGCTGTTATCGAGGCGAATCAGTTCGTGGAGGGCTGAGATGGCGTACAAACCCAGCGCCAGGGCCAGTGCGACCAGCGCGCTTTGAGCCAGGATAACCCGCCAGAAGATCGTCAGACGCATCCGATTTCCCAATTTCGGGTTGATAATTGCTGGCATCGGCTGTTCAACAAACTGTCCTCGATACCCAAAGAAGTCCTTGTGTGTTATGGCCTCGATGGGTTACCAGTAACCGTTGTGTCAGTGGGTGCAACCCATTCACCGGTCATGAAGCCGGGGGGCAGCATAGCATGAGACGAAGCTCAGGCAAAACGCCAATGTCCTGTCCTTGCCACCGGCCACTGCCGATGCCATCCTCGGTTTCGAACCATCGTTGCTCGGAGGGACCTTCATGAAAGCTGCCATGACTGGCGTCATCATCGTTGGGGCGGGCGCTATGGGGGCTATCTACGCCGCCCTCCTCCATGACCGGGACCCGCAGGGAGTGGCGTTCCTCGCCGGCGGCGAGCGGGGCGAGCGGCTCCGCCGCAACGGGGTGGTCGTCAACGGTAAGCCTTATCAAATTTCTGTTTGCCCTCCCGACGCCGTTCCCGCTCCTGCTCACCTGGTGATGATGGCAGTCAAACATCACCATCTCGAACAGGCCATCCGGGACCTGGCGCAGGCGATCGGCACCGACACCACCATTCTCTCGGTGATGAACGGGATTGACAGCGAAGAGCGCCTTGCCCGGTGCTACGGTCCCGAAAAGGTGCTCTATGCCATTGCCGTCGGCATGGATGCCGTGCGAACCGATAATCGGGTGAATTATCGCAACCAGGGGAAGATCGTCTTCGGGCCGGGTCCGAATCCGGTTGATGGGGACCGGGTGAAACGGGTGAAGGAGCTTTTCGACCTTGCCGGGATCGTCTCGGAAGTCTCGGCCGACATGCTGCGCCACCTGTGGTGGAAGTTCATGATCAATGTCGGCATCAACCAGGCCTCGGCCGTCCTGCGTGGAAGCTACGGCCTCTTCCAGACTTCCCCGCAGGCGAGAGCGCTCATGGACGCCGCCATGCGGGAGGTAATCGAGCTGTCCCGGAAGGCAGGGGTGCCCTTGACCGAAGCGGATCTGGGCAGGATGCACGAGGTTCTAGAGACCCTCAACCCCGACGGCAAGACCTCCATGCTCCAGGACGTGGAAGCCCGCCAGAAGACCGAAGTCGAAATGTTTGCCGGCAAGGTCATCGAACTGGGCCGGCGCTTCGGGGTACCTACTCCGGTTAACGCCAACCTTCTCCTCCAGATCAAAGCCATTGAGGCCTCTTACCTCCCTGGCGAAACGGCCGCCAGGGAACGCACGCCATGAGGGCGCTTGACCATGTGTGCGCCAATGCGAACAAGACCCATGTGGCTCAACGAGACAAGGTCCGTGCGCCGCTTGTTGTGAGCACAGAATTTGGCATCGAGTCAGGGCTGACAGCAATTCTTACTTCTTAAGTTGATAGAAGATGTGAAATAGGCAAAATGATGGAAGTGAAATCAGAAAAAGATTCCTCGAAACGTTCTGCCGATATCTTGTCGGAAAATATCCATAGACTGCTGTTGCCTGGGCATCTGCAGCTTACTCCAGGGCTTAGCGACGTCTATGAGCTCGAACTGGCCTTTTATGAAAGTAAGATGCTAAGCGACGATGAGATTATCCGTCGCGGTGCTTACTTCGCCCAAGTGGGCGAAAAACTGACTTACCACACCCTGATCTGCAGCGGGGAGACATTACAGTTGCCCCGTTTTGCTTCATCAAGATTACGGTCCTTCTTTGAATCTAAACAGTTCAAGACTGGGTATGCCACACACGGTTTGTTTCCATATCGAGGCAAGTTTCACCCGCAAATGATCAAAGCCTTGATTAATATCATGGGTCTGAGACCTGGCGACATCATTCTCGACCCAATGATGGGCTCCGGTACAGTGCTCATCGAGGCATGTCTGATGGAGGTCAAATCCATCGGTCTAGATGCAAGCCCCTTTTGCCGGTTCATGACCCAAGCCAAGCTGGCTGGTTTGACAGTGCCTCTTGAGCCCATTCGTACAGCTTTAAAAAGCTCAAAAGCGGTTTTTGGCCATTTACAGGAGCGTGTCGGATCTTCGAAACGCGGCAGCAAAATTCAATCCCGGGATTCTTCCAGGTTCTTTCAAGAACCTGGAGCACATTACGGGACTGCTTTTGGAACTGGCATCGGGATGCCTGCAGGTTGCGAAGCTGCGGCTGTTCGTGATCTCATCCTCCTTGCATATTTGGACAGTGCCGGTTATTCAGAAAGAAGTACGCGCAACTCTCCCTATGAGCAGTTTCGTGCTATCCTTCAACGCTACCTGTTTGTGGCTGAGAAGATTCAAAAGGTTCTGGCACAGCTGGACTTGGCGCTGGCTCCAGCTATCCCTTTGGAGGGCGACGCGCGCTTTCTCCCACTGCAGGATTCAAGCGTTGACGGCATTCTCTTCTCTCCACCATACAGTTTTGCCATCGATTATCTGAAAAACGATTCTTTCCATTTGGAGTTTCTCGATGTTGATATCGAGGCATTGCGACAAAGAATGATTGGCCTCCATGGCCGAACCCCCCGACAGAGATTTGAGCTTTACCAGTCAGATATGGAGAAGGTGCTATCGGAATGCGCACGGGTTCTTCGGTCAGGGCGATACTGCACGATCGTAGTGGGCACTAATGATAACCAGATTGGCAGGATGTTGGGTGTCCCACCAACCAGTGTTCCAGGGTTGGATGAACTGCTCGTCGACATAAGCACTCGATATGAATTTCATCCGGTTTTGAGACTGAGTCGCCAAATCACCGGAATCGCCAATACCATGCGGACAGAGTACATCATGTTTTTCGAACGCAGGTGAAAACGTAGACTATTGCAGCGCTCTACCGTCGGTCCCTTTGGGAATACGCGGGATAGAACTGCTCACGGCATCATGTTCGATGGCGATTACTGTCAGCAGACCTTCTTCAACCCTCAGCGCTCGCCAGAGCCCGAAATAGGGTTCGATCTCGGCAAAGTTTCCGACACGGTCGGTCAGATAATGGTACATGGCACGAGTCGGAAGTACCAAAGCTCCACCAACGAAAATGCCCCGCAGGATGCCGAGAGCCATCTTATTGAGGGCACGATGGCTTGACGAGATGTTACCGGTTTCCCATTCCATGCAGAACAGCCGATTTCCAACCGGTATGGTAGCGTCAATCGGCCCCGGTCGTCTCAGTGCTGCAACATCAATACGGGTCTCAAGCTTCCAACCGAGCGACTTAAGATGTTGCATACATGCTTGTTTTATCGGTTTTACGCCACTGCCCTGCCCTCGCTTTTTGCCGGGTTCGTCACGGAGCGTGAAAGAGCCTGAGTCAGGTGGCCACTGTATGGAGTGGATTGCGGCAGTGATGTGGCTTTCGATTGTCTTCCATTCCTGGGAGGCAGAGAACTCGCCCGCATCAATCAATCGCTGTATCCGGATTATCTTCATCAGATTGTTCTCCAAATTGCCCTGGGTCCTGTCCAGAAGCAAGAACAGCATTCTCAACGCGCAGAACGATTTCGGAAGGAGACGTTTTCAGGGCGGAAGCTAGCTGAAAGATCGTCTTTAGGGAGGGGCTTTTTTGGCCTCGCTCAAGCTGACTGATATAGGTGCGATGAAATCCACTCTCAAAACCCAGCTGTTCCTGCGAGATCTTCCGGACTTTGCGCAGCTCTTGCACGGTCATTCCAAATGCTTCTTCAATGCTCAATGGTATCTCCCAGCATTCTTCGGATTCTGGATGTTGCTTTGCCGTGTATGATGATGTAGACTAAAAATCTACAGACTATAGTATTCATAATGAGAAACGAAATCCTTTGAGGATTCTGCTGATGAACCATGCTGATTTATTTGAAGCCATAGGGATAGACGCCACAGACAGATTTGCGACGAAAAGATTCGCCGACACCACCGGCATATCGGTGAGTCGACTCGAGCGCTACAATGACAGCAACACGCTACCATCAGGGCTGGACTTGGATCGCATTTGTGCTGCAGCGGGACTGTCACCGATTGAGTTGATGCTGAAGATGGGAGTGTTAGACCGGCGGGTGCTGAGGGGATTGAAGGCCAAGGCGAGTGAGGTTTTCGAACTGATCCGGGATGCTATCGAAATGCCCATTAGCCAGCTGGAACCGCCTGCGGTCGTGTTTCAGACAGACTTGGGACGCCTTCATCAAGGGGACTGTCTGGCTCTCATGCAGCATCTGGAAAGTGATAGCATCGATCTGATCTTTGCCGATCCCCCGTTCAACCTCAAGAAGCTCTATCCTTCCGGAGTCGATGATGATCTGCAAGAATCGAAATATCTCGAGTGGTGTGAATGCTGGGTTGCCGAGTGCGTTAGATTGCTGAAGCCGGGTGGCAGTCTTTTCCTGTGGAATATCCCCAAGTGGAATTCCCACATTTCCGGATACCTTAACGGTCGCCTCACCTTTCGACACTGGATTGCGGTTGACATCAAATACAGCCTCCCCATTCCAGGGCGGCTTTATCCATCCCATTACGCGCTCCTGTATTACTGCAAAGGCGAAAAGCCCAAAACCTTTGTCCCGGATCGGTTACCGATGGAAATCTGTCCTGCCTGCAAGGCAGATTTGCGGGACTACGGCGGATACAAAGACAAGATGAATCCCCTCGGAGTCAATTTGACTGATGTGTGGACGGATATTGCCCCGGTGCGCCATTCCAAATACAAGAAACGCCGAGGATCAAATGAACTTTCCGTTAAGATGATGGATCGCATCATCCAGATGGCTTCAAGAGAAGGAGACACGGTTTTTGACCCCTTCGGTGGTTCGGGAACTACTTACGTAGTGGCTGAGATTAAACGGCGTCGATGGCTTGGAATAGAATTGGGACCGGTAGATAATATTGTAAATCGTTTTGCAGAAATCGATAACGAGGCTGATTTAATTGAAAAAATCCGCCGCAGCTGCAATTGTCTTTTCACCCATGAGACGCTGAGCGCTCGACGCCACTTGGGATTGTGGACCTGTGATTCGGTACGCAAGGCAAGCAGGGACAACAGATAGCTCAGATACGGGAACCAGGAAGGGTCGATAGGCTGGACCATCTTAGCCGTGCTCTATAGTAAGCTAACCCAGCGAAATATAGCCTGGAGAAGCAGCAACGGAAGAATTAGGCCTGCGGGTCAGAGTGCGGACGGTCCAACCCATCGGAGGTTTCACGGTCCTGGTCGGCTTTGAGAATGGCAGCCAGAGGGAAATCGATCTTGAGCCGTATCTCCATGGCCCCATCTTTGAACAGATCCGCAACAATCCGAGCGTGTTCTCCACCATGAAGATCGAGGGCGGCACGATTGCATGGGACAATGGAGCAGATATAGATCCGGCTGTTCTCTACTACCAAGTGAGTCCTGCCTGGATGGAAGATGCTGAAACGGACCACGCGCAAAGCTCAAACCACCGCTTTGGAATCCATGGGTGAAGTTGACCGCAAGTCATGGGGTTGATGCGATTTTGTCATGCAAGGAAGTGAGATGGAAGGAAGACCGTCATGAAAGAGACAATGGTAGATGCCCAGGTAACCTATACCCTGGAATATGGCGGTAGATTCTACATCGTGGAAAACGTGCCGGCGCGAGTGTGCCGGGAGACCGGCGAGCAGCACTTCGCCCCTGAGACCGTTGAGCATATTCAGGCGATTATCACGAGCAGGAAGACGCCTGCCCGCGTGATTGAAACTCCAGTGGATGAGTATGCATGAAGACACTTCATCCCCCCTTGCCTTCCGCACCTCATTCCCTTCGGGAGCGAAGGGAGCGGGGACTGCACGCTACCGAGCTTTATGATCTCCCCGGTTCGTTATCCTCGATGCTCTGGGAAAATGAGGCTTGATAGACGATGAATCTCTACGATGAATTCTTCGCAGCGATTTCGATATTCAATAAGCTTGGGATCCGCTATGCCATAGTGGGTGGGATTGCGCTGGCATTTCATGGTCGACCGCGGTTTACCAGAGATGTTGATGTCCTGGTGCATCAAAGCGATATGGATCTTTTGAAAATGGCTTTGGGAAGACTGGGCTATGATGAAACGGCTGAGCCTTGGGTCCTGACCAACACAACCCTCACCCTCCGTCGCTTTCTCAAGGTTGAAGGGCAGGACGAACTCATGATCGACGTTTTGCTTGCCAGTGACGATGAACATATTCGGATAATCCAGGATGCCATTCCTGCCGAGTCGGCGGTAGGGCGAGTGCCTGTTGCCGCCCGGCGGGATATCATCTGGATGAAAAGATCCCGAAATTCAGACCAGGATCGTGTCGATATTGCGGAGCTGGAAGAAGATGATGACGATAGAGAAAGCGGTTAGAATCGTCAGTGACCTCTATGACTTCTACCGGAAAATCCCCAAAGTCTCCGGACAGAGGCCAATGGAAGACAGAGGCGGAATGGATCGGCAGGAGCGCCAGCACAGAGGATGCGAGGGCACTTTGGAGTCTTCCGGAAACCTCTCGGCTTCCCACCGCTGATCCTTTCTTCCCCCGCGTTATTGGATGGCTTCGGGACGTCACTCGAATATTCAGGGAGAGCTCATATGGGTCAGCAAAACGTCCATCTGTATGTCTTCGATACCCTGTCCGACTGGGAATTTGGCTACGCCGCAGCGGGGATCAACAACCCGGCGTTTCAGGCCTGCCCTGGGCAATACCGGATCCAGACGGTAGCCGTTCGGCGGGAACCGGTCACGACCATGGGCGGACTGCGGGTGCTGCCTGATCTGGTGCTGAGTGATCTCGAACCCGCGATGAGCGCTATGCTGATTCTGCCGGGAGGGGTGTCGTGGGATCAGGGATTGAACACCGAAGCGGTCGAGAAGGCGCGTGCCTTCCTGGCGGCCGGGGTGCCCGTGGCGGCGATTTGCGGGGCCACCGCCGGGCTTGCCCGCGGCGGACTGCTGGATGAGCGGCGCCATACGAGCAACGCCGCGGGCTATCTGCAAGGCACCGGCTACCGGGGGGCCTCACTCTATGTCGAGAGTCCGGCCGTAACCGACGGCGAGCTGATCACGGCCAGCGGGGTTGCACCCCTCGAGTTCGCCTACGAGATCTTCAAACGGCTCGCGCTCTACCCGGCAGCAGTTCTTGAAGCGTGGTACGGTCTCTTCAAAACCGGCGATCCGGCGCACTACGAGGCGCTGCTGAGGTCGGTTGCTCCAGACGCTTAAACAGCGCAAATGGACGCTACTTCTGGATTTGTGTTCCCAAACGGGAGCTTGGGAACGAGCGCACCTGAGTATTGCGCCCCATGAACGAGCGTCCGTTGTTGGTGGCATGGGCGTCTCGCCCCTGTGCCTCACAGGCTGGAAGCCTGTGCCACAGAATAGGCGAATGGAAATCTATTCCCCATCGAAAGGGACCATATGAAACACGCTCAAAAAGGCTGCAACGGGTATGGCCTCGCTTGAGCGGGAAGTGCGCAGGCTGTTGGGGAAGGCGATCTCGCACTATGATCTCATCCAGGATGGAGACCGGCTCGTCGTGGCGGTCTCTGGCGGCAAGGACAGTGTACTCCTCCTCTGGCTCCTCCGCGAGCGGTTGCAGCGCATCCCCATCCGCTACGAGCTGGTCGCGGTGCATGTGGATCCGGGATTTGATGAGACCTCCGCCGATCAGCTTGAAGCCTTCTTCCTCAAGGAAGGTTTCACTTACCGGATCCTGCGCACGGACCATGGCCCCCGCGCCCACAGTCCGGAAAACCGGGAAAATCCATGCTTCCTCTGCTCCCGCCTCCGACGGACCGCCCTCTTTCGCACGGCACGCGCTCTCGACTGCGGCAAAATCGCGCTGGGGCACAATCAGGATGATCTGATTGAGACCTTTTTCATCAATATCTGCTATGGTGCGCAGACGGCAACCATGGTGCCGAAGCAGCGGTTCTTCGGCGGGGCCGTCACGGTCATCCGCCCCATGGCGCTGATCTCTGCGGAAAGGGCGGAACGCCTCAGCCGGCGGCTCGGTCTGCCCGTTATGGCCAATGCCTGTCCTTCGGCGGGTAAGAATAAGCGCCGGGAAATGCGTGAATTGCTGGGGACACTTTTCGCCAAAAACCCCAAGGTGCGAGGCAACATCTACCATGCCATGAGCCACGTCAATCTGGAATATCTGCCGCCCCCGCTGGATGGTCAGCGAGGTCTGCTTTCACTCAAAGACGCTATGCAAATCTTGCCGGACGGACAAAAACCCTATGCAACCGACGACATCGAAGAAGACTCTATACCTGATTGATGGGAGTTCCTACCTCTATCGGGCGTTTTATGCCCTGGGGCGCTTCACGAATTCGCGTGGAATGCCCACCCAGGCCATCTATGGTTTCGCGCAGATGCTCACCAAGGTGATCCGCGAAAAGAAGCCGGACTATCTGTGCGTGGTCTTCGATCCGCCGGGCCCGACCCACCGACACGCCATGTACGAGCTTTACAAGGCCACCCGCCAGAAGATGCCGGAAGACCTGGTGGTACAGGTTCCCTACATCAAGGAACTGGTGAGGGTGCATGGCATTGCGCGCGTGGAACGGGAGGGCCATGAGGCAGATGACGTCATTGCCGCCCTCGCCCAGGAGGCCGTCGAGCGCTCCCTGGAGGTCGTGATTGTCTCGGGGGATAAGGATCTGCTGCAGCTCGTCAGCGATCCCCGGATCCGGCAATGGGACCCCCAGAAGGACCGGGTCTTCACCGAGCAGGAGGTTGTCGAAAAATTCGGGGTAACCCCGCGCCAGATGGTGGATTATCTGGCACTGGTGGGGGACAGCTCGGACAATGTGCCCGGCGTCAAGGGAGTGGGCGAAAAGACCGCCAAACAGCTGCTTCAGAACTGGGTTTCACTGGATGAGATCTACCGCCATGTGGAAGAGGTAACCCCAGCCTCGGTGAAGGCCAAACTCCAGGCGGGCCGGGCGTCGGCTTACCTTTCGCGGCAACTGGTGACCCTGAAGACGGATCTGCCGCTCGATACCCAAATCGAAGACCTTAGGCCCGAAGCTCCTCTCAAACCTGACCTGCTCAAGCTCTACCGGGAACTCGAGTTCAAGGGCTTCCTGGAAGCACTCGAACGGGAATGGGGAGCTTCCTCCGAAGAAGCGGTCTCCGCCGATCAGCCCGAGTCCCTGCTCGAACTGACGACCATTCAAGACCGGGATACCTTTGAGGAGTTCCTCCGACTTCTGAAAGGTCAGCGCGAGTTCGCCCTGCGCCTCCAGACTACGGTCTCGGACCCCATGCGGGCGGAAATAACGGGCTTGGCCGTAAGTTTTAAGGATCACGCCGCGTTCTATGTCGATTTATCTCATCCTGAGGAGAACGCTTCGGGCAGCCTCGCCTGTCCCCGGCTCCTGTCGGCCCTGGCACCGGTGCTGGCAGACCCGGAGATCGGTAAGATCGGCCATGACCTCAAGAACGACTGGGTCGTCCTGAAACAGCATGGCCTGCAGCTGGAAGGCATCGCCTTTGACACCATGGTGGCCGGATACCTGTTGCATCCCGGGCAGCGGGCCAACGATCTTGCCCGCCTGGCCGGGGAGCAGCTGGGAGAGAGTCATAACGTCCTGCCGACATTGGAAACGAAGCGGAGGCAGGTCGCGGCTGCGGCCACGCCCGGGACGGGGACAGCGCCGGCACGAGCGGCGGAAGTGATCTGGCGCCTGCTTCCCGGCCTCCGTAAACAGCTCCGCGAAGCCGGCCACGAACACCTCTTTGAGTCGCTGGAACGGCCCTTGATCACGATTCTGGCAGACATGGAGGCGCGGGGGATCCTGGTAGCTCCTGCCAGGCTGAAGATGCTGGCGGAAGAGCTGCAACATGCCATGGAGCAAAAGGCGGCAACCATTTTCGACCTGGCTAAAGAGGAATTCAACATCCAGTCTCCCAGGCAGCTGGCCGCGATTCTTTTCGAGAAACTGGGCCTGCCGGTGGCGAAGAAGACCAAGAGCGGCCCTTCCACCGATTCGAGTGTCCTGGAAGAGTTGCTGCCGGTCCATCCCATTGTGGAACAGGTTTTGAGCTATCGCACCCTGGCCAAGCTGAAAGGTACCTATGCCGAGGTTCTGCCGCGGCTGATCCACCCTCTGACACGGCGCATCCACACCTCCTTCAATCAGACCGTGACCGCCACCGGTCGGCTGAGCAGCTCCGATCCGAACCTTCAGAACATCCCCATCAGGACTGAGGAAGGACGCAAGATACGGGAAGCCTTCATCCCGACGCCGGGCCACGTGCTGCTTTCGGCGGATTATTCCCAGATCGAACTGCGGATTCTGGCTCACCTGAGCAGGGATGCGCATCTGCTCGAAGCCTTTCACACCGATGGGGACGTACATCGGCAAACCGCAGCCGAAATGTACAAC
>Ga0302250_1001948_pt1 | contig 13919 bp, 13 predicted proteins | sample AAG_RA_Asp_MG_FD_193536 | JGI IMG/M metagenome (GOLD analysis project Ga0302250, IMG submission 193536) | Enriched activated sludge microbial communities from anaerobic digester in WTTP, New Holstein, Wisconsin, United States - AAG_RA_Asp | ecosystem: Engineered > Bioreactor > Anaerobic >... | reverse complement strand
GAACTGCATACCTTTTTCCGGACTGAGCATGTGGATATCTATACATCTTTATTGTCTGCGATAGACTGGGTGTTTGCCAATGAGGAGAAAGCCATCGTTATCGAAGAGGACTGCGTGGCAAGCGTCTCTTTTTTCCGGTTCTGCGATGAAATGCTTAGTCGATATACTTCGGAAAAAAGAGCGTGGATTATAAGTGGTGACAATTTTACCCCGTTGATTCAGAATAACACCCCTGACAGTGATTACTATTTTTCTCGGTACCCCCATATTTATGGTTGGGCATCCTGGCGAGACCGCTGGAACCTATTGGATCGTGATATGCTATCCTGGCATTCCACTAAAGGCGGAAATGTCTTTAAAGATTACTTCCTGTCTAATAAAGAGGCTGTTTTCTGGGAAAAGCTCTTCGCCAGGCATCATGAATCCATATCCACAAGGAAGGTCTGGGATTTCCTGTTTGTTTATTCGAGGATAGTCCAAAAAGCTTGGGGTATAGTGCCAAGACAAAACCTAGTGTCGAACATTGGGGTTTCTGGAACACACAATGCAAAGAAGAAAGCTGTCCCCACTCATAATCTTCCAGCTTACGAACTGGACTGGGCAAAGGGTCTTGCACATCCGGCTTCAATCCAACCCAACGATGTATATGACAATCACCATTATTTATTGCATATACTGCCAAAAATCAATCGGTTGCAGAGAACCACCCCCAAAGGATTCATCCGCAAGATGGTTGGCAACAAGACTGTGGACTTTATAAAGACTATTTTAATGAAGGTAAAACAGAAGTAATGCCAAAAAACAAAGTAGCCGTCACCGGAGCTGATGGATTCATCGGCTCGCATCTTACAGAATTTCTTCTTGGCAAAGGGTATCAGGTAAGGGCTTTAGCACAATACAACTCCTTTAACTACTGGGGCTGGCTGGAGGACATCCAGGAAACCCCAAATCTGGAAGTAGTATCAGGCGATATTCGCGACCCGTTTTTTTGCAACTCCTTTTGTGAAAACATGGATGTTGTATACCACCTGGCAGCACTTATCGCCATACCATATTCCTATGTTGCGCCAGACAGCTATGTCGAAACCAATGTAAAGGGGACTCTGAATATTTGCCAGGCAGCCAGAGACGCCAAGGTAAAAAAACTGCTGGTTACCTCTACCAGCGAAGTTTATGGAACTGCCCAATATATTCCCATCGACGAAAAGCACCCTCTGCAACCCCAATCTCCATACAGTGCGAGTAAGATTGGAGCAGATGCCATTGCCATGAGTTTTTTTAATGCTTTTGGGCTGCCTCTCACAATTGTTCGTCCTTTTAATACCTATGGCCCGCGTCAGTCAGCCCGGGCAGTTATCCCAACAATTATTACTCAGATAGCCAGTGGGATGAAAGAGATCAAACTGGGCGATACTACTCCAACTCGGGACTTTAATTTCGTGGCCGACACCTGCCGGGGATTCTGGGAACTCGCGGAATGCGAGAACACTATCGGTGAAATTGTGAACATCGGATCAAACTTTGAGATTTCCGTTCAGGATACTCTGAATCTGATCAAGGATATCATGCACAGCGATGTTAGGTTTATAACCGATGAACAAAGGGTCAGACCGGAAAAATCAGAAGTGTTCAGGTTGTGGTGTGATAATAGAAAGATTGAAAGTTTAACCGGTTTTAAACCTCAGATAAGCATCAGAGAAGGTCTGGAAAAGACAGTGGAGTGGTTTACCAAACCGGAAAACCTGGCAAAGTATAAACCTGGGCTTTACAATGTGTAGAGTCCACGAATTGCACGAATTTCACTAATTATGTTAGATAAGAGAGAAAAGACTCCGGTAAACTTGCTTTATAAAGATGAATGTTACAAGATTATTGGAGCTTGTATGGATGTTCATAGCGTACTTGGTTGTGGGTTCCTTGAACCTGTTTACCAAGAGGCTTTGGCAATAGAATTCGAGTTACAGAAGATACCATATATGAAAGAATCAGAAATCACTATAAAGTATAAAGATATAACACTTGGCAGATCATACAAAGCAGACTTCATTTGCTTTGATAGGATAATAGTAGAGCTAAAAGCTCTCAGTGCGTTAACAGGGGAACATGCATCTCAAGTGATAAACTATCTCAAAGCCACAGGATTGCGTGTTGGCCTTCTCGTTAATTTTGGAACCTCAAGTCTCCAACATCAACGATTTATAATTTGACTTATTCAAATTCTAGTAGATTCGTGTAAATTCGTGGACTAATTATGGCATACAAGATACCCCTTTTTGATTTGAACTTTGACGAGAAAGAAGCCCAAGCGGCTTACGATGTGATAAAATCAGGCTGGATTTCTACCGGCCCAATGTGTCTGGCCTTCGAGAAGAAATTCGCAGAGATGCTGGAAACCGATAATGCAGTAAGTTTGGCCAATTGTACCGTGGCTCTTCATCTGGCCTTGGTAATCCTGGGAATAAAGGAAGGCGACGAGGTTATTGTGCCGTCCCTTACCTTTGTTGCCACAGCGAATGCCGTTCGCTACTTAAACGCCACTCCGGTTTTTGCCGACATCTGTTCTTTGGAAGAACCAACAATTTCGCCAGCCGACATCAAGGCAAAAATCAGCCCGAATACCAAGGCCATTGTGGTTATGCACTACGCCGGATTTCCCTGCAAAATGGATGAGATAATGCAGATCGCCAGGGAGCATAACCTGAAGGTTGTGGAGGATGCCTGTCATGGCCCCCTTTCCGAATACAAAGGCAAAAAACTTGGAACTATCGGAGATATCGGTTGTTTCAGCTTTTTCTCGAACAAGAACATCAGTACTGGCGAGGGAGGGATGCTGGTGACGAGTAATGCTGAGTATGCCGAACGAGCCAGGCTCCTTAGATCCCATGGCATGACCACGATGTCCTACCAACGCGCTTCAGGGCATGCTACCGAGTATGACGTGGTTACTTTGGGGTACAACTACCGGATGGACGACATTCATGCCGCAGTTGGTTTGGCTCAGTTGGATAAATTAAGTGCTGATTTGATACAAAGAGCCAGGGTAAGGGCCTGGTATCTGGAAGCGCTAAAAGACAATGCCAGGATAATTGTGCCTTTCTCCGAACACATTGGATTTGTTTCCAATTACATTTTCCCCATTGTTCTGAATCATGCAGATAAAGACCTAAGGGACACTACCAGAAACAAGATACATGCACAGGGCATCCAAACCAGTGTTCATTATCCTGCCGTGCATAGGTTCTCAAGCTTTAACTCCTACTACTTAGACCTGCCCATAACAGATCAGTTTTATAACACGACTCTTACTTTGCCGATGTATGCGAGATTAAACAAGTCAGACATCCAGGATATAATAACAAACTTGAGTGAGTCAACAACATGCAATTGATTGTTATTGGTGGCTTTAGCGAGATTTTTGAGTTGTGTGCCGATGCCGGTTTAGCTATTGCTGGTTACGTTGACAGTTCAGAGCTGCCGTCCTTTTTGCAATATGAGTATTTCGGTAATGATGAAGAATTCATAAACATTTGCACAGACCCAAGTAAGTTTGGCTTGGTTATTAGCCCAGATCAACCCCAGGTAAGGAATCGTCTCTTTCGTACATATAGCAGTATGGGTTTCAATTACCCAGTTATCACATCACGATATGCGAAAGTATCTCCTTCATCAGTGATAGGTATAGGTTCTGTACTTCAGCATGGAGTATTTGTCTCTGCGAATGTTATTCTGGGTGATTTTGTAAAATGTAATGTTTACGCCAACATCATGCATGATACGGTGATTGGTTCATTCTCTACGATAGCTCCCAATGCAGCCATTATGGGACGAGTAAGTATTGCTGAAAGCTGCTATATTGGTGCTAATGCTACGATTAAGCAGGGGATCAGTATATGCAAGAACGTTATTTTGGGGGCAGGTGCTGTAGTTACGAAAGATATTGTAGAACCAGGGACTTATGTTGGCATTCCGGCAAGAAGGATAAAGCAGTAATATTGCTTATATATCTATGGTGCAAGTATGGTGTACATCCCCGGCAAGAGAGCGGGAATGAACAGGATGCAGGCAGCAGAAGTGTTTAATCGCATAGCTGAAAACGTGTACTAGTTCAATAATCTTCGTTTTTGACCACAGATTTCATTTTTTTCCTCCATAGAATAGTAGAGGGATATGTTGTAATACTGCAGCCACCCACCTTAAAAATACGTGAGGAAACAAAGATGAAAGCCAACGTAAAGCTGATGCTGCCAGGATTTACCGGGAACATGGATGATGTGGTGATTTACTACAATGCGCATTTGAACAAGTTCATTGCACGCAAAAAAGTGATACCGAGCTTCACTCCCGATAACCAGATCATGAAGGATATCAATGCCTTTGCCCGAAGAATTGCACTGAGCGAGGCTTACAAAGATGATTGCCGGGAATACATCAAGCTATATAACCGAAAATATCGCCGTAATGGCAGAGCGATGAGCACCTGGCCCAATGTATTTCTTATGGTGATGAGGGCGATGTTGAAAGAGCATCCGAAGATAGATATGAAGACCCTTTGCCGCGATGATGTGCTCAACATGGATTTGCCCTGCAAATGTGTGGCTGATGCCATAAATGCCGGCTATTTGGATAGGGTGCCGGGTGGTGTGGGATTACTTAATCAATTATAATAGATGAGATTGCAAAGCATGGATAAACTGACTAAATACAGATTCGCTGATTTTACACTGGAGAATTACCGCAGATTGCTGGAGCTGGCAACAGCTGAAAGATTTGTCTTTTCTGAATATCTTGACTATGAAAGTAGTGACAGAAGGATCATCTGGAGGCATGATGTGGAATTTTCTGTGCACAGAGCATATAAAATGGCGCTGCTTGAGCATGAATTGGGGTTGAAGTGTCACTATTTTGTACAGATTCACAGTGAGTTTTACAACACATTTGAGCGGGCTATCGGAGATCTTTTGGTCAGGATTCGCGATCTGGGACATAATATAGGGCTGCATTTTGATGCTCATTTCTGGGAAGTGAAAAATCTGCAACAGCTCGAAGAGTGTCTGTCCCGCGATAAGATAGCTCTGGAAAATCTCTTGGAAATCCCAATCAATAGCTTCTCCTTTCATAATACAACCCCGGAATTGCTTGCGCTGAACGATCTGTATTACGCAGGAATGCTGAATGTATATGGCCGGGAAATCCGCGAGAAATATCGCTATTGTTCTGATTCTACGGGATTCTGGAGATTCGAACGCTTGGAGGATGTATTGCAGGACGCTTCGATCCAGTATCTTCAGGTTCTCACGCACGACGGGATGTGGCAGGATGTCCCCATGGCTCCACGGCGCAGGGTTTTACGCTGCATAGAAGGCAGAGCGAAAAACCTTATCGAGTACTACGACAGGTGTTTGGCTGAGTTTGGGCAAAAAAACATTGATGAATAGAAAGCTGAAGATAGTCTGGCTGTGCCATTTTTCAAATCAGGCGGTGCGGTCGCGGCTTGATCTGCGACCTCGGAAGGACAATCAGCCTTACGTCGATTTTGCTCCCTGGATCAGCAACTTGCTTGGTGAATTTGAGAAACTGCCTGATCTTGAGCTGCACATAATATCTCCGCATGCCGGGCTGAAAGGTTTATCCCGGTCGTTTACTCAAAACGGAGTTCATTACAATTTCTATAGGCCCGAGGAATCCTTTCTGCTGTCCCGCATTCAGATGCGATTAGCGGGACGTACCCATCCCTGGTATATCTTCACCAGATTTCATATTCGCCAAATCATCAGAAGAATTGCGCCGGATATAGTAAACCTGTTTGGCACGGAAAACCCTCATTATTCTGTGGCTGCTTTGGACATCAGGAGAATTCCCGTCTATGTGGCAGCCCAAACGGTTTATACAAATCCTGAGCGTAATCGGATTTCCGGACACTGCGATAGTTACAGATGGAATCTGGAGCTGAAACTACACAGGCATTGCCTTTACTACGGCTGTGGCAGCAGGATGCATAGAGACCTGATAATTGCCAATAATCCTCAGGCGATAATCTTAAAAATGTTTTTTCCGATTACCAAACCGAGCCTGCTGCCAAACATAGAGAAGGATTGCGATTTTGTATTCTTTGCCGCGGGAGTCTCGAAGAAAAAGGGTATCGAAGACGCCCTGGAGGCTTTGGCAATCGTGAAACAGAGCCATCCCCAGGTTTCTCTGAACGTAGTTGGAAGCTGCTCCAATGACTATCATAACTATCTCCTTAGGCGAGTTAACGAATTGAATATAAAAGAAAACCTGAAATTCAACGGCTATTTTCCCCTGCATTCAGACATGCTGGCCCAAGTGCAAAAGTCTCGTTTTGCCCTGTTGCCGGTAAAGCTGGATGCTATTCCCAGCACGATTATTGAGGCCATCCACTTGCGTTTGCCAGTGGTTACCTACAAGACAACGGGGACACCCTATCTGAATAGAAAAGGCGATGCCATCCTGATCGCCCCGATGAATAACGTGGCAGAGCTTGCCAATTGCATGTTGAGGTTGCTGGAAGAACCTTCCCTGGGCAGCAATCTGGCTGCCAGGGCTCTGGATTTGGTGGAAAACGAATTCGACAATTTCAGAATAGCGGAATCATTTGTAGCCAATTACCAGGCCGTGATTGGTCATTTTACATCAGGTACGCCAGTTAAGGCCGAACTGCTGTTCAATCCGGAAGAATTTCCGGAGTACAAGGAAAGTGTATGATCAAGAATACCCTGCCGCTCTCAGAATTGCTTACCTATCTGGAGTCCGAGCTTATATCGGTTTTTGGCAATGTGGATGATATACGGGTAAACAATCTCTCTTCCCCGGAAAACGCCAGTCCCGATACCCTGGACTGGATCGGCCTTACAGCTCCAAACCCTCAGGAAAAGGCCGAAAATTCACCTGCCAGAGCCATTCTCGCTCATCCGGGAGTAAGATATTCTGAAGCTTTAATCCAAAGTCAGAAGATTCTGATCCTGGTAAAGAATCCCCGAGTGGCGATTGCCAAGCTTGGGAATCGCTTCTTTGTGGAAAAAACCGAGCCCGGCATCCATCCCTCTGCGATTATTCATCCCCGGGCCCAGCTTGCCGATTCGGTTTGTATCGGAGCCAATTGCGTAGTGGGTGAATGCCGGATTGGCAGGCATACCGTTTTGGAGCAAGGCGTGATAGTTCATAATGGAGTGGAAATCGGAGAACAGGTGATTGTTCACGCAGGTGCGGTGATCGGAACCGAGGGCCTGGGCTGCTTTAGAGATGAGGCGGGAGAACTGACCAAGTTTCCCCACTTGGGTGGATTGATTATCGGCGATAAGGTGGAAATAGGAGCTAACTGCAGCATTGCCAAAGGCTCGCTTTCTAACACTGTCATTGGCAAAGGCACCAAGATAAACAGCCTTTGCTTCGTAGCCCATAATTGCATAATCGGAGAAAACGTCTTGATTACTGGAAGTTCTATGCTAAACGGATCTGTGAAAATCGGAGATAACGCCACCATCTATTCAAACGTGATTGTGGGCGATCAAAAGTGCATCGGCAAAGGTGCTGTGGTTGGCATGGGAGCAGTAGTAACCAAAGATATCCCTGAGTATGAGGTGTGGGTGGGGAATCCGGCGGGATACTTAAGAGCTAATAAAGGCAGCTAATATCATTATTGGTTGTATTAGATTGGATATCAACATTAAAATGTATCGGATAATATAATATGAAGAGCTTTCTGGTTAGATTCTCGGCACTATTGGTGATGGCATTGTTTTATCTGCCTATATTTCAAGCCAATACGCCCTTGTTCTCGTTTTTTGGTATAAGTATCTATGTGTGGTTTTGGATAGGAGTCCTGCTAATCTTTGGATCGGTTAGATTCTTTTCCAAGTCTTACCTCTTCATGTACATATACATGGCTGTGTTCATCTTATTCAGGGGGATTTTTTGGAGGGAAACAGGTAACTTGAGAGAAGCATTTCTCAACCTCTTTGCTATCTTTCTGCCAGTCTCGTTGTTCGAGTATTTTCTATACTCAGGAGATACCAAAGGACTTACAATAATCATTAGAAGTGCGTTGGTTTTTATAGCTGTGTCCTGCATGATAAACATCGGGATATTCTTAACGACAGGAATAAGCTCCAGAATGATCTACAGCGGTGTTGTACAGACCGGAGTAAGCTACGGTTCGATAATAAACAGGTTGGGAAGCGCTGGGATAATGTTCTATTATGGGCTGTCATTGCTGGTTCCGGTGATTGTGGCTTGCATAAAATCTATTCCCAAATGGAACCGAAAGAAAGTGGGCTTGTTATTCTTCCTAATTATCGCCATGACTTCGTTGTTCTTGGCTGAATATGCCACCGCAATGCTTTTAGCTTCTGTGGGGTTGATTTTCGCGATGTTGGGGGTTCGACGTTTCAGAACCTCCTTGGTTCTTACCGTGGTCTTTGCTTTGATTAGCTTCTTCCTTCCTCGTGATTTTCTTGCTTATGGCTTTGGATACGCTGCAGAGGTGAGCCAGGGTGAAACTATGGCTGCCAGGTTGACGGATCTCAGCGTTACCATGGAGGAGGGCGTGAGCGTGGCTGATACTCATACTGCCCGTCGAGCTGAGAGGATACCATTTCTTTTAAGATACATTATCCGAAGTCCCTTCATTGGGGGAGGTCCCTCAACTGGCCATTCATTTTGGCTGGACAGATTTTCCATGTATGGCATTTTGGGTATGCTCCCCTTTTTTTTCATATACAGGTACCAGTTCTTACGGAACAATTCCTTGTTTAGTGAAACTTACAAATTCTATTACTTGCTTACTCTGCTTATATTTATAACTATGGGCATCATGAAAAATATGGCTGGGGCGCATTTCACCCTTTCCTTCCTCTTGTTGATTCCAGGTATCTATCACACAGACCTGTTTGATAAAACTCAGTACATTATCCACGATTCTTTCGGTGGCAGAAGAGCTCATACAGGTTAAACTTGGTAGACGATTTATCACGATGAGTATTGTTTAGGGACGACATCAGACATCGTAAGTGAGCTAATAACTTGGTTGTAATCTCTGTTAAAGCAGGTATCAAATTCAACAATGCTGTAAGTACCTATATCAAAAGGCTTGCAGAGGGGATATCTTGTAATGGTGAGACTGTACGAGTATTAATGTACACACATGACTATAGCTGGCAAGAAACTGTGATAAACAATGTGACTTATATTAACTCATTAAAAGGACGTTTGCGAAGCAGGTTTAGATTTATAAGGGGGCTCACATACTACTGGCAGATTTATATAGCTACCTGGTGCTTCATTCTTTCACTAAAGAAGGAGTACTTACACCCAATCTGTGTACATATCGGTGATTCGGATGTAATAAGACTGAACTTGGTACTGGCCTGTAGAATCCTGGGCGTTGATTACTTCGCAAACATACTCGAGCATCCTTTTCGGGCTGGTAAGGGAGCAAGAAAAGCATTCATTTCAAAAGTGACATCCTTGTTATCTCCAGGTACTATCTATATTTCCCATGGTCTGAAGAATGAGCTTGGTCACCAGCATGGCCTTGTGGTACCTCCCACAGTGGAAGCGGAAAGGCTTCTGCGAATCCCTGGGCAACAGGCTGACAGCCGGAAATTTACCATAGGCTACTGTGGTACGATATCAAACTACAAAGATGGCTTCGATATTTTGGTGGGAGCTCTCCAACTGGTAAGAGATGATCTGAAGAGCCAGATAAAGCTTCTTATAATAGGCGATTCAAACCGCAAAGACCAGACTATAAAAAGCTTTGAACAAGAGCTTTCCGGTCTTCAACCAGAAATTGAGCTTCAGTTTACTGGCCGTCTGGAAAACGACGAAGTCATGAAACATTTGCAGGGGTGCCAGCTTTTGGTGCTCACCAGGCCAGAAAACTTTCAAACCCGTTATGGATTTCCTTCCAAGCTTCCAGAGTATCTATCCACGGGAAGGCCGGTGTTGGTGACGCGGGTAAGCGATATTCCCCTATACTTGGAAAACGGGATTTCTGCATATCTGTTGGACGCAGCCAGCCCTGTTTCCGTAGCCAGAACAATCGAGCATATTATTCAAAATTACGCTGAAGCATGCGAAGTTGGAGAAAGGGGCTTCGAAGTGGCTCAAAAGGTTTTTAACAACCAAGTGCAGGGGAAAAGGGTACTGGAGTTTTGCCGCAACCCTCAGGGAGCATTATGAAGATAGGGATTATCCAGTTTAGCACGGCATCGGCTCCCCGGCTTTTGAACCGGTTTTTGGAGATAATGCGAATAAATGGAATAGAATCAGAATATTTGAGCCCTTCCGATCCCGGTTTCTGGCAAAAAGTAGCAGTGTGCGACTATATCCTGGCTCTGCAGGGTCAGTATCGCAGCCAACTGGAATTGGCCAGGGCAATAATGCCGGTAATTGAGCGGGAAATGGGTAAGAAGTGCTTTCCAAATGAAACTACTGCCTGGCATTATGATGACAAGATCAGACAATACTATCTCTTGTCCCCCAAGGGCTTCTGCTTTATTCCCTGTCATATATTTTTCGGGCGTGATTCAGCCCTGGCTTTTGCGGAAACGGCTTCGTATCCCTTGGTGTTTAAGCTAAGAGGCGGTGCCGGTTCCAGCAATGTGCGCCTGGTAAGAACCAAAAAGGAAGCAGGGGATTACATCAGGCTGATGTTTGGCAAAGGCGTGAATGCCTCGACCCTTTCCTTTGGATTATTGTCCGATCTGCAAAGTATGGGATTTGCCAAATTGATGAGACAGTATCGGGACCGGCTGTATTTGTATCTGAAGCACGGTTATTTCAAAACCGAGTTTTGGGGTATCGAGAAGGACTATGTTTTGTTCCAGGATTTTTATCCTGGGAATAGCTTTGATACCAGAATCACGATAATTGGAAACCGGGCTTTTGGATTTCGGCGTTTCAACCGTCCCAAAGATTTTCGGGCTTCCGGCAGCGGTCTTATAGACTGGGATGAAAGCCAGATAGATCTGCGCTGCGTGGAAGAAGCTTTCAAGGTTTCCGGGCATTTTGGTTTCCAAAGCATGGCTTACGATTTTATCTACGATCCTGATGGCAAGCCGGCTATCTGTGAGATCAGCTACACGTTTCAGGATGAAGCCGTGCACAAATGCAAGGGGTATTGGGACAGGAATATGGTTTGGCATGAAGGGCACCAGTGGCCTCAATATTGCATGCTCCAGGATCTGCTCGGAGAGCCTGGTTTGAGGAGTATTCCTGAGTAACCCGCGTCCGCATCTGGGGATGCTGTCGCCCAATATCTATCCATTGGCCACAGGTGGCATGGAGATTTTTAATTATTTCCTGCTGTTGGCTCTTCGAGACCGGTATCAGATCACCCTGTACACTTCCAGAAAGGTGGCTTTGCCTCCGGAAATCAAGGTGCGGGTGCACAGCCCCAGGCTATTGGGGATATCCGGATTCCGGGCCGGACTCCTGTGGTTTATGCTGAAGACTGCTATTGATATTATCAGAAACCGGCCCCGCCCAGATTTCCTGCATGTGGCTTTTACCAGCGACAGCCGTTATTTTGGTATGGTTTTGCCGTTTATCGCTTCCCGCCTTAAAATACCCTACCTGGTATCGATCCATGGCGGGGGGCTAAAGCCCTGGCGTCCGTATTGGATGTACAGGCGATTATTTGCGCATAGCGCCGGGATAGTGGCTGTGTCGGACGTGGTACAAAAGGAATACGAGAAGCGAACGGGCAGGAAACTGAACCTGATTCTCCCTTTGATTCCTTTCGATCCGCTTCTGGAAAGCAAAGCTGAAATCCGGGCACGTTTGGGCTATGATCAATCCGCATTCGTGATCCTTTTCCTGGGTTCCATCAAAGAGATCAAGAGACCTCTGGATATTTTGGAGTCCCTGTCCATATTGGGCAGGGAGTACCTTCAGTCTCACCAAATCCTTGCCCTGTTCGTGGGAGAGGGAGACCAGCAGGCTGAGCTGGAAAGCAGGGCAAACGAGGCAGGATTGCAAAATCATATCCGCCTTGTGGGCAAGGTGCCCTATACTGAAACGGGGCAATACTATGGCTTGGCGGATCTCTACATCATCCCATCGCGTTATGAAGGAACTTCAAAATCTATGCTGGGAGCGATGTATTATGGCCTGCCCATCATCGGTTCGGATGTTCCCGGGATAAACAACGTGCTAAAAAACGAAGAAAGCGGGTTACTATTCAGATTCGGAGATGCCGCCAATTTGGCGCAGATGCTGCAAAGGCTGGTGGAAAGCGAGACACTTAGGTCATCTCTGGCGGCTGAAGCGGCCAAAACCTATGCTACCGGCTATTCTTTCGCCAAGACAGTAGACGAATTCAGCGCTTTGTACGCCAGGCTTTCTAACCTGCCTAAACCTCATATTAAACCAGGGTACAGAATATAATGAAATATAGAGTTTCGGGTGATTTACAATCCAGAGTGATGCGTTTTTTGGCGCTTGTTTGGTGGGACAAGGTAAATGGACTTGGCATTCGCGGGCATTACAAGAGCCTGGTGGAAAGCCAGTACTTTTCTTCGGAAGCGCTGCAAGAACTGCAGCTAAAAAAACTTCAAAAACTGCTGCAGGAAGCTTCCCGCCACGTTCCATACTACCGGGAGATGTTTTCCAGGCTTGGTATTCAAGCTAAAGATATTGGCTCACTCAGCGATTTATCCAAACTTCCTTTGCTAACCAAGCAGCTAATCCGTGAGTTCGGGAAAAACATGATCAATAGCCGCTATTCACCCTCAGATCTGGTGCAAAATTCCACCAGCGGTTCCACCGGCGAGGTGACGCGGTTTTTCTCCGACCGGAGAAGCTATCCTTTCTATCTGGCGCTGCATATGCGGCAGCACGACTGGATGAACATCGACTATTTTGTCCGCCAGATTTGGATCTGGGGGGCTAGTTTTTCCGCACCTCAAAAGAAATCCAAGGGTTTGCTTTCCGGCATGAAGCGAAAGCGCACCATATCATCCTACCATCTTTCGCCGGCAGACAGCGAGGAGATCATTGGCCAGATAAATAGCTATAAACCCTGTTTGATCGGGGCATACCCCTCGCATCTTTGCCAGATTGCCAGGACGGCCAATACTCCGCTAACCCATTTCCCCACTGCGATATCCCTGTCGGGAGAGATGACCTATCCTGAGCAATTGGCGGCGATACAGGCCTATTATCAAGCCCCGGTATTCAATTACTACGGAGCCAGGGACGGCTCGCTGATCGCCCAGGAATGCGACAAACACTCGGGTCTGCATCTCTTCTCTGAAAATGTGATCGTCGAAATCCTGGATGACAACGATAATCCCGTGTCGGAAGGCATTGGCCGGGTGGTTCTCACTCTGCTGCACAATTATGCCATGCCGCTTATCAGGTATGAGATTGGAGACCTTGCGGAAGTCGATGAGCAAATGTGGGAGCCCTGTTCTTGCGGTAGAACCTTGCCGCGGCTCAAAAGGATAATCGGCAGAACCCTGGATATCGTGGTTTTCCCCAATGGCAACAGAGTAGGCGGTACTTTTTGGACGCATCTGCTACGCTCTGACCAGGGGGTTACAAACTTTAACGTGTCTCAGGATAAAAACGGAGCTCTGCTGATAAAATACACCACGCTGGATAATGCCGGGATCGATACCGAACCTCTGAAAGCGAAGATTGTGGAGTATGGCGGCAACGCCACGGAAGTAGCGTTCCAGAAGGTGGATGTACTGGACAATCACACCAAAACCGGGAAACTAAAACTGGTAAGCTCGGAATATAGCAAATGAATGTAATCATGTTTCACAGTATCGGCATGCAAAACAGCCGTGCCCGATATGCCTTTCTCTCTTTCCCATTCCAGCATTTTGAACATTTTTGCCGCTATCTGGCTAGCCAGGGGATCAAAACTGGGTTCCTGGCGGATTGGCATC
>Ga0302250_1001947_pt1 | contig 13941 bp, 13 predicted proteins | sample AAG_RA_Asp_MG_FD_193536 | JGI IMG/M metagenome (GOLD analysis project Ga0302250, IMG submission 193536) | Enriched activated sludge microbial communities from anaerobic digester in WTTP, New Holstein, Wisconsin, United States - AAG_RA_Asp | ecosystem: Engineered > Bioreactor > Anaerobic >... | reverse complement strand
TTCGCGACGACGCTGACGGTGTCGATCGATGGCGTGGCCCGCATTGTTGCGTCGGACGCCTCGATTACCGCGGCCGGGCGGGTGGGCGTGCTGCTACGTTCGGGCGGGCGCCTCGACAGCCTGACGGTCATGACGCTCGATGCGCAGCCGGCGCGACTGGCTCAGATGGCCGTCGAGGCGGCCATCTCCCCCGAGCCCCCGGCGCGTCTGACGCAGTCGCTTGCGGAAGTGCTCAGCCAGGCCCTCGTACCGAGTCGTCTCGCGCAGATCGCCGTGGAAATTCTGGTACTGCCGTTCGCCCCGGCGCGGCTCGATCAGGTTGCTACGGAAGTGTTGTGGCGTGACCCACGTCTGGCCGCCGACATGGCGCCACGGTTGTCGGGCGTTGCCCGCCTCGATCTCGGACTCGCGTTATCGGGCGCGATCACGACACGGTGCCAAGGCACGGCCATTTTGGAAATGGGGAGCGAGTTCGCGCCCGCGCCCGGAACGGTGACGGCCAGCCTGGTCGCCTCTCTCAAAACGGACGCGCGGCTGCGTGCCAACGTGGCCGTCCCGCTGACGGGCGGCGCCGATTTGCGGCTGGGCGAGGATTTGCGCGTGTCGGGACAACTCACCCTGATCGTTCGCGGGCGGCTGGCCGGCGATGCACCAACTCCGTCCGCGTTCTGGTTACTCTTCTGAAGGAATCCTGTGATGAGTTTATCGAATCTGCTCGAGGAAGCCGTAGGCGCCCATCTGCTGCGCAGTCTGGTGTGGGCGAAACCGGTCGCGCTCTATTTGGCGCTCCTCAACTCCGACCCTGGCGAGACCGGGGTGCTCGACGAGGTCAATGGCGGCGGCTATGTGCGACTAGCGGCCGGACCAGACGATGCGCTGTGGTCGCTGCCGGCGGGCGGCAACAAGCAGTTCGCCAACGCCGTCGATTTGACGTTCGCCGCGCCGACCGCCGATTGGGGGCGCGTTTCGCATTTTGCGCTGATGGATGCAGTGACCGGCGGGGCGATGCTGGCCTACGCGCCGCTGACCGTGCCGCGCGAGATCTATGGCAACGATCCCGCCCCGCTCTTTGCCGCGGGCGATTTGAAACTCACCTTTGCCGGCCACCTGTCGGATTTCCTCGCCGAGTGCATCGGCACGCAACTGCTGCGGTCCGGGTCTTGGGAAAAACCGGAAGGCATATATGTCGGGCTGAAAACCAATATCGGCTCCGAGGTCGCGGGCGGCGGTTACAACCGGCTCGCGGCCGGACCGTCGGATGCCGACTGGACGGGAACCGAGAATGGCAATGGGCAACACGCCAACGCCACGACGCTGGCCTGGTCCAGTCCGAGCGTCGATTGGGGCACCGTCGCGACGGTGGCGCTGTGGGATGCGGCGGTGGAGGGCAACGTCCTCGTCGCCATTCCGCTGACGACAGTACGCCCGATCGTGGCCGGCGCGCTCGCGCCGAATTTCCAGCCAGGGGGCATCAGCCTCTCCTTCGACTAAACGTCTTATCTGATTCCACCCGAGGCCGTCCACGCGACGGCCTTTTTACGTCTGGAGATCCACTATGACCGATCCGGAAAAACCTGCTGCCCTTGTCGAGAACATGATGCTGTTGCGCAAGGAGGACTTCGAGGAACTGCTCAATCACGCTGCTGAACGCGGCGCGGAGCGCGTCCTCTCTCACCTCGGTCTGGAAAACGGCCACGCGGCCCGTGACATCCGGGATCTGCGCGACCTGATCGAGGCCTGGCGCGAGGCGCGCCATACGGCCTGGCAAACCTTCATTCGGGCGCTGACGACTGGCCTCCTGGCGGCGTTGCTGGTCGGGGCTGCGATTAAGTTGAAACTGATGGGCGGTGCACAATGATCGAGACACTGCTCGGTGGCCTCCTTGGTGGGGTCTTCCGTCTGGCGCCGGAAATATTGAAGTGGCTTGACCGCAAGGGCGAGCGTGGCCACGAACTGGCGATGCAGGACAAAGCGCTGGAGTTCGAGAAATTGCGCGGCGCGCAGCGGATGGCCGAGATCGGTGCGAGTGCGGACGCCGCGTGGAACACCGGCGCCATCGAGGCGCTGCGCGAAGCTGTTCGCACGCAGGGCGAGAAAACCGGCGTGCGCTGGGCGGATGCATTGTCCTGCAGCGTGCGACCGGTGATCACCTACTGGTTCATGGCGTTGTACTGCGCGGCCAAGACGGCGGCGTTTGCTGCGGCGGTCACCGCCGGATCTGGTTGGGGCACGGCGATCCTGCATGCCTGGACGGAAGCGGATCAGGCGTTGTGGGCAGGGGTGCTGAATTTCTGGTTCCTCGGCCGGACCCTGGACAAAATGAATCGGGGGCGATAATGGCGCGCACAGGACGACCAGAAACGCCCATTCGATATCGCTTGCTCGCCAAGATCGACTTTGATGCCACGCCGGGTTGTTGGGAGTGGTCGGGTGCAAAGGTGTTGCAGGGGTATGGGCTGATCAAGCGCAAAGATGGAGTCCAACTCCGTGCGCACCGTGTGGCCTACGAACTGGCTTACGGAGAAATTCCTGCCAGTATGTTTGTCTGCCATCGATGCGACAATCCGCGCTGCATTCGGCCCAGCCATCTGTTTCTCGGCAGCCATGATGAAAACATGGCCGACATGGTCATCAAGAATAGGGCCGCGCGAATGCGTGGCGAAAGCAACGGTAGCGCCAAACTGGGATCGGATGAAGTGGTTTCCATTCGATCCATCGTCGACAGCTACCCTCGCATCGCACGACAATTTGGCATTTCGCCTTCGGCCGTAGGCTTGATCAAGCGGAGGGAACGATGGGCTCACTTGTAGTTCCCCAAGCCGCCATCGAGCTGGCCAAGCGCTTCGAGGGGTTCGAGCGTAAGGTGAAACGCGGAATCGAGATCACCGCGGTTCCCTACATCTGCCCCGCGGGTTTCTGGACGATTGGTTACGGCCACCTCTGTGATGCCACGCATCCGCCGATCACCGAGGTCGAAGCCGAAATCTATCTGGCCCGTGACCTGCACGCGGCACTCGCCGCGACGGTGCGCTACTGCCCGACGCTGGCCACCGAGCCAGAGGGGCGGCTCGCAGCCATCGTGGACTTCACGTTCAACCTTGGCCCGGGGAGGCTGCAAGCTTCGACGTTACGGCGACGAGTGAACCAGCGCGATTGGGACGGCGCCGCGAGCGAACTGAGACGTTGGGTCTACGGGGCCGGCCGGGTTCTTCCAGGCTTGGTCGCTCGCCGCACTGCCGAAGCACGCTTGCTGGTCCGATAGTCAGAGCAGGGCTTGTTCGAGCCTTTGCTTGCGGACCTGCCAATCCGGCATGACCTGTCCAAGCAAGGCGAAGAACTCCGAGCTGTGATTCTTGTGAATCAGGTGGCACAGCTCGTGGACGATCACGTACTCGACGCAGGGGCGTGGGGCTTGTGCCAACCGTGAGTTCAAGGTCATTTGCCCACCAGGTGACAAGCTACCCCATCGACTGCGCATCTCGCGGACGGCTATGCGTGGCTTCTCGTGTCCAAGCCGCTGAAACGTGTCAAAAGCGTCTGTCAGGATGGCGTCGAACACCTCTCTGGCACGACCGAGATACCAGCACCGTAGCAGCTCCTTCACCTTTGCGGGCGACAGCTTTCCAGGGCCGACGACCAGCATTTCTCCGCGAGTTAGCCTCACTTGATCATGACGAGCATCGGGGTCGTTCGCCCTGACGCGCAAGCGGTACTGTCGTCCCAGGTAACGATGCGATTCGCCGCTCAGGTACTGTCTGGGCGCGGTGTGCCTTTCGTACCGAGAAAACGTTGCAAGCTGGCGGCTGACCCAGCCTGCGCGCAGCCGAAGCTTCTCATCTATCGTTGCGTCATCGCATCCCAGCGGTGCGAGCACGAGAACGCGCCCTCCCGGATGGACCTCGATACCCAGCGTTCGTCTCGACGGGCGCTCGACAACTTCATAGCGGATGACCTCGTCGCCGTAGCAAAACGAGCCGCTCCGTCCGTTCATACCGCCATCCGGTGCCGAGCCAGCTGCATCGTCCGGTCGATGATGTCGTCCATCTCGCCGGTCGACAGCTGCACGCCCTTCTTGTCCTTGACCTCGTCGTAGAGGTAGTCGTCGATTTCGTTCATCGTTCGACGTTGTGCGTCCAAGTCGTCCCAAAAGCCCACCTTTTTATTGCGTTGAAGGATCGACCAGATGTCGACAGCGGAGTCGGCAGCCAGAGCTGCTGCCGACTCCTCCGCCTTCACATGGCCGAGCACATAGGGCTTGAGAACGCCAAACAAAGCAAGGGCATTGTCGTTACCGGCCAACTGCACCGGGGCATCGTCGCTGCGTCGGTTGACCACCGCGTCCTTGATCTCACTGACCTTGTTCAGGTATTCCAGATCGGAGATACGTTTGGCACGGAAGTCGTCGATGGCCTGCTGGATGAGCTTCGAGAATTTCTCGTAGAACGCGGGGTCCTGTTCCAAGCGCTCGCTGATGGCCTTCTTGGTTGCGTGCGCGATCATGTCTGCCTTGGCTGCCGTCGCCTTAGTCTCCCCTTGTTCTTCGACCACCTGTTTGAACGCCTCCTCATCGAAGATGTTCACGGGCTCGTTCAGGCGGACCACCTCGCTCGCCGAAATGTGCGTGTCCAGCAGCTTCTTGATCTTGGGTTCGAAATCTCGGTAGTCCACCGATTCGGCATACCGCAGCTTGACGGAAGCCTTCAGATTCGTGAATCGCTTCAAGTCGTTCTTGTACGACTGGAGCTTCTTCTCGGGCGTCGATGCGATGAACTGCTCAGACGACATCGCAATCGACAAGGTCTTGCCATAGGTCGCCAGTCGTTCGTAGAACGACTCACGCAGTTTTTCGTCCGCCAACAGTTGCTCGTAAGCCTCCTCGTCGTGCTGGTTCTTGACTTCCTTGAAGAGGTCCCAAAGGTCGGCGTGGTGCTGAGGGAGCTTGCCCACCTCCTCGTTGATGCTGACCAAGGCGCCCGCGAGGTCGGCCTCGTCAAATCCGTCGAGTGCGCTGTAGGTGGTCAGAGCCTGATCGAGTTCACCCAGAATGCCAGCGTAGTCGATGATGTAGCCGAACTCTTTGGGTTGCGTGCCCTCGTCGTCGTCATACAACCGGTTCACGCGCGCGATGGCCTGCAGCAGGGTGTGCTCTCGCAGCTTGCGCGTCAGGTACAGAACCGTATTGCGTGGCGCGTCAAAGCCGGTCAGGAGCTTGTCGACGACGATGAGGACTTCCGGGTCGTCGCCGTACTTGAACAGGTTGATGACCTGCTTGTTGTACTCCTCCTCGGAGCCATACCGTTTCATCATCCGTTCCCAAAAGGCGACGACTTCATTAGTCGGCTCGTCGTCCGTCTCCTCGTTGCCCTCGCGGGTATCCGGGGGCGAAATGATGACTTCGCTGGTCACGTGCCCGATCTCGTCGAGGAACTTCTTGTACGTCAGCGCGGCCGCCTTGCTCGGGGCAACAAGCTGGGCCTTGAATCCCGTGCCCTTCCAGTTCTGACGGAAGTGCTCGCTGATGTCGAAGGCACGCATGTAAATCACCTGATCGGCCTTGTTCAGCATCTCGGCCCGGCTGTACTTCTTCTTCAGGTCCGCCTTCTGCGCGTCTGTCAAGCCTTGGGTATGGCGCTCGAACCAGGTGTCGATGGCCTTCTCGTTCTGCTCCATCTCCACATGCCGCGCTTCGTAGAGCAGGGGAACCACCGCGCCGTCCTTGACTGCCTGATTGATCGCGTAGGTGTCGATCAAGCCGCCGAACTTGGCGAAGTTGTTCTTCTCCTTCTTCATCAGCGGCGTCCCGGTAAAGCCCAGGTAGCAGGCCATCGGGAACATCTGCCTCATACGCGCGGAGAAACCGCCGAAGTTGGTGCGGTGACTCTCGTCGACCAGAATGAAGATATCGGCCGACTCCTCGACGTGCTTCTTGATCGACAGCGCTTTGTCGAACTTGTGGATGAGCGTGGTGACGATGTGCGCCTTGTTCTCCGACACCAGTTCCAGCAAGTGGCGCCCGCTGTCCGCCCGGTCGGGCGTCAGGCCGCATGCGGCGAAGGTGTTACCGAGCTGCTTGTCGAGGTCCACACGGTCCGTGACGAGCACGATGCGCGGGTTGCGGATATCGGGGTCCAGCGCCAGCGCGCGGGCCAGCATCACCATGGTCAGCGACTTGCCCGATCCTTGTGTGTGCCAGATGATGCCGCCCAGGCGACGTCCCACGTCGTCCCGGTGCTTCACCCGTTCGATCACGCGCTTAATGGCAAAGAATTGCTGGTAGCGAGCGACCTTGCGGATGCCGCCGTCAAAGACGGTGAACTGCAGAGCCAGATCCAGGAGGCGCGCAGGGCGGCATAGGCTGTGAAGCGTCCTGTCCTGTTCGGTAACCTGACGCTCGCCCTCCCGCTCCATCGCGTCAAAGAACGCGCGAGCGATGACGAAATCGCCCGAGAACAGGGCTTCCTTGTCGTGGGGCTTCAGCGGCGAATTCGCCACCGCTGCGACCACCTTCGCGTCGTCGAACTGCTCGCGCCACAACGCCCAGAATTTGGCTGGCGTGCCGGTTGTGGCGTACTGGCCGCCGTTCTTGTTCACGCCGATCAGCAGTTGCGTGTAGGTGAAGAGCTTGGGGATGTACTCCTCACGCTGGTTGCGGATCATTTGCGATACCGCCTGGCCAACTTCCACCTTGGGCGACTTGCACTCGATCACCGCGAAGGGGATGCCGTTGACGAACAGCACGATGTCCGGACGGCAGGTTTCCGTGCTGCGCGTGCGCTCGACCGGAAACTCGGCCGTGACGTGATAGTCGTTGTTGGCTGGGTTCTTCCAGTCGATGTAGTTGAGCGTGAAGCTCTTGCTGTCACCTTCGATGGATTGCTCCAGCGACACGCCCAGCGTTAGCAAGTCGTAGATTGCCTCGTTGGTCTTCAGCAAGCCGTCGTACTTGACGTTCTTCAGGCGCTGGATCGCGGTCTGGATGTTCTCCTCGGAGAAGAGGTAGCTCTGCCCCTTGTACTGGATGCGGTTGTTCCTCTTCAGCCGCTCGCGCAGCACCTCCTCCATCAGCACCTGTCCCGGCTTACCGCTTCGTGCGGCCAGTGCCTGGTCGGGCGTGAGATAGGTGTAGCCCAGATTGATCAAGACTTGCAGGGCAGGAATCTGCGACAGGTACTTCTCGTTGAATCGAAAGCCTTCCATGTCACGTCGCTCCCGTCCGAACGTGGCCCGGCATCGTGGCGATCACCACAACCTGGCTCTCTTCGTCCCAAAAGTAGTAAATGCGCAAGCAGCGCCGCGGATCGCGGGTGTTGCCGCCGTTCTTGATGTGCCATTCCACTGGCACTTGACGACCATTCCAGGGGAACTCAAAGCCGTCGGCGCCGCAGCGGTCGTTGTGGATGCCGTCGGAGATGGGCTTGCGCAGGTCCCCGGCGGCGCCATTTATCCGCGAGTCGCGGTACTCGTTTGCCAGCCACAGCAGGCAGCGAGCAGCCGCTTGCGGATCATCGAAATCGGCAGACTTGGTCTCTCGACGTGCCCGGCTGGAGAGCATGACGCGGCCGCTGAGTATCTCGTCGCACCAATCGGCAAACGCGTCCCAGCTTTCCGGGAGTTGGACGGCTGAGTCTGGCTCGTCCCCGCGCTCCTTGATCTGCGCCAGCAACTGCTGAATCCGGAATTGGGCACCACGCAGCTGCTGCTGATAGTTCTGGGCCTCTTCGTCAGCGCGCCCGTACTCGGACAGCCACTGTTCAGTCTCCGCCTTGGAACGTTCCAGATCGTCCTTCAATGCATCGACCTGGATCTGAGCCGCCTTGAGCTGCTCTGCCTCTGATGAACCGGCCTGCTTCAGCCGTTGCCGCTCGAAATCGAGACTCGATTCCCGAACCGCTGAGAAGGCAATGACGTCGTCGCCCAACCGCAAGCGACGCAAGCTCTCATTCGCAACAAGCCAACGCAGCGCCGTGAGGGTCGATCTAGCCCGCTCATCGTCCGCCGCCGGCTCGATGAAGAACAAACGGTGCGAATACGGGTTCGCATCTTGCGAGAACCCCGGCATGTAGGCGCGCACGGCGCCGTTGTAGACCGACCGGGCCTTGCCAAGCTGCTCCGTCAAGACCCAGGTATGGGCTGACGGCACGATAACCACCCTTGCAATTCCCAGGGCAGCCTTTGCCAACAAGCGAACATCGAGCCGGGGAAAGGATTCACCCTCAGCAATCGAGCACACCACGTAGGGCATGGAACGGCTGGGGCTGGTCAGTTCGCCGACCAAGTCCTCCGCGCCGGCCTGGGAGGTGATGAACCAAGGCAATCCATCAATGCGAGCATCACCGTGCTGCAGACCGCAAGCCGTAGCAACTTGCCGTACCAATCCCGGAACAGAAGGTTCAATGGGCAGGAATGCCTCGGGCGTGCTGACCAGAAGCCGCAGGCTGAACAGGGCAGGGCCGCTGGTAGGCGCGTACCCGATGACGACCTCAGTGGTCCAGGTGCGCTGGGCGACATTGGCATCCGGTCGATCCACCCGCAGTGCCCACAGGGCGCGGCGGCCATCTTCGAAGCTCGCCCCGAGGCAGGTTCGACCGCCCCGAAGATGCTCGAAAGATCGCCCCTCTGCCGCGGCAGCCGGCAACTGATCGCCTACCTGTTTCGCAGCCCATGACAGCACCTCACTTCTGGCTGCCCTGGCTGCGGCGACAGGGTCGGTGCCAGAAAGCGCCGCCGCTACACGAAGCAGCTCGCGCTCAAGGACCCGTACCGGCTCCCTGCGCGTGAAGGCGGATGCCTCGCCAGTGCTCCGAATTTCTGTTTCGCTCATCGTCGGCCTCCCTCAGATCACCCACGCTGGGTGCTTGATCGCGTTGTAGAAGTCGACGCACTCGGCTTTCGGCGCACGCCCAAGCCTTTCCCTTCGGCCATCGAGCTTGTGAACCAGACCCTCGTAGAACGCCGTTTCCCCCGGATAAGCTTCCGGTAGCGCCGTGAGCTCCAGCCATCTGCGATACACATACGAAACCGCATCGGCAATCTGCACCAGCGAGGAATGTTCCGACCGGATGGCGAATGCGGTGTTGATGACCTGGTCGAAGCGTTCGGGTTGCTTGAGCGGTTGCCACACCGTTTTGCCCTTGACGGTCTTGCTCTGCTGGTAAAGCCCATCGAACCAGGGATTCGCGTAATACAGGCCATCCGACAGCTTGGGCATGTGAACCTTGTTGTCGTCGAAGATAATGACGGACAAACCCTTGTTGTTTGACTGCGTCTGCATCTTCTTCTGGATCAGCCCACTGATGAACATGCCGTTCAGAGGCCAGTAATCCTTCGAGCCCGGAATCGCAAAGGCACCACCAGCGCACGCCGCATTGAAGGCCTGGAAAGACATACCGAATCCATAGATCTTCGATACCTCGATGGCCAGGTCACACATGTCCGTGAGGAACTGTTTGCGCTCATCGGGCGCAACGACGTTCCATCCGCCTTTGCCGTTGATGAAGGCCTTTGTCTTCAGCTCTTTCGGGGCACCCGGGTGCTTCGCCAGGAACGCAGAAAGGGCCTGATCGAACTGGCTTGTGTACTTGCGCAGCCGATACGCATCGATCAGCAGCCCTGCCATGACGAACACGTCGCCTTCGCCGGCATCTCCAGATTCATCGACGTACGCGAACTTCATGCTGCCTCCGCTTCGGCAACGGGCATACGCCATTGGCCAGTCAGCAGTTTCTGCATCAAGCCGCGCTTTTGCAGGCGCAGTTTTTCGGCTTGCTCTTTGAGCAGCGCGATCTCGTGTTCTGACTCGTCGAGGACGGTGGCAATGTCTTGTTGCCTTTTAAGGCTTGGCAGCGGCAACCTGATTGAGGCGAAGTCGGTGAAGTTGATCTGCTTGCCATCGCGGATCCCGACCACTGCAACCGCCAGCCGCTTGAGGAAGTCGGGTGACTTCAAGTAGTGACGATAGAACCGCGGTAAGAGTGCGGGTCTGCAACGCAGGACGGTATACGCTGGGCTGACCAGACCGTCATAGGCCGAGTGCTCCAGTCCGCCCTGGAACGAACGCAGGCTTATGACGAAATCGTCCTCGCGGACCACCTTGAACGTTGCGGGATCCGACAGCTCCATCGTGATGCGACGATCCAGCATCGCACGCGGCACGACGCCCTGATCCTGGGTGACCGCGAGCACCGGCAAATCAGGTCGATTGCGCTCGCTGATGGGATCGAACAAGGCGTCGGCGCGTTCATGACGGCTTTCTGACCAGACTCGCTTGCCAAGCAGGTGAATCAGCAATGCGCGATGGCGCATCTCCTTCGCTGCGATCAGCCGCTCGGTATTTTCAACGGCCTTGTCCCAAAGCACTCCAAGCTCCGTGATCCGGGATTGCTCGGAGCAAGGTGGAAGCAGTAACGGCTCCTCCTTGATCAAGTCCGTGTTCAGGTTGGGTTGGCCATTTCCAGGTGCTAGGTGATTTCGGAAGTATGCAGTCCGTGATTCGAGCACGAAGTACAAATACTCATTGGTGACGCCGACTGGATTAAGGAGCATCGCGATGCCGTCGTTCGCACCCGCCCAGATCTTGGTGATTTTCGGAACACCAAGAGTCGCGCCACTGTTCGTCAAAATCAAAGTGTTTGGCGGAATCGTGCGCGTAAACTTCGATCCGTCCTCTGTGAGAAAGCTCTTCGTTTTCTCCAGATGCATTCCATAAGCGCCGGTTACCTCTGCAACGGTTATCCAAGGCAGGAAGTCGCCATCGAAGTAGCGAGGATCACCGGCTGGCCGAGGTGAAGCTCCTCTGACCACTTCACACACTTCGCCGATGCGAGTGAGGCTCCAGCCCTGCGGAATCTTCTTCATTTGTTGCCTCCCGTTCCCTTGCGCTCCAACTGCCGCTCGATCCGCTCCCGCGCCTGCACATCCTCGGCGTCTGCCGCCAAGCGTTCGACCTCGCGCCGCTGAGCATCGAATTCGACGCAGCTGATGACTTCGCCCGCCATCAGACCGCCTCCGCACCGAGCTCCCTGAGGTGCTGGCGCATCCGAGCGCGGACCTCAGTGAGCTCCTGCTCCAATTGGTCGATTTCGCGCTGCACGGCCCCGACGTCGATCTCTTCCTCCTCCTCGAAGGTGTCGACGTAGCGGGGGATGTTCAGGTTGAAGTCGTTCTCGACGATCTCGTCCAGCGACGCCTCGTAGGCGTACTTGTCAACGTTGCGGCGCTCGGCCACCGTCGTGATGATCTTGTCGAAGTGCTCCTCGGAAAGCTGGTTCTGGTTCTTGCCAGGGATGAACTCACGGCTGGCGTCAACGAACAGCACGTCGCGCACGTGTTCGCGCGGGCCGCCCTTCTCGCGTGAGCGGTCGAAGAGCAGGATCGCCACCGGGATCGACGTCGTCGGGAAAAGGTTGCCGGGCAGGCCAACGACGACATCGAGCAAGTTCTCCTCGATAAGCTTCTGACGGATGCGGCCTTCGGCACCGCCGCGGAACAGCACCCCATGCGGTACGACAACCGCGACCCGGCCTTCCTGGGGCAACGCGCGCTCGATCATGTTGGTGATAAAGGCCCAGTCGCCCTTGGACTTGGGCGGCACGCCGCGCCAGAAGCGGTTGAAGCGGTCGTTATCCGCGTGGTCCGCACCCCACTTGTCCAGCGAGAACGGCGGGTTGGCGACCACCACGTTGAACTTCATCAGCCGGTCGCCTTCGATGAGCGCTGGGCTGTTGAGCGTGTCGCACCACTCGATGCGGGCGGCGTCCTTGCTGTGGATGAACATGTTCATCCGTGCCAGGGCCCAGGTGGCGCCGTTGACCTCTTCACCGAAGAGGGCGTAGTTGTGGCTGCCCTGCGCCTCGATCATCTGCGCCGCCTCGATCAGCAAGCTGCCGGAACCGCAGGACGGATCGCAGATACGGTCGCCAGGCTTCGGCCGCGCCAATGCCGACAACAGCCGCGAGACCATCTTGGGGGTGTAGAACTCGCCGGCCTTCTTGCCGGCATCCGATCCGAAGCGCTCGATCAGGTAGATGTAGGTGTTGCCAATGACGTCTTCGGAGACCCGGGAGGGGCGCAGATCGAGCTTGGCAAAATCCTCCAGCAAGGTCTTCAAGCGGCGGTTGCGATCCTTGGCTTTGCCGAGATTGGCCTCGCTGTTGAAGTCGATGTTGCGGAACACGCCCTCGAGCTTGGCCTTGTTCGCGTCCTCGATGTGGTCGAGCACGATGTTGATCAACTCGCCGATGTTGGGCTCGTTGCGGCGCTCGTACAGCGCGTTGAAGTCGCCCAGGAAGCGGTCGATGACGCGGCTTTCCCCGGTCTGCGGGTTTTCCTCCTTCAGCTCGACATACGGAAGGATGAAGCGCTCGCGCTCAAGCTTGCGGCGGATGCGCTGGTCGTCGTCGCCGTACTGGGCCTTGTATTCGGCGTAATGGTCGTTCCAGAGGTCGCTGATGTACTTGAGGAACAGCATCACCAGGATGTAGTCCTTGTATTGCGCGGGATCGACGACCCCCCGGAACGTATCGCACGCGGCCCAGGCTGTGGCGTTGACTTCTTGTTGAGTCAGCTTTTCGGTCATTTCTTGCTCCTTGTTCGTCGCAGAGCGGGGGGGCGCCCGATGCCGGGCACCCCGCTCGTTCATCAGCCGGGGATGTTCCTGGGGTCGTTGCCGTGGCTGTCGGACTGACCAATCTTCCCGTCGCGGTTGTGGATCTTCAGCTCCGACCCCTCGCGCTGGCTCATGCGCCGTGCGGCGTCGATGGCCTCCTGCTTGGTGTCGTGGTGAGATCCGGCACGAGTCGCCCCGCCGCGCTTGTTGTCCCAACCACCGTTGGGGTTCGGCACGACGTGCCGCGTGTTGCTGGATGAAGCCTTGTTGGCCATAATTGATACCTCGAACGTTGTGTTGAACGACGTGCCGGTCTGAGTAGGTCCAGTACTCGGGCCGGCTTCCTCACCCGCCAGACATCAGCGGGCCTCCTGCGCTTCTCGCAGCAGGATTCCTTCGAGCAGCGCCTTTCGGCGCCCCCTCAATTCCTCCAGCAAGGCCGCCTCGCGCGACGCGAGCTGTGCGACCTCGACGATGAGTCGCTGCCTCTCAGGCGGCGGCAGTACCACCTCGAGGTTATCGAGCACCCCCTTGCCGATCATCTTCACGGCCGTTCCGGCAGCCTGCCCGGCAAGCACAGCCTGCGTAGCCGGGTGGTTGATGAACCACTGCAGGTAGGTCGGCTCGACGATTTCGGTCTTCGGGCGGATCAGAAGCATCGGCGCCGCCAGAACAGCCCGGCCAATGCCTCCCCCAACCAGGGCAGCGGAATTCGTCACCCCCCGCGAGCGAAACAGCAGGTCCCCCTCCCGGACCAGATGCCGATCCTTCAGGTCGGGCATCTGGATGCGAGCCAATCCCTCGGGATGGAGCAGGTTGGCGTCATCGATGTCCTTCATCTGGATCACGACGACATCGCCCTCCGCATCCGTTTCCAGGCGGCTGCGGAACGAGTAGCCCATGCGGACCTCGGCGATGTCGACCAGCAAGGCATTCATAGCGCTGTAATCGGATTTCTGTGTTCGAAAGTTTGTTCCATGAACGAATGGTAGGCGCACAAGACGAGCGCGTCAAGTGCTGTAAAGCCGTTTCTGGAAATTTTGTGGTGCGCCTGTGGCGACGGCTCTGACGAGGGCGGGTGTGGCCAACTCATCGAATCCGCGCCCTCAAGGCCGAGGCATTACTATCTGGATCGGGAAGCGGCCGCGGGTTCGGTTCCCGTTTCCGCCACCATATACAAAAGCCCGAACCCGTTTCGGGCTTTTTCACGTCTGCTCGCAGCGCCAGTCCAGGCGGGCCTTCGCAGGTTTGCCTCGCGAGCGGCGCCCCCCTCATTTCCGCGCTTTTGGCCCTCCCTGGCCTCTCTGTTCTCCGTTTTTATCTGGTGGTCTCGCGAG
>Ga0302250_1001945_pt1 | contig 13945 bp, 13 predicted proteins | sample AAG_RA_Asp_MG_FD_193536 | JGI IMG/M metagenome (GOLD analysis project Ga0302250, IMG submission 193536) | Enriched activated sludge microbial communities from anaerobic digester in WTTP, New Holstein, Wisconsin, United States - AAG_RA_Asp | ecosystem: Engineered > Bioreactor > Anaerobic >... | reverse complement strand
ATTATTGACAGCAGTGATATTGTTGTAGTACAAAGTTTTTCTATTTTGAGCCGCTAGCTCAGTCGGTAGAGCACCTGACTTTTAATCAGGTGGTCGTTGGTTCGACCCCAACGCGGCTCACCATAAAAATCAAGGCCCTGACAAATGTCAGGGCCTTTTTTCGTTGTCCATCCTATCTTCTACGGTCCATTGACGGTCCATCATAACATATGGCTGGCCTCTCACAATTTAGTGCTCAAACCTAGCTTGTTTCCCGCTCATACCGGTAATACTTCCTGGCTTCCTTCCAGCCAAGTTCAGCCATAACCTGCTGCAAAGCTGTACGAAATCTTTTTCGACGTCCAATGACCGTCTGCCCAACTCCTTCAGGAATAAAATGCTGCACTTTAATATCAACAGCCTGACCGCCACTAGCCCAAATTATACCTTCGCTGTCAGTATGGTTTTTCACTAATTCGGCAGCCATCATTGCTGCTGCTTTGGCATCAAACCGTTTGGAAATTGGTCCAAGTTGTCTATAGGCGGTTTTTACTATTTCTACGGAACCATTGCTTACATCTACACACCAACGGTGCATTGAAGCTTTTGACGATCCATATTGTGTAATGCCGTGTCGCTCAATCCAAAAATGGAGATGAGGAGGGTGCCACTCAATTGACTCCATACGACCAGACAATTTCCAGCCGTAGGTTTTCTGATCACTAGATCCAGATAGCTGGTCCCAGCATCCCATCAATTCTGATTCAATTTCACGCCTTTTTGAACTGTCTGCTATTTTCCCAGGTTCAATGCTTGAAAGAATATCTTTTAATTTCGACAGGATATCATGTTCTAATACGACCATACGCCCCCCTAATATGGTGCCAGCATCACTATGTCTGAACTTAAGCAAGTTTCTTCAATATGACCTTATCGCTATTTGGTATCTTTGTTATCACTAAAATACAGCTCATAGACATCGACAATCATCAGGTCTTTAAAATCGACATTTTACCATTCTACTCTCCTTCAAACCGACTTCCATATTTTGCCTGTGAGCGCATAATTCTACCTTACTAATAGCGCGATATACCCCAATTCTCATCTATGGAGAGCAGAAATTGAAGCAAAATAGCCCGGATTATTCAGTTTGAGAAATCAGGCCCTACCCATAATAATACTCATTGCTTATGCAAGTTACGTCCATAATAGTTCAATCGTCTTGACTCTATAAGTACATTCTCATACTATCTATTTCACCTTGAAAACAATAGGGGAGTAAGATGCCAACCATAAATATTCCTTTGAATTACAAGAAACTTCAAAAACTTCGCGGAGATGATCCCTTCTCAAAAGAGATTCCTTTTCTCATCACAAGAATTTACAAACTATCAATAAAATATCTTAGAGGATGTTCAAAACATTCCTTGATTTCTCAAGTCAGCGGGAAAACTTATATATCTTTCGAATCAGGTGGTAAATCATCAAGAGCTGTAAATGTATTACTTTATGATGATGATTTCAATAAGTGGAGAAAGTTGCGCCAGTGTATGCATAAGGATGATTTCTCCACAATGACAACTGAGGAAGTTAACAATGTAATCTACACCATTGCCATTTCTTTTTGTGCTTTCATTGATCTCACAAAAAGTCGTGATCAACAAACACCTGGAACCTTCTTTCATTACTTAATTTCATTTTTCATGACATGGAGATTGCAAGTTCCACCTAAAAACACTATCGAAATATTAAAACTTGAAGACAGCAAAGACAAAGATCTCCAAACAGACCTTATCTTTGAAATTGATAAGCGCATTAAGTTTCACGTCCCAGTAAAAACATCAACTAGAGAAAGAGCCATAATGCTCTGGGCTCATCAAAAATTACTCGATGGTGTATATGGAATTGAACGCTTTATGGGAACAGCTGTATTATTGGCAGAAACAAAAAAGGGAACAAACGATAAGGTTTCTGAAATATGGACTAAAGGACAATGGTGTGTCTATCAATCATATATTGCGAGGCTGCGGCGGGTCTACTACCTTGACCCGCCGTACGGATACGAAAAACTAATCGCTGAGGCACCGCCTGTTGTAATTAAGCCTTTTGCTGACTTTTTGATTAAAGAATGGAATTCATTATTAGTCATCTAATATTTTCATGCTGCAGCAACATCATTCTCCTCCACCAAGATACTTGTATCTTTAAGTAGTCCATCTGCAACAAGGAGACAATGTAATATCTCAAGTGCTATGGCTTCAGCAAGCGGAGGAGGAACTGCATTACCAACCTGTTTTCTAATATCTGATCTAGTCCCGCAAAATATGAAATTGTCTGGGAACCCCTGTAGTCGAGCGGCCTCCCTAGGGGTTAACGGACGGTCCTGGAACGGATGCCCATACCTTCCACGAGTAAAACTATCAAAACCACCAGTAATAGTGGGACACTGACGCTCCGGGTGCAGCCTACCGTAAACATCAGTCCATCCGCCTGAAGACGTGTCAGTCTTTTGATGGCACGGCAGCCTAAGGTGCTCAGGAATATCCTGCCATCCCCCCCCTTGCTTAACATACGAGAATCTCTTAATGTTTAGATCTGATACTCTAGCCCTTTGATGATTTGGAAAGTTTGGATGATTAGAATAGTCAAGTGGTGGCTCAGGTAATCCAGCAAGAACTGCCCCAACAGTTTTCCAGTTATTTGTAGTCGGAGCTGGTATAGTAAACTTAACACCTTGATCTTTCCTACAGCCAACCATTATGAATCTTTCTCTTGTTTGAGCAAGTCCATAGTCAGCCGAATTATAGAAATGCGGATACAAGATGTAGTCATTAAGTTTATCCCTCATTTCACCAATATGCTTTAGTCCCCTCTTTTGTCCAAATATTGCAACGTTCTCAAACATAAAGAATCTCGGGCGAATTTCATGAATAAGCCTAATATAATGTCCAACAAGTTCATTACGTGGATCCCCAAGATGTGCGCCCTTCTTTTGTTTAGAAAACCCTTGGCATGGGGGACCTCCTGAAAACAATGGTAACTCACCAGTATTTATCCCGCAATAATCAAGCAATTCTTGCCCTGAAAGATTCGATGCGTCTCTAAGATAGCACTTATTATTTAAATTCAGATTATGCGTTTCAACACTTTTACCATCATTATCAAAAGCATAAACAACTCTAAACCCGGCTTTTTCGAGACCTATCGTCATTCCACCAGCACCAGAAAATGATTCTATCGCTGCATAATTTGCTTTTCGTGCAAGAGACCTGATAAGATTTCTGTAAGATTTTCCTGCTCCTTCAATTGACATTCCCATACTTCAATTATCCTCCAACCTAGCCGTTTAAGTTCATTTTTGTTGCGATTATCCCGGTCAACGTTATTTTGTATTTTTGTTTCCCAAAAATCAGTATTCGTTTTGGCTTTAGTAGTCCCTTTTACGCATGAATGGCGATGCCAAAAACATCCGTTCACAAAGATAACGGTCTTATATTTCGAGAGTACAATATCAGGAGTCCCTGGTAGCTTTTTTGTGTGAAGACGAAATCGAAAACCCTTCTGGTGAAGGAATTTTCTGACTATAATCTCAGGTACTGTATCCGTGGACCTAACTCGTGCCATTTTTTCAGATCTTGATTTACATTTCGGCATGTTACGCAATTATACCCTTTGAATATGTTTCTCGTCCATGTTTTAGTCACTACCGCCGAGCTCTAATTTCAAGAGCTCGGCGTGCATTCTACTAAATTAGTCTTATTCATGCCGCTTTTTCAAAGGCTTCTTCTATTGTTTTGGCCACCGCCTCGCTTGCAACTCTAAGCGTGTGCTGCTGCAAATGCGCATAGGCACGCTGCGTCACAGACACATCTGAATGCCCGAGCAAATCCTTGATCTGGTACAGGTCAACGCCTGCATTCACCGCCAACGACGCGAAGGACCTCCGAAGGTCATGAGGCCGCAGGTCGGTGAGCTCAGCCCTTTTCATGGCCCGCGCAAGTGGCTTCCTCACGTCAATCAGGTGCCCATCACCAGATCTTGCAGGGAACACCCATGGGCAGCTGGGTTCGGCATTGCCCCGTATTTCCTTCATCAGTTCAAGCGCAACCGAGTTCAGCACAACATCTCGGACATTTCCATTCTTGGTCCGGGTGAGGCGAATGCTACCCTTTTCGAGGTTTACTTCCGACCAAGGCAGGCTGAGCAACTCCATCTTTCTCAACCCCGTCATCAGCAATAACTTGAGTGCATTGGCCGTAGTCTTGCCAGATTCGGCATCAAGCGCCTGGAGAAACCGTGATAGCTCGTCACCCGACAGAAAACGCCGCCGTGGTGGAGCTTCCCTGAACTTGTCTACGTTTCGTGCTGGATTGCGTTCAAGGTGTCCCCACTTGATCGCCAGAGAAAATACACGCGACAGCAGCGATAGATAGCGGTTCGCCGTCGCGGCTGTTCCCTTCTTCCTGATTGATGCATGCAGCTGCATCACGTCACGTGTGGTGATTTCTGGCAGAGTTAGATGCCCCATTGCCTCTCCGATCTCCTTTCGCAATTTGTATTCATCATCCTTCCACGACCGCTTGTGCTGCTGTGCGTAAGGCAGGTACTCCTCCCTGACGAACTCGGCCAGGGTCGGGATGCTACGCCGACGGTTCCGCTCGTCGGCAGGATCAAGGTCACGGGCGATAATCGCCTTGTTTTCGTTCACCATCTGCCGGGCTTCCGACAGGCTCAGACTCGGATACTCACCCAGCTTGATCATCCGCTTCCGCCCACGGAGGCGGTAGCGATGCCAGAAGAACTTACGTCCCGACTTGCTGACGGCGAGCTTCAAGCCAATCACCTCCGTGTCACTGTACTCAGCCATAGATGATGCAGCCTCTCTGGCCTGTGCAGGTATCGCATCAATTTGACGCTGCGAAAACCTGAACTTCATCACTGCTGTGCTTTCCTGCATCGTTTTCTCCTTCATACGGCTCACCGGGAGGGCGGGCTTTTCAGCCCGTCCCGTAGGACCGGTTCCCGGACACCGGTCAAGTAGTTTTGTGGTCTTGTCTTGTAGTGTCAGGCCCTACAATAGTTTGTTAGTAAAATTCCCAAAATGTCGGTCCACTGACGGTCCGCCGATCGCCTTTTGCCAATTGGTCTTTCGGGTTTTTGCCACAAAAGTGCTGTAAAATAGCCTTTTCTGGAGTTTCGCCTGTAGGCCCTTCATTTTCTTGGCTTTCATGCGCAAATGTGGTGGGGGAGGTGGGGTAGTGGGGTGCGCACAATTTTTCCAACCAATTCCCACTTCCCTTCTCCATTCCCGTTCCCTGCCACATCAGTTTGATGTCACAGGACTCGCAGGATGTCCCACTGATCCAGGGCCAGGGCGTAAATCTCACGTTCGTCGAGGTAATGTTCAAAGCATGAACGCACCTCATCCGAAGCCAGCAGTAGATCCTGCTGCGTCAATTGCAACGCACCGTCGCCCATCCGCTTCTCTATAGCCGCCAACAGGTCACGCATCGTAACGGCATAGACAACCTCAGCCGGGTCGGCTACCTTTTGTGAAAGGGCTTGGACTATTTCTTCCGATGTCATTTTCTCCTCCAAACGTAAAAAGGCCCATGCTGAAACATGGGCCTTCTGTCAAAAGTGCTGTTTGTACATCATTTGAACATCCGTTTTTTCCTGACTTCCTCCCTCAGTTCCGGCGTGATATAGCATTCTAGCCCTGCCAGAAGCGCGCTGAGTATCGCTAAGTCATCCGTGTAGCCAAACAGCAAAGGGTCTGGAATGGCATCTGTCGGTAAAAGCAAGTATCCGAGCGCCGCCGCAATCGCGATCTTAACTCCGGCGGGACAGTTTTTGCCCCTCATGATGAGGTATAGCAGCATAGCGTTCTCCAGTATTTCTCCGAAGAGCCGCTTCGTCTTGCGCATGAACGACTCATCTGAGATGGTCCGGCGGTCCGTGTGATCTGTCATGGGCGCTCCTTCCCGACGAGGTTTTCTACCAGATGGTCCCGGAACTCCGGTCGAAGCCATGGCATGTCGGGCACGATAACGTGATGCGCCAACTGGTTATTGAGTAAGATGACAGCAAGGAATGTCCCGCTATCCCTACAGTACTTCACCCCCTCCAATGGAGCCTCCGCCCACGTGTGGCCAAAAAGACGCATTCCATCGTCATCCGTGGTCTCGTCATCAATCAGGACTACAAGTCCGTCATTCGCCGGATCATAGTGTTCTCCATGGCAGTCCAGCATATTTTGCATCATCTGGGTTACGACTTTTTCCACGCCTGCCGGAAGTTGCGCAGCGGCTACTTCCAGCAATGACATAAAGCTTTGCATGTTCCACCTCCTTTAAACAGATTTGCTGGTCAGCCCATTGCTTCCACCGCTACGGTGTAAACGCCCATGTGGTAGTACGCCGTAAAGTTTCGCTCCCAAAGCCGGAAGAGCTCCTTTCCCTTGCAGATGGGGTACTCAATTCCCAATTGCTGGAACAGTCCCAGTGAGAAATCAAAGTCGATCTCCTTCGCTAGTTCGCAGAACGGCGGTATGCCGACGCATGCAAAGTCGGTGATGTATTCCACGTGGCCGCCCGGTCCCACGGCGATTTCCACAGGATGGTACCCTCCCGATTCTGCGGAATAGCTCGGGTCGCGAAATGTAAGGATTGCGCCGACGCTAGCATCTATTCCGAATAGCTGCATTTCTACCTCCAGAATCGCTAGCAGTTTCTTGCTGAGCGACCACGGTAGGTCTCTTGTACTTATGCTCATTGCTTCCTCCAAAAGAAAACGGCCCATGCCGAAGCATGGGCCGCTATGTGATGGTGTAACTTCTACTCCTAGTAACTCCTATACTTGGCGGCAGGCGGGCACGACTCGCCTGACAGTTGACGCAACTCCTCCCCATGTTTTCACCCCCTCAGTTTTCTGGTATTGATTCCAGCCTAAGGGTTAATATCGTGATACATAAGGCAATGATGCGCTCATTCTGGACAGTGTTCGTCAATCCATCCCACTATCACCGCGAGCATTGATGTACAGTTTGACGCCGCATAGATACGCAGTCGTCTGTGTCTGTCAGGTGTAAGGTCCACCCCTAGGCGTATGTGCGATCTTTCCTTTTTCTTGGCAACATGCGCTTCATGCGCTTGCGGCACCGCTTCGTTTCTGTCTGTCTCGGCTTCTTGTGTTTCGACGGCTCTGACCTCGGCAGGTTCGCCAAGCTTTACTAACGATTTTTTTTGGAGGCCAGACCTCTTGAAATGAACCGGCTCATTTGGATTAAACTTTTTTGGCTCAGGACGCTTGCGGTCCCCCCAGTCTATCACTCCCATCCTTCACCCTCCTTGCAGTTCAGATTGTACCCTGTGGGCTTTGATGGTTTGTTCTTCCGGCAGATTTGATTTTTTTCCGAACGTACATTTTTCAGCCTATTCATTTGTACAATGCAAGGTAGCGAGGTAACGCAACCGCCAGGATTCCATTTGCTATTTCATCCTCGTATTGCGTTCCCCGACTGCACTATTTGTTTGCGTACATTTTTCTGAATACCTCGAGTGCAAAATGCTGGAAATAGAATTGAATATGCCAGTGGCCGTCATCTGCACATTCTAGGTAGCCTACGCAGTCGAACGGCTCGCCCGTTTTTTGAGAAATCAGCCCAAACAGAGGAATACAGCCACCCCGTATCAAGTGCTGCATGCCAACAACTGATATTGGATTCGGATTACCCAATTTGCTAAAGTACCGCCGATTAATGCGGAAATTACAAATACTGTTACTGCACCAAAAGCTCTTTTCACCCAAGTATATGGGGCTATTGCAGCTTGGGCAGTATCCGACTGATTCTGCATCAGTTTTTGATTTAGGTTTAGTTCGCATTGCTTCTCCTTTTTTGCCCCCTCCCTGCACAAGAGTGCAGGGAGGATTGATTTTGTATACTATTCTGGCTCGACTAGCACGGATTCATCGATGTCCGTACGTTGCAGATCGGCCTCAATAAACGTGCGTTTCACGGCGTAAAACCTGGTCTCGGCATCGCCAATGATCTTCAGCTTTGCCTTTAACCTACCGGTTTCATTGCAAAATAGGTATCCTTGGCTTCGAAGTTCCTTTGCAACCTCGACGAGGTTTTCCGCACCTGTGGCCGCCGCGAACTGCGCATCAGTGAATGCGAACAACCCACGGCTAACCTGACGAAATGCCTTCGGATTTACGGCACGGCAATCCGTAAAACTAGGCAAGGCCGCTGAGTTTCGCACCAGAAAGTCTTGGAGAACTGCCAATGACCGCTGTACATCAGTGACGGAGGGGCGATAGGTCAACCAGGTACCCATGACATCGGATACGCAATTGTCAACGTCATCCGCCGTGTATGGTAGTATCCCTGCCTCGATCGCCGCGTGCCCGGCAAGCCTGACAGCAGCGAAACGGCGGATTGCCCGTTCCTGGATGGAAGTCGCTTCGGCAGGAATTAATTCCTTCCAGAATTCTTCCAGGGTTGCACGCAGGCCAGTGATAACCTCACCTGGTTCGCTTTTCAGCTGATCTACGAGGAAAGAGACGAACGCTCGCCCCGCAGTGCCGTAATATGTGCCGCACTGCGCTTTCACCCAGTTTGAAAATTCCCCGGACGACATCCCATCAGGCGGATTCGGAAACATGTTGGCCACCGGTATATCCACGAGTCTAACCATCATTCCGGCCTTTGCCCTGCCACCTTTTTGCTGGATCGCTTCCAGTATGCCCATTTCGCCCGTAGAAAGGATAGAGCCGCGCCAAGTGCTAACTTCGCGCAACTTTCGCTGGCTGTCCATGGCACCTTTGCCGCGTCCGCCCGCTAGAAGGTAAAGGTCACTGCCGAGATCATTCCCGGCATACAATTTGATCTCGTCCAGCAGCGTGCAAGCATCTGTGTGCCCCGCTGCCAACCCTTCCAAAGCATTGCTCGTTTGGTTCCAGGCCTGAGTGTACGCTAGACCCGATTCTGCGCTAGGGCTCGCTCCGCAGCCATATACACTTGCTGCGCATTGAAGACCCGTAGTTTTTCCAATCGAACTTCTGCCGACGACGTGGAATCCGCCCCCCTCCAGCCCCAGGATCTTGAGCATCGGGCCAAGAAACGCAAACAAGAGACAAAACATTGCGAGGGAGTTCCCCTGGAGTGGGGCAGCCACATTTTGCTGCCACTCTTCCAGCGTTCCAGAGGCGTTCATGCTGCTGATGGTGGGGCAGTTCTTTTCGAGCTCAAGGTGGATTTTTTCACCAGGGTCCCCCTCGCACCAGTTTGGCTGGACGTAAACCCACGATTTTTCTAGCCATCCACTGCGAGAGACACGGATGTAGCGTGCAGCAGGCAGGTGCGTGATCAAGAAATGCATAAATTGTTTTGATCGGCCCGCCATAAGCCGAAGCCCCTTTGACAGGAACCCCCGCAGGACAGTTTTGTGATTGGTGTGTAGGTCAGCTACCGAGTGCGTCGTCAGGTGTTTCTTGCCGTCGAAGTCCCGGTGGCTATAATGTACAGACCATTCAACGCTGCCCTCCAGATGCGACATCGCGTGTGCCTGTACATTCCCTCCAGCAACCACCACCATTTCATTGCCATCCTTGTCTAGCGTTAGCAGATCGCCTTCGCCATTGGTGAAGTAGCCTTCACCCAAATCTTCGTTTTCAGCATCTATCATTTTGTCTCTCCTCCTGATATTGCTCCGCAAACTTGCACCTTTTTGACCTTTTGTCCGCGAAGACCTGACGGTTCACCACTGTGATCCCAACAGGGTTTGTTTTTCAGTTTTCAAAGAGCTGTCTGACTACTTGCCAAAAAGATGCCAATTCTCAGTGAAATCAATATGTTACGTTTTTGGAGAACTTTCAAAAGGGGTAGCAATGAAATTACCGAGGAGGGATTTGCGTTTGCGAGGTTTTCAGAAAATGAATGGACGTAGCGCTACAGACGCTATATGGCTAACCATACAAAATGTTTTGCTGGACAAATGATGCTGAACACGTATACTCGCGTAATCCCTTGATATATCCGGTTTTTTGTCACCTTATGTTATCCTGTGTCAATTATTGTCACACTGAGTAAACAAGTAGGCGCTTAATGCACGGCTTGAAGATACGATCAATATTAAACGATAGAAGGCAGGGGATGTCGTACCGTGCCATTGCCAAGAAGCACGGCATTTCCCCCGCCCGAGCACACGCCATTGTCAAAGATCACGGGCTGGAGGTGGACAGGATCAGGCTCCCCCACCCACCACGTGGACATCGTGCCAAGTCACTGTCGGACTTCACTGCCAGTGCGCTGGTGGCCGTCGTCAAGGTGATGCACTATAGCACTAGCAGGCTACTGGGGCTCATGGCACCATTCATTGCCGACCTGCAACGACACGGAGAAAATCCAGACTGTGCATCTATGTGCCAACGGACTGTGCAAAGGGTACTGAATAAAGCGGGGGTCGGGAGAGGTTTCCAGAATAGTTTTTTGTATGCACCGGGCACACTTGTAATTCACGGCGTGCCGATTACCTGGAGGCAGCGCCAAGATGGTCCTACTCATCGGGCCGTACTGCTCTGCTTGGCCGATGCATACACAGGGTTTGCCTTCATCCATGCTTACGAGAGAATCAAGGATGTCAGCCTATACGCAAAGGTCTATGAATTCGAGCAACGCTACCAAGCCCCTATCACTCAAGTCATACTCTCGACGGAGTACCTCGCATCAGGAAATCACGACAGGATAGTAGCCACTGCAATAAAAAAATCTGCGGACGAGCTAAGACAAGACCTGTACCGAGACAGGACAGATGATAACCAAGACATACCGATATTTTTGGACGTGCCTACACCACGTATTTGCCGTCCTGCCGAACTGCCAGGAATCTACGACGATGTTCGATCCCTCAATAAAGTCCTGTCAGCACAGATCGACCACTACAACAGAGCGATGCGCCCACCCCTAGCAGGCAAGAGAGTGCCGCCCGATGTCGCAGAACTCACTCCAGCCAAACGTCTGTGGAGCATTCTCGACAAGATGCCTAACAAGACATACACGTCAGAGCGCACCTTCAAGCGCAAGATTCTTTTCTCAAAATAGGACTACATGTGGGGTAACATGGGGTGTGGGGTAGGACCACTGCTGGCAACGTAGCGGCTGTTCCCGTATAGCCTGACTTGTTCCCGCGTCCCAAGTCAGGCCCTTCCGCTCCAACTCCCTTGCTCACCTGTACGCGTCAGCCCTGCTGGGCTTCCGCATGCAGGTCGCTACATCGTGGCCCGGCGAGTCACACCATTCGTAGTCAGCCCCTAACGGGTCTGACCTCTCATTTTTCCCGCATGAGGACATGCCTTGCTCCCTCCTGGAGCAAGGCTTTGCCCTCCTGTGCGTACCGGCGTGGTCGTTCGAACTTTTTTCCCGGCAGATTCCCGGCGTTTTCTTCGATTTTGGCCGTTCGTATTTTCTTGGTCTCAATCTAGCTTACCCGAAGGGACAGGAAGCAAATTGCAAGGACATGAACGATGATGGCAGGAGACTGCTTTATAGAATAGCCAGTTTCATGTGGAAGTAGAGCAGGGTGGAGGGAGTGTATCGAGGACAAATTTCATTTCGTCGGTCCATTGACGGTTCACTGAGCGCTGTTTGATAGGTTGGCGTTTCGCCAACTCAATGAAATCTATAGACCTTGCTTGGACTTTCAGCCATGAGGCCGATCACGACATAAACAACTGATATTAATAGCATTTCTGTGCAGAAATTTTGTGCCATTTTTTCTTGTCATCGTATCATATTGATGCTATTGTGTTTTTCGCTTTTGGCTGCAGTCACTGTCGCGTTACTTTTAATCAGGTGGTCGTTGGTTCGACCCCAACGCGGCTCACCATAACAATTCAGGTGTTGTGACATGCGTCACAACACCTTTTGTTTTGGACACGTAGCTTAGTTGGTAGAGCAGCCGACTCTTAATCGGCAGGTCCTCGGTTCGAATCCGAGCGTGTCCACCAAACAAAAAGGGTTTTGGCATCCAGCCAAAACCCTTTTACATTTAATACGATGCGCAACAGTTGCATTTGCGGGTCGTCACTGCTTACTCCATGACGGCTGCCTGCTTGCGCCACGCCCCCTGCTGACCCTGGTTTGCCCGCTACCGTCAGCCCGCATAACATATATCGCCAAAGAGCCGCTTCTGGTTGAACTGAAGGCAATAAAACGTCCGTCCGGAGACCAGGTAGGGTTTTCATTGCTGCCCTGGCTGGTCAGTTGTATATCATCGCTGCCATCAGCCTTGATGGTATGAATTTGAAACCCTCCACCTGAACGCACATAAGCAATCCTGTCCCCCTTTGGCGACCAACGTGGGTTGACATTATATCCACCCGATGTTGTCAGCCGCCGCACATTTCCGCCCTTTGCATCCATAACAAATATCTGCGGTTTTCCCAGACGGTCAGACACAAAGGCAATCTGCCGGCCATCCGGCGACCAGGCTGGATATACCTCGAGAGAAGTGCCGACTGTCAGACGTTGCGGATTTTTTCCATCTCTGGAAATGGTATAGATTTCAGAATCCCCATCCTTGCTCATCGCCAATGCTATCCTGCTGCCATCTGGCGACCAGGTGCCCGTGATATTCAAACCACGACGATTAGACAAAACCGTTTCCGCACCAGCAGAGATGAGCCGTTTATACAAATCCGGATTGCCGCGTCTGTACGATGTGTATATCAGTTCCTTGCCGTCCGGAGAAAAATCGGGGTTGAGATTGATGGAACCATTTCTTGTTAGAATCGCCTGATTATAACCATCCCAATCCATCACAGAAATTTCCTTGTTCTGAACCAGCGCTATGCGCGACGTGAAACAACCTTTCTCACCTGTCAGGGCCAGCATGATTTCATCAGAAAAGGAGTGTGCAAAACGCCTGAGGTCTTTTTTGCTTCCCAAAAAACGCTTTGCTGTCATCAGCTTACGATTCAGCACATCAAACAGCCTGAATTCAACCGTAAGATTGTCGCCTTTGATGCTGTATTCGCTGCGCACCAGCAGATCATATCCAGCGGCCATCCAAGGCGTAAAATCCAGCCGAGAAAACATGATGGCACCGGCAATAGGCAGTTGTTCCTTGGTTTCCGCAGCAACCAGGCCCGACATATTCATGTCAAAAGCGATGACTTCCCCCATCTCTTTGGCAGCCTCCACCACAGGAAAAGAGTCCAGGCTACGCGGAGCATCCACTGCCAGTTTCATCAAACGGCCGCCTGAAGCTGTCACAATAATCCGCTCTGTTTCGGCAAAAAGACCAACCGGCAGCAATAGCATTATGCTTATAAGTATGAGTGTTCTTTTCATAATAGCCTGATTTTATTTAAGGTTTTTTGTTTACAACATCGTCCGGCGTGAACCTGACATCAATATTGAACCCATCTTTGTTCTGCATACGCTGCAGAGGTTCCTTGGCCAGTTCGATAGCATCGAAGACTGCCTTTTCAAATAGTTTGTCACCACTGCTGTTCATTACCCTGTATCTAATGATCCTTCCGCGACTTCCAAAAGCGATCTTCACATCAACGACAGGCTTTCTGGTAGACTTCTTAAATGTGCGCTCCAAAGCATCTTTAAGCCTTGACTGAATATAGTCCGCCATTCTGCTGCCAGCTTCGTGCCCTGTTCCGCCAGGCATGCCGGAACGCCCTTTGCCTGTTCCGCCAGCGAGCCTGCGCTGAATCCGCTGAATAGCCGCTTCTTGGTCTTGGGCGTCAGCCTTTCCCTGAAGCTTTGCCATCTTTCTGGCAAATTCTGATGATTCCACATCCGTGCTGCCTTTTTTCTCAGCATTTTTTTTGCTCGTATCAATTCTTTTTGTTTGAGACGATTCCGGCATGGTCATCTGCCGGTCACCAACTGAAGGCGGGGTAGGGGCGATCTGGTCATCACCCTGCTGGACAGGGCTGCCAGCCCTGG
>Ga0302250_1001943_pt1 | contig 13963 bp, 13 predicted proteins | sample AAG_RA_Asp_MG_FD_193536 | JGI IMG/M metagenome (GOLD analysis project Ga0302250, IMG submission 193536) | Enriched activated sludge microbial communities from anaerobic digester in WTTP, New Holstein, Wisconsin, United States - AAG_RA_Asp | ecosystem: Engineered > Bioreactor > Anaerobic >... | reverse complement strand
CCTGGGCGATCTCTTTCTCAACGACCGCTTCCTCCCTGGCCTCGACTGCCTGGCTCTTCTGCTGGTGCTGCCAGTAGGCGACAATGGCCGCTACCAGGGCAACAAACAGCTCAAAAATCTGGACTAATTCATTCTCCATATTACTCTCCTCAAGGGGGAGGCAACCACACCGGAAGAAGCGGTGAAGGGATTCACCGCCTCCGCAGGTTCAGCTCCATCCGGTCATGCATCTCGATGATGATCCTGACGATCGCAAAGAGCATCATCAGGCTCCCGAGGCACACACCGAGGAGGAACATGAATCCTTCATCCATGGCCCCTCCCTCCCTGGAAAGGGAACTTTCATTGTTGGTCTTCAGGCCAGTGCAGCCACGGTGTCGGCCCAGGCCTCGATCACGGCGAGGATTGCGTCCGCTTCGTAGGAGGTGACGCGGACCTCATCGCGGGCGAAGGCTACATAGTAGATCTCGCCGCTGGGATCGTGGCACTTGATCGTGGTCGAATACCGCTCGGACTCGGGATCGTTCGCCGGGTCCCCTCCCATCGCGGCAGTCATCTCGGCATCGCCGAGGACTTCGGACTTCACGGTGTTGAAGCCGGCCACGGTGGGGGCACGGGCGGTGATGGTACCGGTGGTGTTCGCATCGTCGTCCTGGTAGACGATCCGGGCGGTATAGCTCTCCCGGGTCTTCTCCATCGCCGGCATGGGGCCACTCGAGGTCTCGTATGCGGTGCACCCGAAGGGATTAGTCGTGAGCACGGTCTGCACGATCCCTGCAAAGGTCGCAACGTCCACAATCGGAGCCGTAAGCTCCCTGACTGCCGACTTAACTACGGTCTGTGTGACAAAGTCTGCCATTTTGCTGATACTCCTGCCCTCAATTGAGGGCTGGAGGGAGGGTGGATATAAATTGCTTAAGAATGTTGGGGTGGATCTTGAATTGGTCGCGAAATATTCTTTTAAACAACAAATGCGCTACAATGAAGAGACTTTGTAATGTACTTTTATTCGGGCTACATTTATTTAGTCTATTTTTGAATCTATAGTATTCGGAGTGCCAATAGGGTACTCTGCTATTCTCTGGTGAAAGGGAATGACATACGAAAGCGAGAGGAGGACCAGGAAGCTGCGGATTGATCCAAAATTACAGGCAGCCGGCTGGACGGTTGTTCCTTATGAAGAGGGCATGGATTTATCCAAGTTAGAGAGGCATGCCATAGAAGAATATCCCACTGATAATGGTCCTGCTGATTATGTTCTTTGTGTAAAAGGGAGAATTCTCGCAGTTATTGAAGCAAAAAGGGTCACCCGCGGACCAGAAGGAGTCTTAACTCAGGCAGAACGATATGCACAAGGTTTGCACAACACTCCTTTCAATTATCGAGGATATCATGTTCCTTTTCTCTATTCAACGAATGGCGAGATCTTTTTCTTCCATGATGTCCGCCACCATTTGAATCTCTCTCGGGAGATTTCAAAATTCCATATTCCGGGTGCTCTTGTTGAACTTATGGACCGGAATTTGGAAAATGCCGAGTATTCCTTACGTCAGAAACCCAATAATCCGGAGAGTCTCCGGCCTTATCAAATTGAAGCGAATATTGCAATTGAAGAGGCGATTTTCGCAAAAAGAAGAAGAATGCTTGTCGCTATGGCGACAGGGACAGGAAAAACCCGGTTAATGGTAAACGAGGTCTATCGATTGATGAAATCCGGAGTTGGGAAACGGATTCTCTTTCTTGTTGACCGACGAGCCCTAGCAGCCCAGGCCATCAAAGCATTTGCCTCCTTTGAACCCGAGCCAGGTTTAAAATTTGATAAAATCTACGAGGTTTACAGCGATAGATTCTTCCGCGATGATTTTGATGAGGATGAACCATTTAATCCGACACAGATTTCAAGCTCGTATTTTACTAAACCAAATGAGAAACGTACATTCGTCTATATTTGTACAATCCAGAGGATGACTTCGTATCTATTTGGTCGGGATGCAGGCAGTACCTACAATATTGAAGATGAACCCCTCGATGACGATACAGGTCGCCTGAACATTCCCATTCATGCGTTTGATATCGTGATTGCAGACGAATGCCACCGTGGATACACTGCTGCAGAGGAATCGGTCTGGCGTGACACGCTCAACCATTTTGATGCAATAAAAATCGGCTTGACTGCAACACCTGCAGTTCATACCACCGCCTATTTCGGTGAGCCAGTATTCCGCTATGAATATACTCGTGCGGTTCGTGAAGGATACCTCGTGGATTACGACGCAGTTGTTATTTCCTCTGATGTGCGGATGAATGGGATTTTTCTTCACGAAGGGGAACAGGTTGAGGTTGTTGATACTGAAAAGGGTTCAAGATTTTATGATACCCTTGAAGATGAACGTCAATTTGATACGACTGAAATTGAACGAAAGGTCACTTCCCCCGATTCAAACCGTAAAATCCTCTTAGAGATCAAAAAATATTCAGAAGATCATGAGAGGATTTACGGGAGATTTCCCAAAACCCTCATTTTTGCAGCGAATGATCTTGATCACACCTCACATGCAGACCAACTTGTCAGATTAGCCAGGGAGATCTTTTCCAGAGGCGAGTCATTCGTCGATAAAATCACCGGAAAGGTAGATCGACCCCTCCAACATATCCGGATATTCCGGAACCGGAAAGAACCTGGTATTGTAGTGACTGTTGATCTTCTTTCAACCGGTGTTGATATTCCTGATCTCGAATATATTGTTTTTTTACGTCCTGTGAAGTCACGTATTTTATTTGTTCAGATGCTCGGCAGGGGTACACGAAAGGGTGAGAAATACCCTGACAAATCCCATTTTGTGGTGTTTGATTGTTTTGGGGGAACTCTCCTGAATTATTTCCGGAACGCAACTGATATCACCGTCGATCCACCCGAACGCGAGACAAGAAGTATCGTTCAGATCATCGACGATATTTATGAGAACCGTGACCGCGAGTACAATATCCGCGTTTTGGTGAAGCGTCTCCAAAGAATCGACAAGGAGATGGACGGGGTATCGAGGGACCAGTTCAGGGCATTTGTCGAAGGAGGAGATCTTCGGCGATATGCGATGAGTCTCCCCCAGCGCTTTGCACATAATTTTTCAGAAACTATGGATCTCCTCCGAAATCCGAATTTCCAGGATCTCTTAATGAATTACACTCGCCCTCAACGATCTTTTATCGTAAGTTATGGGACACAAGATGTCGTAGCCTCTCATTGGCTCATTCACGATGGTGCAGGAAACGAGTATCTTCCCGAGGATTATCTTACTCTTTTCTCTCGTTTTGTAAAAGAGAATCCTGAACAGATCGAAGCCATCAAAATCCTCTTGGATCGTCCGAAAGACTGGAATACGGATGCATTGATCGAGTTGAAGACGAAATTATCTGCTGCCAGGGAAAGATTCACTGTGGAAAACCTTCGGAAAGCACATGAGGCACGATACCACCGAGCCCTTGTCGATCTCATATCCATGGTTAAACATGCTGCAAGGGAGGAGGAGCCGCTTCTTACCGCCGAGGAGCGGATTCAAAGAGTGTTCGATAGGATGGGAGAGGAGACGACTTTCACTCTAGACCAGCAGAAGTGGCTGGATCGAATCCGTCACCATTTAATTGAGAATCTCTCTATTAGTAAAGAGGACTTCGAGATCATCCCCATCTTTTCCAACGAGGGGGGTTGGGTCTCTGCAAACCGGGCCTTCGACGGAAGACTTCCCGCATTAATTCAGAATTGGAATGAGACGATTGCGGCATGAGTGATATTGTCCAGAAGTTATGGGGTTTTTGTCATACCCTCCGGCATGACGGAATCGATTACGGCGATTACATCGAACAGATTACTTACCTCCTTTTCATCAAGATGGCAGATGAGCGGGAGGTGTCTCTTCCCAAGGGGTGTGACTGGAAGACTCTTGTGGTACAATCCGGGACTGAACTCACTGATCACTATGTAGATGTGCTCAGGACACTGGGTCAACAACCTGGATTGCTCGGCGATATCTTCTCTGGGGCTCTCTCCCGATTCACCAACCCGGTGAACCTGAAGCGGTTGATCAGTCTTATCGATGAGACGGAATGGACTGCCCTGAACGTCGATGTGAAGGCTGAAGCATTCGAAGGTCTGTTAGAGAAAGCGGCCAGTGAAGGGAAGAAAGGGGCGGGCCAGTATTTCACACCCAGGATTTTAATCCAAACAATTGTCCGGTGTATGAAGCCTGATCCTCGCATCCACCCGGAATTTACTATTTGCGATCCGGCCTGTGGAACAGGGGGTTTCCTCGTGTGTTCGTACGAGTGGTTACTTGAACAGACAATGGGGGGTGCTCTTGATCGAGAAGTCGCAAAACGAATTCGGAAAGGTACATTTTACGGGCAGGAACTCGTTGCCCGACCTCGTCGGTTGGCCTTGATGAACCTCTTTCTTCACAATGTTGAACCAGTGATCACGTTCGGGGATTCCATCTATGAGAATCCTGATTCTCGAAGATTCGATGTTGTCCTTACCAATCCTCCATTTGGAACCAAGGGTGCGAACCAGGCACCAGGCCGCGAGGATTTTGAGATTGATACCAGCAACAAGCAGCTCAATTTTCTGCAGCATGTGAAGACCATTCTCAAGCCTGGCGGAAGGGCGGCCATTGTCGTCCCCGATAACGTGCTTTTTGCTGATCAGGCCGGAGAAGTGTTCAAATATCTGACAGAAGATTGCGATCTCCATACAGTTCTTCGTTTAACCAATGGTACATTTACTCCCTATTCCCCAGGAACCAAGACGAACGTTCTCTTCTTCACTAAAGGTTATCCTACCGAAACAACCTGGATCTATGATGCGAGGACAAACGTGCCCTCCCTCACGAAGAAGGACCGCCCGCTCACTCCTGCACACTTCGCCGAGTTCGAGGAGTGCTATGGTCCGGATCCGAACGGGCGATCTCCACGGAATCCCACACAGTCCAGGGAAGACCGGTGGCGGTCGTTCCATATCACTGAGCTGAAGGAACGGGACTTCAAGATTGACTCGCTCAAGTGGCTCCGGGACGAGGGGCTTGGCAATGCCGATGAGATCGTATCTCCGGAAGACCTTGCGACCGAGGCAATCGAGGAGCTGGAGGCGGCCGTCGAGGACCTGAACACCATTGTCGAGATGCTGGGGAACGGGTATGAATGGCGAGAATGAGCTGCCGGAGGGGTGGATATCAATTAAAATCCCGGAAATATGCGAGATAAACCCCAAAAAACCATCTCGGGATAGTATACCTTCAGATACCCCTGTGACATTTATCCCAATGCCTGCTGTCGATGCTGATATGGGAGCAATTACGGAGCCTGAAAGGCGTAAATTTGGGGAAGTAAGAAATGGTTTCACTTTTTTTCAGGATGGGGATGTAATTTTCGCTAAAATAACCCCATGTATGGAAAATGGGAAAGCGGCTATAGCACGAAATTTAATAAATGGACTTGGATTCGGTTCCACTGAATTTTTTACGTTGCGGTCAAATGGGACTGTTGTTCCGGAATACATCTATCATTTTATTCGTCAAGAATCCTTCCGGAAAGCAGCAGAAGAAAATATGACTGGTTCTGTTGGACAAAAGCGTGTTCCAAAGCATTTTATTGAAAATTCAATTATCCCTCTCCCACCCCTCGCCGAACAGCGCCGTATTGTCGCTGCGGTAGAGCAACTCCTCGCAAGGGTGAATGCCTCGCGTGAGCGGCTCGACCGGGTGCCGGGATTGCTGAAGGCGTTCCGTCAGGCGGTGCTCGCAGCGGCGTGCAGCGGGAGATTGACAGAGGGGTGGCGAGAGGAGCATGGGGATAATTCAAGACTAATTGGTAGTCCTGTTATTCAAGATGTTTCCGTAAAAAAGAGAGCAAATGAAAGAAATTACATCGAAGCAGATATCGAATATCCAATTCTACCAATCTCATGGAAATGGCTTCCGATTGGCGAATTTAAAATATTTATTGGAAGTGGGATTACACCGAGGGGTGGAAAGAATGCTTATCAAAGGAAAGATGGAGTTCCTTTTATTCGAAGTCAAAATGTGTATCCTGATGGATTACGCTTTGATGATATTGCTTTTATTTCTGAAGAACTGCACAACACAATGTTGAGAACTCACACAAAACCTAATGATGTATTGTTGAATATTACTGGTGCCTCAATTGGGAGATCAACGTTTATTCCACCCGAAATCCCCATTGCAAATGTAAACCAACATGTATGCATTATTCGGACAGATGGCTCAATTTTTCCAAAATATCTTTCAATTTTCCTTAATTCTCAAATCGGACAAGATCAAATTTATAAATTACAGGGGGGTCAAACACGCGAGGGGCTCAATTATCATCAAGTTAGATCGATTAAAGTATCAATCCCCCCTCTCCCCGAACAACACGAGATCATCCGCCGCGTGGAATCCCTCTTCGCCCTCGCCGACCGCATCGAGCAGCGGGTGGCGATCAGCAAGGAGCGTGCGGACCGGCTGACCCAGGCTATCCTCTCGAAGGCGTTCCGTGGAGAACTGGTTCCCATTGAGGCGGAACTGGCAAGGAGGGAGGGGCGGGAGTATGAGCCGGCGAGTGTGTTGCTGGAGAGGATTCGGAGGGAGAAGGAAGCCAAAGGTCAGAAGAAGATAATCTTGTAATTAAGAAAAGAGAGTTATTTTATGATTAGAATATGAGGAGTGTATTCCATTCTCTCCTCGAACTTGTATTTGATTTTCATACCCTTCACATGACCTAGCTATTCCAGCCATTGAAAAAATGGTTGGATTTTCTGGGTCCACGCATTTCTGCATGTTCCCTCCCTGACACAGAATTGAATCTGAAATCAGGATAAATTCACTGTTCCTGCTGGTCAGAGTAGCTTCCGAAACATCTTCATGAATCCCAAGATTATGGTCGCTATTATCCCAGCATAGAACAGATAGTAGAGCTCTGTCATGCTCAAATCCTGGATATATCATAACAAAAGGACAATCCGGCTCTCGCATGCAGGGTAATTCTTCAGGAGAATTTATATTCTCCCAATAAGAAACATTACCTGTCCAAGTGAGAGGACGTGCAGTAGTAATTACCTCTTTATTGAAATGATCACAACGAGGTAATCCCCCATCATCCTTTTTTACGATCATATCCAGCTTATAAATAATTTTTAGATCTTATATTTCTATTGATCTGACCAGAATTCTCTATTTTACTAAATATCGATAATTTAAGGTTTTTAAAGATATTCTGCGACAAAAATTAGTATTTAAAATGTTTGATGTTGATACCTAGCAATGATGGGATAATTCCACAGCGCATAAAAATTTTGTACATGCTAACTATAAGCTTGTCTGTACTCTCACCTCCCTCCCCCAACATCCTTCGCACACCGCAATACCCCTCCCCCTATCAATCCATATCGCCTTCTCCAACCCGCAGACCGTGCACCGGCCGATATCGACTGTCACCCGCTCCAGCCGGTCCACATCGATCATCCCCGGTAACGGAGGAGCCGAGGACCGCTCCCGCCTGACCATCTCCAGGTAACATTCCTTGCAGAGATACCAAGGTTCCTCAGTAGGGGGCAGCTTCCTCCGGCGGTCCGTGAGCTTCTCGATATACGAGAGATACGTCTTCCTCCCGCAAGCCACACACACGTCCTTCTTGATGATATCCAGCTTCTTGAAATCCTTGACCTTGAATGTCGGACACTGCCTCTTCCCGGGCGGAAGAGTGGATGGAGCGGAACCCGGCGGGAAACTTCCGCCCGGTGTATCTCCACCATGCGGCGATGGTTCCGCGATTCCGGGAGAATTTCCCGGGTTTGAGATCCCGGCGGCGGAAAGCGTAGAATCACACACAGAAACATCTTCAGAAATATTCTCGCGTTCCTGGTGCTCTGTATCTGGAATATTCCGCTCTCTATTATGTACTGAGTATGATCTATCCTCGTTCTTTCCTCCGTTTTCAGATCCGGGTTCACTGATTTGAGCGGAATTTTTCCGCACTCTTTCCGCCCGGTTCCGCCCTTCCGCTCCATCGTCCTGGTGGTGGTCATCACCCTCGTGATCGTCGTCATCCTCCTGGTGGTGGTGGCCCTCATCCTGCTGATCATGATCATCCCGGCGCTCGTGGCGGTCATCCTCCAACCAGCACGATCCGCCCCTCGCCCACTGCCGATAAAGATCCGATGAGAACTGGTATGCAGTCGTCCTCCGGCGGACCGAGAGGCCGTCCTCGTTCTCCGAGACCACCGTCCGGTCATTGAACGAGATGGCTGGGCACTTCTCCAGGAGCCCGCTGTAGGTGTAGCCCTTGCTCACGTAACCGTGCAGGACCTTCCGGATGCTCGAACAGGACCGACCGGTCACTCGCTGCAACTGCTGCACGGTGAACTCCGGCCACTCTGCCCGGGCAATCACGTCGAGCACCGAAGCCTCCACCTTCGTGAGCTTCGTCTCCTGCCCGCCGGCGGTCCCGTTCAGGTGGTCGTAGAGCCGGACCGCATCGGCAAAGTCCCCCCGGGTGGCCACGATACAGGGCGAACCGTCCTCCGCCTGATCTGTCTCCCGCTGCATACATCGCAGCAGGGCATGGGCCTTGATCAGGTCAAGCAGCATCTCGGGATTCCGGCGGTTGGCCGCGTTGCTGAACCGGATGCGCCGGGCGAATGGCACGACCACAAAGACCCGGCGGGAATGAAGTTCCTCCCAGAGTGCCTGGCAGACCAGGACCTCATGCCGTTCCTCCTGGGTAGTGACCGGGACCGACTCGTCCTTTGCCAGCACCCGGGTGAGCACCCGTGCGTCCTGCTCCGGGGAGTCGTCGATCCAGCAGGTCAGCATCCGGTTGAGGACCTGGTCGTCGCCCGAGCCCTCCACCTTTGCCACCCACCAGACGCACCGCTCCGGAATGGTGCAGACCCGGACCTTCCGCTCCTTCGTGACCGTCCGGTACTCGATGGGCTCCCGGAAACTCGTGGTGGCCGACTTCAGGATCTCCTGCACCTCCTCCGAGAGCGTGGTGTCGTCGAGCACGATCACCGAGCCGGGCTGCATGTCGTCCAGGTAGAAGAGGGCCTTGTTGCTCATCGCCCCCTTGAGCCGGAACCGCTCCGGAACCTGCCGGAGCATCGTGGCAAAGGCATGGCTCTTCCCCTTCCCGCTCTCGCCGGTCACGGAGACGTGCAGTCCATTGGTATTGATGACCGACTGCGAGGCAAGGGACATGATCAGGCACGCGGCCACCGTCTCGTCGCCGACATGGTCCAGGGCAAAGGTCCGAAGAAGGTGGCCGACCGGGTCGCCGGCCCGGAGTATCCGCACCGCTTCGTCCCGGGCGCCAGGGGGAGAGTCGGTCGTGGCCGGTCCAGGAGAGGGTGCCGGCGGGGAGCGTACTGAGCGTTCATACTTCTGCCGGAGCTCTTTCCAGCGCTGTGTCCCTCCCCCACAACTTGCATGGTGACACCCAGCATAGACCGCCCCGTTGCCAAACTGGATCGCGAACGCTCCGTCACGATGGGCTCCCGAGAACGGGCACTCATCGAGGACAAAGAGCGTACCTCCCTGATAGGGCTTTTCCGTGGCAATACCAAGACCGTGGCTGGTGAGCCATGTCCGGAGATCGATAGCTTTTTTATACCCCTTTATTTCCGGTGGAGCGCACGGTAATGCTCCGGCCAATTGAAGTAATAACTTTTTTTCAACGACTTTCACCTGGTCAGCACCTGATACTATCAGCGATTTTCGGTGTGGTCGGTCCTCAGTATGATCACCTTTTCGTGAGACCGTTCCGTACATCTTCCAGATACGGGCCGCGTTGAAGTTCGCAGTATCCACAGCGCACGCGCAGTCTGATAACATGGTATCAAGCATCTCCAGGCATCGCTTCACCAGGTCACGGCTCGCGTCGTCATTCGGGAGATCAATTCGGTATAGAAGGTGAGCACCATTTCCCGAGTCGGCAAGGACCGGGGTAGGCCACCCGCGATCCCTCCCGAGATACGCGGCAACTTCCGCAGCCTTCACAAGGGCTGCCTGGTGCTCATCATCGGTCGATGACACCCCCGAGGGGCGGACCGGGTCGATATCGACCGGAAGCCACCGCCGGCGGAGGATGTCGCCATCGGCAGTTGTCGCGTCCTTCTTTCCGAGCCGCACCTTGATCCGGTTCGCCCGCCGGGAGAGAAGCGCCGGGTTCACCTCGTTGAGGGTGAGGTAGATGCCCTGTGTCCCGCTCGCGTCCAGAGGTTCAACGGCAGCAGCCAGGGCGTCCAGGTCATCGAAGTACCCGGACGCCATCCCCTCGTCCGTGATCGCACGGACCTCCACCACCTGACTCGGTGCACAGAGTATGGCGAGGGCCTCCCGAATCCCGGCAGACATTCCTTCACTCCTCTGTGATTCGCTCCACTCGCCAGGAGTCCGGGCTCTCGCCGGGAACGCCCTGTCGCTTCACCAGGCGGAATCCTTCCGCTTCGGTAATTCCGGTCCGGAGACAGTGGTCAAGAATCTCCTGCCGTTCCTTCTCGCATGCCGCCAGGTCCCGGTGTAATCGGTCGATGCTCCACTCAAGGCCTTTCATCCGTTCAAGCAGGAACCGCTCCTCCGAGATCGGGATGAGTTTAAGCGTCATCGCCACTCACCTCCGCAACTCCTCCGGCGTGAACCGTGAAGAAACGCCAGCCCTCCCGGTCCGTATAGATCCAAAGCTGGACCGGGAGCTCGATGCGTCGGAGCATTGCCTGCAGGCGGGTGATCTCGCCGGGGTATCGGGAGACCACCGCCCGGGCATCTGCGAGGGGCCGACGGGCCCGCTTCGCCTGAACGAAGAGGACCTCCCGGTGCCGACCGGCGACCAGGTCCACCGGGGCCCGGGACCCGGCACTCCGGATCACGCAGAACCCCCGGCTCCTCAACCGGTCCCGGGCAAGGTACTCCACCCGGCATCCGCGGGTCCGCTTAAGGCTCTGCATGGAGGAGCCTCCCGGGGACCACCCAGATCTCCCCGATGGGTGCAAACGCCCTGGCGAACCGGGTCTGCTCCCGGCCCACATAAAAGAGGGCAGGGGAGAAAGTCGAGCCAGTCCGTGGCCCGTCCCCGTCGAAGTCAATTCGCCGGGTAGGGAAACAGACCACGTCGGCGGACCCGGTCAGGATACGCCAGGCCCGGGTCTCGGTCGCCGACTTCCAGAGCACGACAGCTGCAACCGTCCGGCCGGCACAGTATTCAGCGGTCAGCTTCTGGAACCAGCGGTCTACATCCCGCCCGAAGGGAGGGTTCAGGAAGACCCGGCCGTCCCAGGGCTGGGAAAGGCCGTCGTCCCCGCGGGTGAAGTGGCGTGCAGCCGGCACGTTCGGACAGCATCGGCTGTTGCTGCAGGGGTCGAGATCGATGCCTCCCAGGCACTCGAGCACCGCGTCCAGGATGTACCGGGGCGTGAGGTGCTCGTCGGTCCGGCGGGAGAGCAGTGCAGAGTGGACCATCATGCCATCACCTCAAACGAGAGCACCCAGACCTGATGATCCAGCCAATCGATCCCGGGAGAGAATTTGCCGTCATGCATGGCAAAGAAATCCTTCAGGAATTCGGCCGAGGTCTCATAGCCCTCCTTTATGGCATCTTCCTCCCGGATATCCCCGAGCCGCTCCTTCCAGATCTCCTGGACATGGAGCCGGGCAAACGGCTTTCCCGCCCGATAGGTCCGAGCTTCATAGATCCCGCCAGCCCGGATTCGAGCTTTTGACCATAGCCGACGTGTCTGGGTCTTCCGCCCATCAAGAATAAGGGGAATAAACCTGGCCCTGAAAATAATCATGGCGACACCTCTGCGAAAGCCCGATGATATGACCTAACCCTTAAATAAGCGAGAATCTGAAGGTATAGTGGCCCTCTTCTATCGTTGCTGTGGAAGGCTGTGATACTGGAGGGGGCCACCCCTATTTGTCCGGACATCGATTCTCCTCCACAATCTTGAACACTCCCCGATCTTCCATGAAGCGGCCTATACCGACAAAGCCTGTAAGCCGTTCGTAGGCATCGAGAGCGTCCCGTCTCACTAAGAATTTCTCCATAGAAACACGTTCCTTTCACCGTTTACCGCGTATAAAACAGGAATGGCCTCACGCCATCTGGACGGTAAACAATCTGAGATGATGGGCAGCGGATATTATCAATGAACACTATGTGCGGGGTGAAGGTGAAAATTTCCTGAGGTAATAAATTATTTTAAAAATTTAATGACCGAGTCTCGTAAATAAATCATACCTCATTAATTTCATTTTTCTTATTGATTTCAGCCATTGTTATAGAGGTGTATTGAGAAACAAGGGCAATGGCAGTGTTTTTATCTATATTGGAGGATAATATCCTCTTTATTATTTTATCAAATTCCTCGACATATACAATGTCATATGCGGAAAAACCCTCTTGATTCTTACTTATCGATTTCTTTAAAATTTCATTGTATTTTTGAATTTTTTGCATTCTCAGATCAACCTGAAAATCTGGATTAAAATTTATAATTCTTCCAACTAAAGCCATTAAATAATTATATGCACATGTGACCACTTCATGATCCCCTTTCTTGTGTGAAAGGTAAATAACCTTAAAAATTGATACAATGGTTTCAAAATCACTATGAATTGATTCATCTTCAATTGATTTTTTTTCGGGGGGAATTTGATAGGAAAGTTGTCCAATAACATTTTCAATTCTTAAAATCGTTAGAATGTTCCAAAAAAAGGGAATAATTGCTAAAACCGAAAAAATACCAAGTATTATCGAAATTAATGTGATAACAAAGGGACATTGAAAAGAATTTAAGAAAAATTGAGTGGACAAATTACATTTTTCCCAGATATTGGTAGTATCAATGATTGTGGTTAGTGCATATATATTAAAACAAATTGATAAAATGTAAATGGATACGAGTATCCAGATATCAGGGTATTTTTTAAAACATTGGGTCATGAGATTTGAGTAATTCTGTGCGTAAATTTGAATCGCAATAAAATTCATAGTTATAATAATCGAAATAACTGCCGCCTGGGCCTGTATTAAAGAACTAAATAAATAACGTGCATTGTTAGCATCAATTGGTGCAATAAAAATATATGATAAAACTATTTGGGTAAAAATAATACTTAAAATAAAAAATAGAGTATAAATTAAAAGGTTAAATATCCAAGGATCGCTGATTTGCCCTTTTCTTATAAATTCTTTATTTTTTTCATATACCAACATGAAAAATATAAAGGAAATAGTTGCGATTAGTGAGATTACTAAAAGGAAATCAACTTTTATTGTGAATATCAGGAAAAGAAAAAAAATGTAAACCAATGCAAAACAAAAAAAATTAAGCACGAAGTCTTCTAATTCTGAATTGTTCAAAATTACCATATTTGAATAGCAACAATTTTATAACTAAAAATCTTTCCGAAAATAACCGAATACTATTGTCGGCAAAAAGCATTCAACGTTATTAATGAAAAAATAAAAAATAAAAAACCCATTTCAAGCTATTTTCTTTTCGCTATAACCGAATCAAAGAAGGTTTTAATCTCATCAGGATGGTCCATGAACCACTGCTTCACATCCTCGAAAGATTCCGCAGCTTGATCATCAAGCGGCCGCCCGCAGAGACTGCAGAAGTTCGAGATAGGAGAATTGATAGTCTTGCAGTGCTCGCATTGTCGTGGTTCCAACCGGGCATGAGCGTTGGCCTGCTGCTCTGCAGAAATGCCATAGGTCGATAAGATCTCCTTGTCGATATCATTCCCGGTGAGATGGGCATACGTCTGAAACATATCCGTTGTCAGATTCCCCCACATCATGAGCTTTATCACACTCTCTGATACCCCCTCGCGGATCAGGTGAGTAATCCTTGAATGTCGGAAGAGGTGTGGGGTTACATGCTTCGTAAGTTTCGCCCTGGCCGCAATCCGTT
>Ga0302250_1001937_pt1 | contig 13994 bp, 14 predicted proteins | sample AAG_RA_Asp_MG_FD_193536 | JGI IMG/M metagenome (GOLD analysis project Ga0302250, IMG submission 193536) | Enriched activated sludge microbial communities from anaerobic digester in WTTP, New Holstein, Wisconsin, United States - AAG_RA_Asp | ecosystem: Engineered > Bioreactor > Anaerobic >... | reverse complement strand
GACACCCCACTGGGGTGAATTCTGTGCTTTGGCAAAGCTGGAGAGGGAAGCTCTGAGAAATGATGTTCTAGGCTGTCTGCAAAGCTTCACCGGTAAAACCGGGGCGAAAATCCTGCTAAAAAGCGACACCAGCATTTTTAGCGATGGAGAACGGCTGCTGATCAATACGTCCGGGAACGACGGACTGGCCACGGGTGGCAGCGGGGACGTGCTTTCGGGGATTATTGCCTCCTTTGCAGCTCAGGGAATGGAACTGGGGCTTGCCGCCATCAATGCCAGTTATTTGATGGGAAAGACCGCCGAGTTTCTGGCCAGAAAGCGATATCCGCCTTCCATTCTGCCATCGGATATCATCGAAAACCTGTTCATGAAAGATGTTTAGGGCATGCGAGTATACATGAGGTACATTTATGCCGCTGCCTTGCTCGTTTTACTATGTCTGGTATTTCTTGTCTTACCCCGCTATTGCAGTGCGGCTCAGACCTTCGAAGCTGCAAACGCAGAAGACTCACTTAAAACCAAGGATAAAAAAATGCACAAACTTGCCGAACTGAAAACTCCCATCTTTTGGGCGGAAGGGCATCCTGGGGCTCTGAACCGGGAAAAATGGACGATAGAGATTAGCGGAAGCTGCTCCAAACCGCGCAGCTTTAGCTGGAATGAATTGAACGAGCTGGCTCAAAGCGAAGTGCAGGGACGCCTTACCAGCGTCACACGCTGGTCAGTGGGCGGTCTCTGGAAAGGCGTAGCGCTCTCGGTGTTGCTGAAAGAAGTGGGCATCAAGCCATCCTGTAAATTCGTTCGGTTCTGGAGCGTCGGCGAGGTTTACGACACTTCCATACCGGTTGAGATTGCCCTGAAAGAAAAATCCCTTTTGGCGCATAGCTTCGACAGTGAGTATCTGACGGAGGACTATGGCGGTCCAGTTCGCGCCTTCATACCCTATCTTTGGGGCTATAAATCTGCCAAGAGTGTTGTGAAGATAGAATTGATGGACTACTATGTACCCGGTTTTTGGGAGCAGCGTGGTTACACCGACAGCGCAGAGATTGAGCCGGGTATGTGCCGCGACATAAACGACGGCGGCAAGATAAAGGAAATCCCGGGCGGAGAGGTAACCGGATTTAAAGAATGAGACTCTGGTTCACCTACCTGAAAGCGACCCTGGCCATGCTATTCTGGTCGCTTACCTTCGTTTGGTTCAAGATTGCGTTTCGCAGCTACCGTCCTTATGAGATCACCTTTCTTAGGTTGGCTCTGGCGGCGGGTCTGCTTTTTGCCGTGATGTGGCTGGGAAAAAAGCGGGAAGCTATTAAGGGGAAGGACTATCTGCATCTGATGCTTGTGGCTTTTTGCGAGCCTTTTATGTACTTCATCGGCGAAGCCAATGGCATGCAGTATGTTTCCTCAACCCTGGGCAGCCTGATTATCTCTACGATACCCATTTTTTCTGCTCTGGGAGCCTGGCTGATTCTGAAAGAAAAGATCAGTTTGTCGTTAATTCTGGGGCTGCTGATCTCAACAGGCGGCGTGGCGGTTATGAGTCTGGGCAGCGATGACCTTTCGGCTACCTTGAAAGGAGTGCTGTTTCTGCTGGTGGCGGTTTTTGCGGGTATGTTCTACGGCATCACGGTAAGGGAGTTAACTCTGCGATATAATGCCCTAACCATTGTAGCCTGGCAGAGCTTGTTTGGCTTGCTCTATTTTTCTCCGCTCTTTTTGTACTACGATGGCAGTCATTTCTTCAGTATGCAGCAGGATATCCAAGGGTTGATAACTATTGCGGCGATGTCCATCTTTGCTTCTGTAGGGGCTTTTATGCTCTATACTGGTGTGATTCGCGACCTGGGAGTGATTAAGAGCAATGTGTTTACGAACCTTATTCCCGTTTTCACGGTTATCCTGGCCTATTTGATGCTGGGCGACACGCTTTCGCTTTTGGGTGCGCTCGGCTTGGCGCTGACCATTGTGGGTTTGCTCCTTTCGCAATACAAAGACCTGAAGCGGATAGTTCGCCGGGCAAATATTGCGCCATACATACCCTGATTACGGGTACTTGCTTGCAAAAGTGACTAATCGGCTTATCTTGACTTATATGAATAAATAAACCTTGAATATTGAATGGGATAAGGCTTTTTTGCTGTGCTGTCCTGTTCCAGATCAAGGCTAATAGGGAGAGACAAATGACTGATTCTACTATGGTTAATCCTAGCGCTTGGGCTTCGCTTATCGAAAAAGCGCCCAATTTCTTAACCACAATTGGCTTGAAACTTCTGGCTGCCATTTTGATCTATCTGATCGGGAAATGGGTGGCCCGCATGATCAGCAATCTGATAAAAAAACTGATGGGCAAAAGCAAGGTCGATTCATCGCTCACTGCCTTCATCGGGAACCTGGTTTATGCGATTCTGTTGATTTTTGTTATTATTGCCGCAGTTGGCAAGCTCGGGGTGCAAACAACCTCATTTGTGGCGATCATCGGTGCTGCAGGTCTGGCCGTTGGTATGGCCTTGCAGGGCTCATTATCCAATTTCGCTGCGGGCGTAATGATCATTCTCTTCAAACCCTTCAAAGTCGGCGAGAGCATCATTGGGGCTGGAATAACCGGGAAAGTGCATGACATAGGTGTTTTTTCCACCATCATTCTTACCAGCGACAACCGCAAGATCATTGTTCCCAATGCCAAGCTTTCAGGCGACAGCATCACAAATTTCAGCGCCATGCCGACCCGTAGAATTGAGCTTAGCATAGGGGTTCCTGGCAGCTCAGACATCAATGGCACCCGCGAATTGCTGCTGGCAGTCCTGAATTCTGAAGAGAAGGTGCTGAAAGACCCGGCTCCTGCTGTTTCCATCACGGCTGCCGATGCCGCAGCCATAACCTTTGGGCTATATGCACATGTAAATAATGCAGACCTGGGCACTGTGCAGGCAGCTTTAACCGAAAAGATCAAGCTGGCTCTTACCGCCAAAGGAATCTGGGCATAAAGGAAGCATTATGAGAAAGATATATGGTATTCTGGTGATAGTGTTGCTTCTGCCTTTGACTTTGAGCGCAGAAAACTGGAAGCTGGATTCGGATATCAATCTGTCACTTACTCAAAGCTCTTACAGCGATTCCTGGCAGGGTACAGAACTAAGCAACATCACTTGGGTGGCAAATTCAAATACCAGCGCAGAAAAACAGCTCAAACCCTGGCTGAACAGCAAAACCACTTTGAAGCTGGCCTTTGGGCAAACCCACCTCCAAAAAGAAAATACCGTGGGCGACGTTTATTGGGAGCATCCCAGCAAATCAACTGACAAGATAGACCTGGAATCGATCTTGCGCTTCACTACGCAAGGCTGGGTTGATCCTTTCATCGCGGGCAGGATGGAATCCCAATTCCTGGATCTATCTGACTCCACTCTTACCAGGATTATCAATCCCATGCTCTTCACGGAAACCGCTGGTATAATTCGTACCTTCGTGAATAACGACATCAACTACCTCAGTTCACGTTTGGGTGCCGCCTTTCGTGAAAAGGTAGACCGTGATGTATTGCAGCAAGATAACGTTACCCGCGAACTGGAAACCACGGTGGACGGCGGTTTGGAGTCGGTTACCGAATACAAGCACAATTTTTCGCCCCTGGAAGCCAGTTTCAAGTCGCGCTTGCAACTTTACCAGGCTTTGTTCAATTCCAAAGAGGACGAACTGACTAGCGATGATTGGAAATCACCTGATCTGGTTTGGGAAAACGTATTTACCACCAAACTTTGGGGTCTGCTTTCCGCAAACCTCACTTTCGAAATGCGCTACGAAAAAGAACATATCCACGAAGTGCAGTGGAAGGAGATCCTGGGGCTGGGATTCAGCTATACCTTATTCTAAACAGCTTTAGCTTAGCTATCATGAAGGCCGGTAGATAGCTAAAGTCTTATCCTTGTAAATGGCTCCCCTGGTTGGCTGTCTGAAGCTAAAGCGCGGAGTTCCAAACCAGGCACAGCGGCAGGGCAGAATCCTTCTGCTCTGCCGCAGCTGCCATTACAGCCAGGGCTTAGCCGATCCCATCCTATAAATATAGGATAAGTATAAGATGGGTTTGAGTTTAGAGTCCTGGAGTCGGTGAATAAGTGGATAGGTGATGAAGTGATGATGTAACGTGGTGAATCCCTGGTAATCCGCCAAAATCCCCTGTATCCGGGTGATCATTCCCAAACGGGTTTTCTTTGTTGACAGCTTTCTATCATCTCAGAGAATAGCAAAAACATCAAAGAATTACGAGGTGAAGCAATGAGACAATTGCTGATAGTTGCCTTAGTCCTCAGTGGTTTTGGCCTTTGGGCCAGCGAGCGCGGTTTAACCGTTTCCGAGGTTCCTTGTTCCGATGCTGTCATCGGTATCCAGGAGCCAGTATCCGAATTTATCCAAACTCCAATTCCGTACTCCTGTCCATTACCCGCAAGAGATGAGTGGAATCCGGTGTTAAACCTGGATTTGAATTTTCGCCTGAACGCCAAGCAGCAATATGGCCTGCAGTTCGATAATCTAAGTTCCCAGGCCCTGATTTTTGGCAGTCAGGGAGTTCTGAACCCGGAAGGAAAACAAGCCGTCGGCAAAGCTCCCACCTGGCTGCAAGCCGAATTGGGTAGCGTTTTGGCCAGCCTTACTCCCGAAAAACAAAGCCTGTGGGCAAATCTAATCATTAATAGCCAGGATCCCTTTGTGGATGAGATTGCCTTTTGCATAGCATATTCTTCGCCTCAATACCTCAATTCCGCATTTGCCCGGCCCGAGCTTTTTACCGAAAACGCTGCATTTATCTACAGCATTGATTCCCAGCTCAATTATGTGGAGGTAGTGAATACCGGCTCGGCTACAACTGGCGGAAACTACTTTTCCACAACCCGTTATTACAAAAAGGACGCCACTGGTCAGATTCAGCAGATAACCGTCCCCAAAGATATTTATTACTGGTATATCGTGCATCCCAAGCTAACCGACGAAATAGCGGCTTACATAAACCCCACTGTGGTAGAAAACAACTCAAATCACAATAATAACATAGCCGAACCCCCCACTGGGAAATTCTGGCGTAGCTACCTTTATACCCTGAACGAAACCGGCTATCCGGTGTTGGCCGATACCCTTTCTGAGTGCCAAACTCTGTTCAATAGGGATGGCACTGGCAACGACGCCATTCGCACCATCCAATGGTGGATAAACCAGAACATGAGTTTCAACTCCAATAACGAACGTCCCCATCAGCCGGTTCGCATCATTACCAAACGCATGGGTCGTTGTGGTGAATATGCCGACCTTACTTCGGCCGTGGCCAGGCTGGCCCTGATTCCCTGCACCAGCATTCTGTCAGTTTCCACCGACCACACCTGGAACGAATTCTGGGACGAAAACTGGGTAGCCTGGGAACCCGTGAATGGCTACATCGATAACCCCCTGGTTTATGAAAACGGCTGGGGCAAGGTTTTTGGCAGTGTGTTTGAGATTCGTTCCGACGGCCTTTTTACCCCGGTTACTGAACGCTATTCCGAGGGTCATGCCACAATCCGCATCCAGGTGGTAGACATCAGTATGCGTCCTGTGGATGGAGCCAGAGTGGTCTTGGCCATCGTGGAGACCAGCAATCGCTACGATTGCGAGCAATTCACAGACAATAATGGGTTTGCGACCTTCAGCGTGGGAGAAAACCGCAATTACCGCGCCCGCGTGGAAACCAATTTCGGTCTTTTCCCGGAAATCGCAGGCACCTATACACAGCTTATCGATAATTCCGTGGACGGCCAAATCTACCAATACATTCTGGTGATCCCGATGGCCATGCCGCTTCCGGTTCCTGAAGATATCCCGGCCCCTGAGGATCCCGTGATCGACCATCGCTTTGCCGTTTCCTTTCAGTGTTTTGGCTACTACATCACCTCGCTTACCCTTTGGGACGACATCTATAGTCTGGGTTCGCAGCCCTATCATTATAAGTTTATAAATCAGCCCTCTGATGCATCTTTCATGGTGATGGATGCGGATAACATTCTCTTTTGGCAGCTCGATGGAATGGGCTCTGCTGTTGGCTATGTGGCTCCTACCATGGGGAGTATCGGCAGTTTTGATATCCCTGTTGGACAGAATTGGTTCGCCTTTATAGACAATTCCCATCATCACCGGAATTCCCTGAAACTTAGCGGGGCCATGATCTACGAAAGCTATGGTTCGGCAGTTCAGGACGCAAACGAAGTCCCGCAAGCCCTTAGGCTGCTGAATGCCTATCCTAATCCCTTTTCAAGTAATATGACCTTAGATCTTTATTTGGCAAAAAGGGCAGAGCTAAAAGCAAGCATTTACAACCTCAAAGGACAGGTAGTAAAAAGCTGGAAAGAAGACACGTTCCAAACCGGTAGAAACACCCTTGATTGGGATGCCACCAGTGATGATGGCAGTAAGGTAGCTTCCGGCGTTTACATCTGGAAAGTGCAATGCGGCAAAGAACAGCAAAGCTGTAAGGTATTGCTTGCCAAGTAGATAAAATTACACTTCAAAGAATAGCTTTGCGTTATCCAAAACGGGTGCACCAGCTAGGACTGCTGCAGTAATTATAAAGAGTCACCCAAAGCTTCAAGCTTGGATCACTTGGACAAGTGGGGATAAGTCCTTATGTGGTGGGGATATATATAGGACTGCTTTCAGACTTGTCCAAGTGGTTGTTTGGACGTTTCTGGACGTATTTGGATCACCGATAACTTCAAATTGAGCCGAATTGGGACTGGTTTTGGACTTTGCGGTTTTGCCTCGTCAATGGCGAAGATCAAAAAGCCGCAACTGAAGTGACAAAACCCCAATCAGAAATGCATCGTCCCCCTGATCTGCGTCTAATATCTGGACGTCAAAGTCCAAGTTAAATGGTTGCAAAATAACTCTGCTATTCTGTGGATCGAGGATGATCTTCTTGAGAGTGACTCCATCTCCAGCTCTTACCGCACCCACTTTTCCGTTAGCAAATTCCCAGTCGTAGGTCTGCATGAGCAGCACGATGTCCTCGTGCATGATATTGGGTTCCATGCTATGGCCGTTAACCCGGAAAGCCATGTATTTATCAGTGTTCCCGGGTACGAGGTTTCTCGGAATCTCCACGCTCTCGCCCAAACGCCGGAAGTCCTCGATGTGCTCTCTCGGTCCCGCGGAAATTTCGCCAAGAATATTGAAGTTCACGGTGCGTGTATAATCTATTGTAGGCGCTTCAATTAGCCCGGTAGCGCTGTCGACCAGCTTCAAGCGTTGCTCCAATCTTTCCTTCATCCAGCCATCGAAATCCTTCACAATTTGCATGGTACCCTCGCCAGTGAGCAACCAATTTACATTCACTTGAGCCTTGGCTAAGGCGATCAAAAAGTTGGGTTCCGGGACCCTGAGGCCAGCTTTGTAACGGGATAAAGTAACGGGTGAGAGATTAAATTTTTCAGCGAATTCGTAGTTCTTTAACCTCATCATTTTCATTACTTTTAACAGTCGATCTCCAATCTCCTTGGTGGCCATAATCACTCCTTTTGTATAAGATTGTCATTGACAATTACCATGCGGTTATCACAATAGCTACGGAACACGTTAAATGTTCCCCATAGATGTGTCAATGATAATTTTAAAGCAAGGTGATTCTCAATGGCATTCGTGCCGGCAAGATTGGAGCTCTTAAAATACTCGGCGGATTCTTCCGCCGGAGCGCAGAAAGGACTTCCCAAGAACTTGCTGGTATGGAAGTTAGCACCCTAACGATTACCGTTAAGGAGGTAAGAATGAGCCAGCCAAAGCGGATTCAAAGCAGCTGTACAGACTGCCCCGCGAAAAATGTCCAAGTGGTTTTATCAGACCAACCAGTTGGACAAAACAGTCCCCGGCTCTGGCTGCGTATAGCTTCCGACCAGAATGTCACTGCACTTTGTGGATTTTTGTCCAAGTGCTCCGAAAATTGTCCAAGTGGTTCCCTAATTTGTCCAAGTGGTTTTGAGAATGGGACTGGGAATTGTCCAAGTGGTTTTTCGGAAAAATGTCCAAGTGGTTTTCTGAATCTGGAAGGTTACGCAATGGAGAAGGAAGTTCAAGTATTATGGTTACCCCTCGCCCGGGTAGCAGCCCTGTATGGCAAATCGGTTAAGACCATCAGGCGGATGGTCGCAGACGGATCGTTTATCGCAATCAAGCGCATTGTTGAGAGCGGCAGTTACCGCATCAGCAAGCTGTTTATCGCCTCAGGCCAGGAGTTGGCAGATCTGGATAAGGCATATTGCCGCAAGCGTGGCGAACTGCCAGTCTATCTGGAGAAGGAGCGCATCCTGCTGGATGGATGCCAGCCCAGTTGTCTGTTCGTCATCGCATATTCAAAAGATAAGAAGGTGGAGCATGGACAAGACTGACATCTATGATCAGATCGACTGGGACAACTATGCCAAGAACTATGGCGAGTTGTTCGCGGCAGTCAAAGCCGGCAGTCAGATCATGATCATCCCTCACGATTCCCCGACAGGAGAACCGGTTCCCCTGGAACTGGTAACCAAGTTCAACAAGGAGAGGACTGAACTTCCCATATGTAAGGAAGATGAGCCTCAAGCAATCGAACCGGTATCTATAACTGAGCAGATAGAAGCTGCAGCAGCCCTGATCGAAACCGATGAACCTCAAACTGACCTGGATATGGCTCCCCAGGATAAGGAACTGCTCAGCTGCATGACTGAAGCGCAGCTGCTCTCCCAGTTCTGTGAAACAGCCATCTCAAGGGTAAACGATTCCGAAGCCAAGTTAGAAGCCTGGAATCACATCGCTATTGACTACAATCTGGGATTGCTGGTTCCGGAGCTGTTCCAGATCAGGGGTAAGCGCACCGAACGCTCCCTGCGTAAGTGGGTGGATGCCTATCTGGAAAGCAACCGGGACATGTTCGCCTTGATCCACAAAAGCAAGAACCAGACACGAGGCCGCAAGGTGACCTACCTGGAACAGCACTTCCTGATGAAGCTGCTGCTCTCGCCTCAGAAGATCAAGATCGGCTCGGCAGTGGCTACTGTGAAGGCCTTCGCCAGACTCGGCAATCTCGAGTCACCCAGTTCGGTGCCTACCCTGAAACGCTGGTGCAAGGACTATAAACAAAACAACCTGGCGGTCTGGACTCAAGCCCGGCATGGCAGTAAAGCAGTGGCGGAAGAGATCGTTAAAACGATCAAGCGGGATAATGACCTGCTCAAGGTCGGCCAAGTCTGGGTAGCCGATGGACATACTCTCTCCTTCGATATCATCAGCCCCAAGACCGGGAAGCCGCTGCGGATGACCATGATCATGGTGATGGACTGGGCTTCGAGATATCCGGTGGGAGCCTCACTCGCCTATACCGAGGATAGCCAGCACATCCAACTGGCCTTCCGCAATGCCTTCCTCAATTATAAGGGAGTACCCGAGGCTGTCTACCTGGATAATGGCAAGGCCTTCAGATCTAAACTATTCAATGAGAAGTGGGAAGGACATGACCTCTCCAGTGAGTTATCGGGCATCTTCCCCAGGCTGGGCATCAATGTGGTCTTTGCTGAGAGCTACAATGCCAAAGCCAAGATCATCGAGCGGTTCTTCCGGACCTTCCAGGAACGCTTTGAACGCTTCATCAGCAGCTTCCGGGGAGCATCGGTGGCGGACAAACCCTCCACGCTGATGCGTAACGAAACCTGGGCTCGCAAGATGTATGAGTCCAAGCCGCCCACTCTGGAGGAAGCGATGCGGATGATCGGCTTCTATGTCCGCTATATGTATGGTGAAGAGCCTCACAGTGGACTTGGAGGCAAGACTCCCTGGCAGGTCTTCAGTTCATCACCCGTACCTAAAGAGCGCAAGATCAAACCCGACCGCCTGAACTTCCTGATGCTGACGGCAGTACGCAAGACACTGCGAAACAATGGCATCGTGCTCAATAAGATGCAGTACTGGAGCATGGAGTTGATCCAACACATGGGCAAGGAAATCCTGATCCGCTACGATCCCTCCGATGCGAGGTGGGTACTGGTCTATGACCTCCAAGACAACTACATCTGCCAGGCAGAGCTACGCAAGGCAGTCGATCCATTCATCCACCTGGATATGGAGAATCCCGTCTCCGTAGCCGAGGTCAAGAAAGAATACAAGGCCATCAAGCGGCATCAGCGGCTGATCGCCACCCGCACCAGATTAACCCTCAAACAGACCCAGGAAGTGGTCGATGCCTACATCAAACCACTGATGCTGGCACCGGGCGAAGAGAATCCCACGTTCATCCAGCCGCCTGCCATCGAAGCACCCCAGCCGGGACCCGAGCAGGTGATGGAAGTACTGGAGAAACAAGCGATGCAAAACCTCCCCAACCGCCTCGAAGAGAACAATCCCAAACCAGAGGATGAGGATGACGACGGGGAGATCAAACCCAGAGTCAAGACCTATGAAGAGATGCTCAGATTCATAGGCATCAAATAATGGAGGATACCAATGAAACAGAACCAACTGATCAAGATCAGCAACGTAGTAGAAGCCGACCAGTGCATCAACTACCTCATCAACCGCCCCCAAACTGAAATGGTGGGCTTGGGTTTACTGTATGGCAGACCCGGCCTCGGCAAGACCGCCTTCGCTCAACGCACCGCCTTCCAGCGTGGTTACATCTATCTGAGACTGGAAGCCTTCACGACTGCCAAGACCTTCTCGGTCAAGCTGCTGACCACCTTGTACGAGCACTTCAGCATCAATGATGTGATCCCCACCGGAACAACCGACAATGTCTTCAAACTCTGCATAGAGATTCTGGAAGATCATCCTGAAACGGTGATCATCATCGATGAGATCGACTATGCATACAAGCACCCTAAGCTCCTGGGCTCAATCAGGGATATCGTCGATGAGACCCTGGTGATCGTGATCCTGGTAGGCATGCAGACTGCCCGGGATCACCTCTCCCGGCTCAATGAACACTATTTCGACCGCTGCAACGCCTTCGTGGAATTCAAGCCTGCCACGAAAAAGGACATCAGACTGATCGCCCATGAGATCATGGAAATCCCCGTCACCGACTTGATGGTCACCCAGATCTATGAGAACTGCAGGGGTAACCTGCGTAAGGCCATCAAGATGATGTACTCGCAGGAAACTAATCAGATGGGCATGGTAGATAAACCCAGTAACGTGATCGATCTGGAGAAAGCGAAATGACGGCTCCCGAACTGATCCAGAACTTCGTGAGATATTATCGAAAGCCCTTCTCGACCGAGACAGTCGCCTCCTTCACCGCAGTGCAGGTGGAGGAGGTGCAGCCGGTGCTGACAGAACTGGCTGGTAGCGGTATGATCAAAGAGCTCTGCGAGGGTATCTATGTCAAGGCTAACCGCCACAATCCCAATCTCTGCTATGGCCTGAAAGGCACCTGGAAGTTTAATCAACAAGCAGCCAAACAACTCCTGAATCTGATCGAGCAAGGCGGCTATACTTCGATCCGGAAAATCGCAGTAGACTTCCACCGCAGCCGCCAGTGGGTCTTTGTCTATCTCGAAGCTCTGGCCTCCATTGATGCCATCGGCTACGATAAAGCCTATTACGTCAAATCCAGAGCCCAACTCAAGGATCTGGGAAAGGTGATCAAGAAAGGCATCCTGGGAGAACTCAATCCCAGGCGTAAGTACCCCGATCGTCCGACTGCGGAAGAGAAGAAAGCCGATGCTGCGGAACGCAGAAGGCTCAGGCAGGAACGAGACGCTGCCTTGGCTAAAGCCAGAGCGGAGTTCAGAGCCTACAACGAAGCCAAAAAAGCCGAGTGGGAAAAGATACAGACCTTTCGTAAGCACGTCCTGGCCTTAAGCAAGATCATGGCTGAAGACTTCAGGCAGAGATACTCCAAGCAAAACTACTCCAATTAAGAAGAGAGGGCATTCTATGGATCAGGAACTGAGAGAACGAAAACTACGTCAACAGATTCACGGCCTGCGGGTTAAGAAGTTCCACTGGCCGTTGGACGCATTCAAGTTCATCATGAACGGTATGGGCTATGGCGATTCGCTATCAGCTCTATCCGAAGATAAGCTGCTCGAGTTCAAGGCCATCATGCTCAAGTATCGCAGACATGGCCGCCCTCTCGAATACAACTACGATAAGCAGGGCAAGTACATGCACGCCCTGATGAAACAAGCCGGCTGGACCGAGTCCCAGCTGCGGGCATTCATGATCAGTCACTTTTCCAAAAGCCACTGGAACCTGCTCAACAAGAAGGAGCGCAGAGCGGTTATTGCTATGTTCCAGTCCTACATCAAGAAACAAGAGATCAATCAATCTCCAAATAAACCAAGCGATCCTAAGGAGGATTCAAATGAGTAAAGCGAGCACACCCGTCAAAGAACGCACCTTAACCGACGCTCAAGGTAGGGAATTCCCAGTCAAGGTGCTGCACACCGAAATAGTGGAAAAGGACGCCGCAGTCAAGAAAGCGATGGACTGCGCCATCAAACTGCAAGAACGTATCATCTCCGACAAACAGAAGCTGATCCAGACCATCGAGAAGTATCTGAATGACGCGGCTCGCAGGAATAACCTCGAGTGGAAAGGCAACGCCCTGCTCATCAGCTTTGATGAGAAGTACCGGGTCGAGATGCGCTTCCGGGAGAAGATTCAATTTGGCATTGAGCTGCAACTTGCCAAGCAGAAGATCGATGAGTGCATCAAAGCCTGGTCAGCCGACTCCAATGATAACCTCAAGGCTATCGTCAACGATGCCTTCCAGTTGGACAAGCATGGTCAGCTTGCCCGCTATCGCATCTTCGCCCTGCGTCGCTTCAAGATCAAGGACCCGGTCTGGAAAGAAGCGATGGAACTGATCGATAAGGCTATCCTGGTCACTTCCACCAAGCAGTACATCTCGTTTGCGGTGAGAGACGAAGCCGGTAACTACAACAAGATCGTGCTGAACTTCAGTGCCCTGTAATTCTGTCGCATCCTATACCAGCAGATTTTGACGGAATAAAGGGAGCTACAGATGATGACCGCAGAAATGACCCAAGAATCGAGGTAAACGTGAAGAGTTTCAAAGACCGCTACTATAGACCGGATGAGATCGCCGACGTGCTGAACGTCGCCCGCTCCACCGTCTATCGTATGATTAGGGACATAGCCGATCCTCTTCCCGCTTACCGCATCAATGACAAGGGCCCCTTACGGGTTCATGGCAAAGACATTAACAAATATCTGGTAAGTCACAAGGTAAGACCTGAATATGAGTAACGCACTGGAGTTCCGCATCAAGCGGGACAACTGCAAGGAAGCCTATCTGAACGGCAAGACCGAACCCACTGAGCTGGCGGTGATCTTCGGAGTATCCGATATCACCGTCCGCAAGTGGATCAAGTCCGGCAAGTGGGACGAGATGTTCAAGGAAGAGCGCAAGCTCGACCATGAGATCAACTTGGCTCGCAAGAAGGCACTCATCCAGGCACTGCGTGAATATGCCAAGAATCCTGCCGATACCGCCCTGCAGAGCCTCGTCAGCCTGATCAAGCAGAACCAGAAAGATGCTGAGCCATCCAAGGAGCTTAACGACTATATCGTGCGCTTCCTGGATCAGGTGACTGACTTCATGATCGAGAAGGGGCATGCGACCCTGCTCAAGCAGTTTCAGGGCGTTGTCCTTGATCTTGCCGAGTACTTACGAGTTAGAAATGGATAATTACACAGCCACGGACATGGTTGCCTCCAACCCTACACCTCAGCCTACGCTCCAAACCCTCCACGCCTACAGAACAGCGGAGCCGTTGCCTCCGGCTCCGCTGAACCTTCCGGAAAACCTACAGCCTCCAAGCCAACAGCCCGACATGGTCAGTCCTCCGACCTCCGGGTCCCCGACGCCCGTCCCCCTGGGCGTCGGGGGGTTACCCGGTTATGCCTAAGAAGTTCATTCAGCGGCATAACAAGGCTCTGACGGAGATCGCATCCAAAACGATCTCCGTCTTGCCTTTTAT
>Ga0302250_1001936_pt1 | contig 14008 bp, 12 predicted proteins | sample AAG_RA_Asp_MG_FD_193536 | JGI IMG/M metagenome (GOLD analysis project Ga0302250, IMG submission 193536) | Enriched activated sludge microbial communities from anaerobic digester in WTTP, New Holstein, Wisconsin, United States - AAG_RA_Asp | ecosystem: Engineered > Bioreactor > Anaerobic >... | reverse complement strand
CATTAACTCAGTTCTCAGCGGCTTTCCTGAAACGCTCCAGGGCGTTGTCCACAATTTCGGCCTTGATGGTAATCACCAGCTCACGATCCTTTCTTTCCACTGTGTTGTATCCGGTAAGATAACGAATCCCAAAAACCCACCAAGGTAAGTCTTTTAGGAAGGGGATGCCGCTGCGCACTCTGGTTTCATCCGTGTCAAAAAGGCCGCCGATTACGGTTTCCTCATTATCATATAGATACACTTCGGTATTGGATTTGCTCTTGGTAATAATGGTTGAAACAGAGCTGGGAACTCCGCTTGAGCGCTCGATATTCAGTTTTAGGTGAATCACCTCCACCCCATCTACCTCGACAACGGTTGGCGCAACGTCCAAAATGACACCTGTGGCAAAGAAAGCGTCTACAGTATTTCCAGCTTCATCAGCAGTTTTTATTGAAATATCCTGGCCAACCTGGATGTATCCTTTTTTCCCGGATGATACCAGAATATTCGGCTGAGCTAGGATGTTGCCTTTCTGATTCATCTCCATGGCTTTGATCAGCGTGTTCACACTCACCTGATAGCGCCCCACATCCGTAGACCCGCTTCCCGAAAGGTTCATCAGAGATGATAATTGAGATGCTCCGGCAAATCCGGCATTGATGGTTACTTCACCGTCTACCACGGTAGACCAGTCTATCCCCAAAGACTTCAAATAGCTTCGATCAGCCAGCATGGCCACTGCTTTGATCCGAATTTGTTTGTCTTTGGCTCCCACCACCAAAGGCAAAGGAGGGGCTTCGGCTTTTTTGGGAGGTTCCGGTATGTTTTCCACCGCTATGTAGCCAGGATACTCCTGTAGAAGCAAACGGTTTTGCAGCACGATAAGATCCAGGGCACGGTTCCAGGGCAAATTGCTGATGGGGATATTAATGGGACCGTTGTAGCTGGACAGATTCATCAGCTTTTTTTTCTTCTCCTGCAGAGAAAAAGTTTCCAGTATTTGAAGAGCTTCGTTGATTTGCAACTCCGAACCGATACTTACGTTATAGACCTGATCTTCAGGATTTTGTGCATGTAAGGAGCCCAACCAGATCAGGGCGATAAAGGCTGCTAAAAACAGTGTGTATTTCATACTAACCTCATTTTTTGGGTGTCATAAATAGGGTGAATTCTTCAGGAACGCCGTATTTGAATAGTTTGAATACAACCTTTCCCTGTTTTGCATCTATCACGTCAAGATAACCAAAAGCCACCTTCTCTTTAAGATTCAGGATCTTTATCACACCCTGGTCGTCTCGCAGAAACACCTGGTTTTCACCTATTCCGATCAGGCTGCACTGCTCCACGCGCACTAAATTGGGATCAATACCCTCATCAGAAAGCGGAGTATCGAAAACCCGTGATTTGAAGAGCTGATAAAAATACTTGGAAGGTAGCTTATCCTTGGGTTTTATCTCAGAGATATCCAGGCCTCCCTCGTTTACATGCGTACGCAACACCAGAGAAAAGGAAACAGAGTCGCTGTTGGCTACGTCATCTGAGCCTATGGCCAATTCCTCGATGGTTATCACCGCTCTTTGGTATTCGATGTTTTTGGTAAACTCCACCACATCATGGTAATTCGAACGGCCTGACACAACATATTCGTTCCAGCTAGTTTCCTTTGTACCCTTGTCAGAAATGGCAAAATCGAATATTACATTTCTTCCCATCCACCCCAGCATCCTCAAGAGATAACGGTAAGTTGTAGTGGGATTGTCGGAAGACAACAGAATCTTACTTTGCTCGGCAGTCATGGCTTTGCGGGTTTCATACTCCCAGCGAAGCGAATCAATATTGCTAATCTGGTTTTCCAAAACAGAGATTTTCTTCTCAGTATCTTTGTTTGCTGCGATGAGGGTGGTAGTTTTTTTGTTCAAATTCCGATACAAGGAGTAGCTGCCGGCCGCAAGGAGCACCAGCAATGCTGATAATACTATTGTATTCCTTCTGGTGTTGGTCATTTCTTCACTCCTTTGCCGATCAGAGCCAGGTCTGCATTTACCTGCTTCATCAACACATGCCTTCTGTAATCGTTATTCAGGAGGTCGTAGCTTTCCTTGTAACTGCCTAAACCGGAGGCATAATCCAGACGCGCTTTCAATAGAACCGCATAGGGATGATAGCGGTCGTAGGTTTGAAGCATTGGTTCCAGGTGTTTGCGAGCCAAATCGTATTCTTTTTCCAGATACAATCGATAACACAGCCACCAACGAACCACCGGAGCTAATTTGCTTCCCTTATGTTTGGATAAAAACTGTATTCCTGCGTCACGATAGTACCAGGTGCTTTCCCGGTTTGAGGCAGCCACGAATTTTCTATAGGCTTTTATGTCTTCAGCATCTCCCTTGGTAAGCTCCTCCTGCGGACTAGGACAGCTTTCCTGAGGCAGGGGCGGCAGAATCACGTTTCCCTTTTTATCGGTTTTAGGGTCGCGGGTCTTAGCAGCGGGGGCCAGCAGTTTCAGAGGCGAGAGGGAAGCAGTTTGACCTTCAGACGTAGCTTCCAGGGCAGCAGCCTCTCCGAAGTTTATCTTCATACTGCGCAAATGCTCCAGGTCTTTGTCTATCTCAGAATTCCAATCCACCTTTGGCAGGTCGGAATTCAGCTCAAAAGCCCAGACGTTGTTACCTCTGATCAGATTGTGCACCACTTTGCGAATTTGTGAATTCGGCAAAGCCTCGGAAATGCCAATCACATTTGCCCGCCTAGTGGTTAGCCCATTAAAGATCAGACGTTCCTTATCCACATTCAGACTTCGCAGCCAACTGGTGGTTTTTCCAGCCAGACTGCGGTTCAGGGTGCTAAGAATCTCGCTCCAGGGGTTTTTGTTTTCCAAAACCGTCTTTAGAACCTCGATGTTTTTTTCTTGATTTTCCAAGTCTTCCCTAATCTTCTGAATCTCTGCAGCCTCTTTACGCCGCTGCATCAGAGTAAAATCCAAATCCCGTTTCCGGTTTTTTTGCTCACGATAGAGCTGGTTGGTTTTGAGTATGGAAACCGTTGCCCAAAAAGTAACAACGAAAATCATGAACAACACCAAAAATCCATGCCAGGCGATTTTGAATACCTTTTGGCCCTCCATGATTCGTGAAGGAAGAAAGTTGCTTTGCGTCCAGCGGGTATCATCCTGACTCAGGGCTTTGTAAGCCAAGGCAACGGGAATTGCATATTGGGCCAAATAATACGAGTCGTATAGCCCCACCTTGTCATTGGGCACCGATAGTTCTTCAAAAGATAACATTTCCACTGTGGAACTGGCGTATTGACCATGCAGATAAATAGCAAGCTCGGAATTGGCAAGTTCTCCACAAAGAACTATTCTTTCGGGATCGCGCTCGTTGGCATTATCCAGGGCAAGAGACAGCTTGGAATAGATCACATCTGGGTCCGGCTCGCGCTGCGTGATTTGCAAAGTTAAGGTATTTTTCCAGATGCCATTCTCAAATATATAGGCCTTTCGGATTTCCTGTCCCAAATGAATGAGCATAGTTCTCTGCTCGTTGTTTAGGTGTTTAATCCGGAAGTAATCGGTTAAAACCAGATCATTTGAATCCGCAAGTTGATAAAAGAGCTGCAACCGGTTCTTCTTCCGGTAGTCCTGAATCATTTCGAGCAGTAGATTTGTTCCCTTATGGATCCAGGTCTGGCTGGTGTTTCCGATTTTCACCGACGAACTCTGCCAGTCGCCCAGTTTATATTCATCTGGAGTTAGCAAGTTCCTCGCATAGCGCTTGATAGCACGGTTATTGGCCAGAGGCTCAGTCGCTTTGATCAGAAAATCATCATTGCAATTCAGGGCTATCAATCCTTCCTTCAGGTCAACACTGGTCAACATTGCATCCCAAGGACTCATCTTCAATTCATCGGTCAATTCCTCTTCAAGCTCATCAAGTTTTAATTTTTCGGAGCCACCAGAACTGTCATCCCAAGTGCTTTTTTCATAATCCTGAAGTGCTGCAGGCATTTCCTGGGCATGATACAAAGCTTGATCAAGCTCTACCCTGTCTATCCCCTGCAGCATATACTGGTCCTTATCCCGCATAAGTTGCACAAGCCTTATAGTGTGGCCATCTTCGAAAAATCCGAAGGCAATTTTTGAATGTTTACTCATCTCGAGCCTTTCCTTCTTTTGACAAATAAGCGTTTATGACATTGATATCAACTGCAACATACGCTTCTTATTATTCGCATAATTCATGGCAGTTATGTTGGTTATAACGCCACTTTTATATAGATCGTATAAATCTTGTTCCAACGTGCACATCCCGTAGCGCTTGCCCTCCACCATCATCTGGTAGATTTCTCCGATGTTTTTGTTCCGGATAGCGGCCTGAACACTGGCATCCACAGAGAGGATCTCCTTTGCCATCACCAGTTTACCGTCTACGGTTGGGACCAGTTTTTGACTTATAGATATGCCCAGAACGTCTGCCAAACGGTTTCGGATACGTTCCTGCTCTCCCGGAGGAAATTCGGCCACTATCCTATGAATGCTATCTATAGCCGAGCTTGTATGGAGGGTAGTAAAAACCTTATGACCTGTATCGGCAACCTCCAAGACAGTTGCAAAGGTGTTCGAATCCCTCATTTCTCCAATGACGATAATATCTGGATCTTGCCTTAGTGCCTCAATAGCCCCCATACAAAAACTAACCACATCTTCATTTACTTCCCTATGCCGTATCAAGCATTTCATTGATTTGTGGATGAACTCAATTGGATGACCGATAATCACTATATGCCCGTTGTTTTCTCTGTTGTTCATATCTAATATTGCATCCATGGTAGTAGATTTACCGCTGCCAGTGATACCCGTAACTAGAATCAATCCAGCCTTCTCATACTTCAGATTCATCCTTTTAGATATTACTTCAGGAATCCTGAGCTCAGACATACCGAAAATTCTATCATTTATTCTTCTAAAGTTTGCAGCTAAGAACCCTCTGTCAAAGAAAGTTGTACCTCTGAATCTCAGGTTTTGCTCCTCAATAGCTACAGATACAGAAAAATCTATACTTTTATTGGCAATCAAGGTTTGTTTTTGGCTATAGGTTAGCCAGCTTAGAATGATACAGGTCGTTTCAAGTTCAGAATACTGGCCAAGTTCACTGACAGGTTTTTTTATTCCATACTTCCTCATCCAAATCCACGAGTTGCTTCCAGGAGAACCAAAGTCCAGATCTGATGCTTCATTCTCCTTTATAAATATAAACCATGAGAGAAGAGTTAAGTTTGCTTCTGAAGCAGCGTCTTTGTGTCGCTGAAGCCATTCATCAATAAACTTGATGTAATCAATTCCCTGACAATTAAACGGGATAGTCTCATATACTGAAGGTGCAAATGATAGCTGCACGATCAATTCCCCGCTCGTTCATAATTGAATCCGATGTACAATTCCAAACGTAACATCGAACGTCTCCACTTTATAAACATGCATTGGATCAGATTGATCATATAGCGCTTGGTGAGGGTTTCGTCATTATAGGTAAAAAACTCGATGATCTTCCGACGCTGAAAGTGCCTTAGCTGAACCTCACTTTGGGCCTTCAGGACAGTAAAAGTGGAAGAAGGATTCACAAAGGTTTCTTCTCCCCAGATATCGCCTTCTTTCAGGGTTTCCACCACTGCCTTGTTATGGTAAACAACCAGCCTTCCAGATTCGATAAAGATGAGCGATCCTTTTTCTTCATTCAGAGGTATAATGTCGCCATAGCGATATTGCTCCACGATCCCCAGATTGCGGAAATCGTTAGCCTGTTCCGAAGTGAAACCTCTTAACAGCAATTCACCCTGTTTGCCAGGAACGATGGGCACCGTATCTGTGGCAGGAGATGAACTCTCAGTAAGTTCCGAGGAGTGTTTAAGTCCCGATTCCACCACCTTCAGCAGTTCCTCTGCCTGGATGGGTTTGGTGAGATAGTGATAGGCACCGGCACGAATTGCTTTGATCGCCACATCGATGCTGGAATAACCAGTGGTAACGATAATAACTGCCAGCGGCTGAAGCTCTTTCAGCCTGGAAATTAGTTCCAATCCGCCCAAGCGCGGCATATATACATCGATGATGTAAAGATCAAACTGCTCATAGGCAACCTTGTCCAGCGCGTCCAGTCCATCCACCGCCACGGTAACCTTGTGGCCCATTTCCTGCAGAAATTCGCTTATGATATCCCGGATGTTCTGTTCGTCATCCACAACCATTATGCGTTGATTCAATGTTCCTCCTTCTCCATATCCGGAGTAGTGGCAGATTTGACTGTTTTTGACTGCTGTTCTGCCAGTTGAGAATGCTGAGCCGCTTCCTTTTCCCGGGCTTTTTGCACCAGGGGGTGGCGCTTTAAGGCCTGCAGCCTTTGCAGGATCAGGCTGATCTTATTCACCGCTTCGGTGATCTCGTTATTACTTTTTTGTAAACCCTCGTTCTGAAGTTCGTTGCCATAACGTTTCACTCTTCCCAGGGAGAGGGTGATCACGCAGAGTGGCGTATTGATGTCATGGTCCAAATGGGCCACATCTTTAAGCACTGGGATGATATCTTCCCAAGCATTGTTTGATTCTTCCAAAGTGGCTTGTTTTTCTTTCAGATCTTGCAATTCCTTCTGAAGGTTCTTTTGCAGATTGAGTTGATCAGACAGGTAGCTGGCGATCATCGCCACCCCACAAAAAAGCCCCGTGTAGGATAGAACATAAACAGTGGATCCGGCAATATCCAGTTGCGAAGCCTGGGAAGGCGCTAGCACCCCATTCTGGTAAAGCAGGATCAGCACCATCAGGCTCAGACTGCCTACCAGGCCGGCCAACAAACCTCCATTATGAGGAATGGTAAGCGATGCGGTGATCACTCCGATCAGATAAACCCACACAAAGAAGCTGCTTAGTCCCCCGGTAAGGTGCACTACGATGGTGGCAAAAACTATGTCCAGGATTACCTGAAAGATGGTTACCCACTTTTTATGGGTAAAGACCTGCATCTGAAATAGCAGGTTCAGGGCAGCTATTCCGCCAAAAACTGCGAAAAATAAAGTGTTTTGCACAGTCTTTTCTGTAAAATTAACATGTAAAAGCCCGATGGAGAAAAGCACCACCACCATGAACCATCGGATCGTTGACCACTGAGTTAACAAACTTGGTTTATCATTAATCATTGTTATATCTCCCCTAATTCAATCTCTTATGTATTTAATAAGAGTTGAGCTCATTACACCCTTATGCCAAGAATTCATTTCAGAACCATTTAAAGCTCTATCATGCATCCCGGCTTGATCGATCACACCACAGAAATACTTATAATCACTGTACCCCACTCCACTACCCCTAAGGTCTCTACGGCCAATCATCATGCCATATCTACTTGGATAAGCTCTCACGTTTGAACCCACTACTGTCTGTACAAGTACTCCATTAATGTATGCCTTTAATACACCCGCATTATAAGTTAACCCATAAGAACACCATGGATATTCGTAGAATGATACATTAAAAATCGGAATTCCCAAAATCCAGTAGAAAATTACTGCTGTGGGATTATGGCTCACCGATGCTTCGAGAGTTGTTTTACTTGCATCATCTTGAGTAACTGCGAAGTGCATTTTGTTATCTGAGTTCGTAAACCATATAGCGGCACATGGTTTCTGTCTTAAAGTGCTATTTGAGGGTTCACTCGGAATCCATAATAGTGTCCCCTGATTGTTGGTGTAAAATTGGCGGCCGTTTTTATCAATTTTCGCAAACAACAGGAGTGAAAATGAAGCGTCGGTGTTCAAACTATCTATCCCAGTTTCTTCATCAGGATGGGGATCGACACTGATGTAATTATCAATGCCATTGAACTTAGTGCAATATCTGCTAAATGCCCCACCCCATGGTATTGTTGCGCTGATTAACGAAAATCCATTTGCGGTTCCCGTATAGTCGTTCCCAGAAGAATCGGGGAGTTTATTATTCCCTTGAAACAACCAAGGGAACAATATTAATCTCTCCATTTCCAAATACATGATATTCGGTTTGCTTTGGCCAAGAGTAAGAAATGGATAATTGAAAGCCATTTCAGCATCCCTGGATACATTAACTCCCTGTAATGATGCTCTTATAAAGGTTTTTACTTTATAGTGAGCTTGGCTGTTTGTGTAACTATACCTTATGCTGTCAATAGTACAATGACCAATCCGGAAATTATTGAAAGACTGAGTAAATATGATCTCATCGACGAAATTCTCTCCTTGTAAATATGAATCAAGAAATTCGACAGACCCAGCATTTCTGATGGCGTTCCTCAGCGCAAAATCGCTGACATTCTCAGCTTCTTTCAATAACTGGTTTCTTATCAAAACCCCAGGAACTCCACTGATGTGCCTATTCAGACTTACCAGAATAGTGGCATAAATAGTTGTCATCAGCAGAACTGACATAAGAATAGCTCGTCCCATTTTAAGCTCCCTTTAGATAGCTATTCATGAAGAAACACTTTACCTGAATATTCGAACGCAACGGTCGATTAGGATTCCAGGGAGAGTCCCGCCGGAAAGTTAATAAAACATCTGCTGATCTCACTAATGCGGGTTGAGTAGTTTGGGTGCCATTTTTATCATAATAGATCAGTGACATGTTTTCGATGTAGAATATGGTTCCCAAATCATTCAAAGGAGTTCCATCCTGCGAGATAATCAGGGCTTTCCCGTAAGGGTTCTCTACTGAAGCGATTTTCATTTCCACAGTATGCTTGGTTTGAGATAGAGTATCTGAGGCAGAATCCCAATAAGATCTAAAAACAACTCTATCAGTCCCAGTATAAACACACACAGAATCTGGCGGAATTCCTACCCCGGCTAGAGAAAAGGCCTTATTGACCCTGCTGGCCGCATTATCCATATGGTCAATCATAGAGCTTGTATACATCAGACGGGAACTCGATTCTTGAAGCTGCATCTGAAATGTAAGCATCATCATGATCAGGGTTCCTGCTATGACAACACTCCCAATAATGTCGATCAATACGCTCATAACTACTTCACATGTTTGTCTTCGTGTAAACTCTGGTCATCGAATAAGGGTATTTCAAAGCTCGTGGCCCATCAACAGAAACCATCACTCTTTTAAACAAGCTATTCGGATTGGGACTACTAAGGGCTCTACCAAGCGAATCGCAATCTGAGGCAACGCTTACTATTCTAAATGTCTCTGGCAGGTGAGGATATGTGACGTTGTTTGTGAAATTGTAGCTTGACACCAAGTTAGCTATATCCAGCTGGCCAGAAAAAAGCTTTGCATCTACTTCATCCAACATAGCATGACAAAGCTGAGATGCCTGAACAACTACCGTAGCATTATTGAGGTAATCCGTTTGCCTCAACAATGCTTGATTATAGCTTAAAGATAAAGTGGTAAAAAGAACTACTGCCAATAATGCTATAACCATCTCCATCAAATTCATTTAATCCTCCGCTGTGGCATAAAGAACTTCCGTCATACTGGTTAGTCCTTCCCGCATTCTTTCCATTCCGCTGCGGCGCATAGACAGCATGCCGTGCTTTTCCGCTACCGCCCTTATTCTTTCCTCGTCCAGGTCGCTTTGCGATTTCACAATTTCGTTGCGCACCTCAGGATAAAAATACAACGCTTCAGCGATGTTTATCCGGCCCTTATATCCATTATGGCATTTGGGGCAACCCACCGGCTCATAAATATTTCCGCTTTCCAGTTCTTCTTGTGTGAAGCCCATCTGTAAAGCTGCCGGCCAATGCTCTTTGGTTATCGGGCGCCGGCAATGCACACAGAGCTTACGCACCAAGCGTTGAGCTATGATGATATTGATGGAATAGGCCAGCAGGAAGGTTTCAATCCCCATTTTATAAAGCCTTGTAATGGCTGAGGGGGCATCGTTTGTATGCAGGGTAGAAAAGGTAAGGTGGCCTGTATTGGCCAGCTTAACTGCTATATCGGCAGTTATTTTATCGCGTATCTCTCCCACCATCACCACATCTGGGTCATGACGCAAGATAGCCCGGATGGCCTGATCGAAACTCATCTTATGCCCGATCTTAAGCTGGCGGGCACCCCGGATAACATATTCCACGGGATCTTCGCAAGTCAATACATTAACGGTGGGATTTATCACGTGGTGCAAAGCAGCCATCAGAGTTGTAGATTTACCGCTTCCGGTAGGTCCGGTGACGATGATTATCCCTTTCGAAGTGGAGATGGACTTTACAAATTCACGCTCTGCCTGTTCCTGAAAGCCCAGCCTGTGAAAATCAGTAATCACTTTACGGTCGTCGATAACCCGGATCACGATGCTCTCGAAGCGGCGTTCAAACTCCGCTGAAACGATGGGTATGATCGAGATGCGGAAGCGGATCAGGTGATCATCGATCAGCCTTTGGGCAAATCCGTCTTGGGCAGTATCCCGTTCAAAGCGGTCAACTCCTATCGAGCGGTCTTTCACCACGGCCGAGAGCGCTTCCGGAGAAGTTCCCTCCTGCCGGTGCCAAAGCTGCAACTTGCCATCTACCCTGAAAAATATGTCTATGGTGGTTTTTCCGCCGGCAATAATATGAATATCGCTGGCATCCTTGTGCACGGCTTCTATCAAAGCTCCTTCGAAGAGGTTTACCAGCAGGCTCTTATTTATCTCTTCGTCCAAGGCCTGTTCGCTTAGCTCACCTCCTCCTCCATCATCGATCTCGGTAAGCACCTGGCCTGCTTCTTCCAGCAGAGATAAAAACTCGTTTTTTTGGGGAGCTAGTTTGTTGATCAAGTCTTCGATTGATTTAAGCTTGCACCAGTATATCTCCAACCTTTTGAAGGGAGTCTGATTGGTTAATTCCTGGATAACCATGTCTGTAGGATCACTGGCAAGAACCTGCAATGTTTCCCGGGGTTTTTCCAGCAAAGTATAGGGAAATATCTTGTGGTACAGAAGTTTCTTTTTCAGATCTTCGGGAATCTTTTTCAGTACCTCTCTGATAGCTTCTAGCTGTCTTTCCTCCAGATCCTCGATTTCCACATCCAGCCTTGGAAAGGCAAACATTTTGGCCAATGCTTCATACACCGCATCATGCTGAGCCTTAAAATCGCTTTCCAATATCCTGGCTAAAGCACCAGCGCTGTTTTCTCCATATTCTGCCATTTTTTGGTTGGCTTTTTCCACCATTTCACGATCAAAATAGCCCTTGTCAACCAGAAAACTGCCAAATTTGGAAAGGGGTATCATATATATCAAGCCGAAGGTGGATTGATGGTTGCGATCTCAGCCGATACCACGGTTAGGAAAACCACCGCCAGGGAAATGAAGAGCCCCACTATCGATTGAATGTATTCGATCATGGCGTTCATTTTAAGGGTGGTTTCCGCTTCGTAATAGGTAGCTATCTGTTGAGCCGATTGCAATATATTCCCAGTTTCCTGACCAGTTTTCAAGCGGGTAAGCGAGGTGCGGGTAAATACTCCGGCAGCCTCCATAGCCGGCACAAAGGCCTCGCCTTCTTTTAACATCAGGGGGATTGTAATTCGTTTTATCCTGTCCTCCATCCAGGCGTTCCGGCAGGCTTCAGCAGAGGTTTTTATCGTTTCGATATTGTCTCCTGCTCCGGCATAGATCGTGCCAAACACCCTGAAATATATCTCGATGGAGGATTTGTGGATCAGATGTCCCACCAATGGAAGCTTGATAATGTGCTGATCACGCCAGATTTTTCCCTTGGGGGTTTTCCACCATCGCCAGATCACCACGATTGGCAGAATAACGATGAGGGCAATCACCCACCAGTAAATCCCAAGCCAGTCACTGACTGCCAATGTCTTTTTGGTGAGCGGAGGCAAGGGCATATTGTACTTTAAAAACAACTCGGCCGTAGCTGGAAAAATATCTATAACATAATACATCACGGCGCCGATCGTGGCCACCACCGCAAACATCGGCGAGATCAAGGCTTTCTTGATGTTGTTTTTGATCTCCATGTCGCGCTCGATAAACTTACTGGTGGCGTCAAACACCTCGGCCATATTTCCGCTGCGGGTAGCCAGACCCATCATGAAAGCGGGGAAACGCCCAAAAATATGAGAATATCTATTAAAAACTTCCCGGCCTTCGGCTCCAGCTTTCAGCTGGCTTTCGATTTGCTGCAGAGCATCCTTGAACATCCGGTTATTCTGCTCCTCGGCCAGCATTTCCAGGATCTTGCCAAAGCTCATCTTGTCTTTCAGCATAGTGCTGGACAGCTTTATGAACATCATGATGTCCGCCATCCCGGGTTTCAGGGGAAGATCAAAGAGCACTGGATTTATACTGAACTTCGTATAGCCCATCTTGGTGAGCGCAGCCGCCACTTCGTCCTTTGTATACGCGCTTTGCCGGCCTGTGAAGGGCTTTTTTCCACCAATCTGAACCTTGTAAAGCCAGTCCTTCTTTTTCTCCAAACTGTCTATGCGTAGCTGATACTTGGCGGCAAGCTTCGCCACCTGGAGCTTGGCCTCCTTGGGTGAATCAGCCGTAAAGGTGCCCTGAACCAATTTTCCCCCGGGTCCGAATCCCTTGAACCGGTAATCTGTTAACATCGGCGCTCCCTGTCTGCTGCAATTATAGTTCAAAGCTGGTACACGGCCAACCTTTAACTGTAACTACCTGCTTGCCTATTTTACTACTGGGCAGGTATTTGACAACTGTCAAACATATCCGCCCAAACTAGTTCCCCTTAAAACACTCCTCAGAAGCAGCTTATTCCATAATACCAAGATTGGTCAAGAACTTTCTTGACCAATCTCGAAATTGCGAGGGTTAACCCTCAAATACACTCAGACAGATCAGCTGCCAACAGCTTGATCAGAAGCATTAGCAGTAATGGTTCCGGCAGGAAGTGTCACTGTAGTTACGATCTTAGGTTGAACTGCTGGATTTCCTTTTTGGGCAGTACCAAGACCAGTAATGGTGACGGAGGTAGCGCTTGCGATGTCAATTGTAAAAATACCATTTTCATTGGAGATTTGATGGGTAGTAGGATCAAAACCCATATATCCACAAATGGCAGTCAGTCCGGCAGCATCATCCACAATTACTCCACCTGCTCCACCTTGTGAGGTTGGGGTTTTGTAATACTGCACTACTTGAGTGGCAAAGCTTTGGGCATCGGACGCAATTGCAGTCTTGTTGCTGTTGTAAGCTTGGCTGTTAAACATGCTGATTCCGACGGCGATTGCAACACCGACGATGATTACGCTCAGGACGATCAAAAGAATTTGTTGGGTTCCCATGGTAGTTCTCCTTTTTTGGGGTTATTCTTTTTTTTTCGGGTTCACTCTATTTTGTGCATCCCATTGGGATACGCCTATCTTAATCGCAAGAGCCGTGCCAAACTATGCCAAAGGCAGATTTTTTTCTTTTTGCATTGAGTTATCTATCTGTTTTACAGGTTATTACGAGATATCATTTTTCTACATAATCTTGGCTCAACCATATTTCTTAGGATCTTTATGCGTAGTTGTTTCCCTACAAAACCCAGTTTCCCTGCCCCTTTTTTAGGACAGTTTTGCGATGAATCATTGCATAGCTCACTCTATCCCCCACCTCCCTGAGAATCTAGATCTCATTATGAAAGCTTGATTGTTCTTCAACTGCTTTCTGCAATATTCCTGCAGTGCAACCCAAAAACTACAATATCCAGGTTGCCGACTGGATACAGGTAAGCAGCCTTATGCCTCATTAGCCTGATCATGGCTATCAAACCCAGACCCGAAGTTGGTGGCCCAAAACTTGTAATAGCAAAATTGATATGGTAATCCCTGTCTTCAGATATCGTACCACTGTGGACTAACTCAACTGGGGAAAAAACAGATTGACAGCTTATTCGGTAGTCAAGATATAGAGCTTTACCTAAACACGTGTTAATATTCCGCTCATTGAGCAGCATACTAAGGCTGCTGATTCGATGGGCAAATACTAGTACGAAACTATAATTATATCTTGAGTGAAAGGACTGGACAGCATGAAATC
>Ga0302250_1001931_pt1 | contig 14028 bp, 11 predicted proteins | sample AAG_RA_Asp_MG_FD_193536 | JGI IMG/M metagenome (GOLD analysis project Ga0302250, IMG submission 193536) | Enriched activated sludge microbial communities from anaerobic digester in WTTP, New Holstein, Wisconsin, United States - AAG_RA_Asp | ecosystem: Engineered > Bioreactor > Anaerobic >... | reverse complement strand
CGTGCTGGAAAACTGGATCAATATCCAGGACGGTTTTGACTGTTTCTTTTTTGTTGCCGACTGGCATTCGCTGACCACCGAATATGAGAATACGGCAGGTATCAAGGACAGTACACGTGAAATGGTACTGGACTGGATTGCTTTCGGGCTGGATCCGGAAAAATCGGTGATTTTTAAGCAGAGCCTGGTGCCACACCATGCGGAGCTGAACCTGATTCTTTCCATGATTACCCCGGTCTCCTGGCTTGAGCGTAACCCGACCTACAAGGAGATGCTGGAAAATATCGAGAAACGCGATCTTTCTACTTTCGGTTTTCTAGGGTATCCGGTGCTGATGGCTGCTGACATCATCCTTTACAAGGCAACGCGTGTGCCGGTAGGTCACGATCAACTGCCGCACCTTGAAATTACCCGCGAGATCGCCAGACGTTTCAATTACCTGTACAGTCCGGTCTTTCCCGAGCCAGAGGCCCTGTTGACCGAAACGCCCAAGCTTTTGGGGCTGGACGGGCGAAAGATGAGTAAATCTTATAATAACTCCATTTATCTGTCTGATTCTGCTGAAGAAAGTGCCAAAAAGATCAAGTCGATGATGACTGACCCGGCTCGTATGCGCAGAACCGATGCAGGTGATCCGGACGTGTGTGTAGCTTTCAATCTGCACCGCATCTATGTATCTAAGGAGCAGCAGGAAGAGATCATCCCGGCCTGCCGCAATGCATCCATCGGTTGTGTGGAGTGTAAAAAAATTCTTTCCGAATGCATGAATGCGCGTCTTGATCCGTTCCGTGCCAAACGTGAAGAACTGGCCAAGCGGCCCGAATTTATAGATGAACTGCTCAAGGAAGGGAGCGCCAAGGCTTCCAGGATATCGGATGCGGTGATGGCTGAAGTCCGCGATGCCCTGAAGGTTTAACCCTGTTCTGGCCAGGGGACCGGTGATGATGATTTTGGAGCGGGAAGAAAACCTCAGCCTGCTGGAAGGTCTGCACGGGGCTTATAATGTGCAGCTGGAATCCTTTGAGGGGCCTTTGGACCTGCTGCTGCACCTGATCAGGAAAAATGAGCTGGACGTCCGCGATATTCCCATTGCAACCATCACCAGGCAGTATCTGGATTATATCCAGCTGATGAAAGAGCTGAATCTGGAGATTGCCGGCGATTTCCTGCTGATGGCCTCGACCCTGCTGCATATAAAATCAAGGATGCTGTTGCCGCAGCAGGATGATGAAGAGCATGATGAAGACGATGGGGATCCGCGTGCCGAGCTTATCCGGCGCCTGATGGAGTATCAGCAGTACAAGGAGGCCGGTATGCTGATCGGGGCGCGTGCCCTGTTGGGCCGGGAGGTGTTCAAGCGCCCTGATACCGGAGAGGCAAACTGTGATGTCCCAGGGCATGAAGATCCGGTGGAGCTAGATCTGTTCAGCCTTGTGGATGCATTCAAAGATTTGCTTGCACGTATTCCGGTGGAGAGTTTTCACGAGGTGGCTCCAGCGGAAACCTTCAGTATTGCCGACAGCATCAATGAAATACTGGCATTGCTTCAGGAGCGTGATATGGTTTCATTCGACGTGCTGGTCAGCGAAGAGCAGACCAGGGAGAGGGTGATTGTCAGCTTTCTTGCCATACTCGAGTTGTGCCGTCTTAAGCTGATCAGAATTTTTCAGCATGGTGATATGGGCAACATCTGGTTTGTACCTGCCGTCGGGCACGATGGCGGCGAAACCATGGCTGAGCCTGAAAACTAATCACAGAAGGAGGCCGGCATGTTCAAGGAATTCAAGGAGTTCGCTCTCAAGGGGAATGTCATTGACCTGGCAGTGGGTATCATTATCGGTGCCGCTTTTGGCAAGGTTGTGCAGTCGCTGGTTACTGACATCATCATGCCGCCAGTAGGCATGCTGGCCGGCAAAGTGGATTTTTCATCCCTCTACATCAATCTTTCAGGCAAGACCTTTGAAACCCTGGCAGAAGCCAAAAAGGCCGGCGCTGCGACCATTAACTATGGTGTTTTCATCAATTCAGTGGTCGATTTCACCATTATGGCTTTTGTAGTTTTCATGATGGTCAAACAGATCAACAGGCTTAAAAAAGAAACCCCGCCTCCGTCTGCCGATACCAAGGAGTGCGGTTTCTGTCTTTCCAAAATCCCGTTTAAAGCGGTCCGGTGTCCCCATTGCACTTCAAATCTGGAATAGTCGACCGGGATTATATGCCAAACCATGTCCATATCCCTTAAAGCCATAATCGAAAGTCTGCTGTTTACAGCGGACACCCCTATGAATCTCGACCGTCTGTGCGACATGCTCGAAGGCCATGGGCGTGACGAGATAAGGAGCGCCCTGAAAGAACTTGTCGAAACGTATGCCTGCAGAGAAGGGGGGATACATATCGCCGAGGTGGCTGGCGGCTGGCAGTTCAGAACCCGGGCCGACTTGCAGCAGTATGTGCAACGTCATGTCAAATCACGTCCGGTCAGATTTTCACAGTCTGCGCTGGAAACCCTGGCCATTATTGCCTATCGTCAGCCGGTTACGCGTTCTGAAATCGAATATCTGCGGGGTGTGGATAGCGGGGGGGTGCTGAAAAGCCTGCTGGAAAAGAAGTTGGTGCGGATCCTGGGTAAAAAGGATATCCCTGGAAGACCGATCATATACGGAACCTCCCGGGATTTTCTGGAGGTGTTCGGTCTGAAGGATTTGAAAGGCCTGCCAACCCTCAAGGAGATTACGGCGCTGGATGATGTGCCGCTATTCGAACAGCAGGATGAATTGCCTCTGGATGGCGCCGCAAGCTCTGTCGCAAAGCAGGATCAGCTGGAACTTTAACAGTCCTTTGAAAAACTGCTGCGGGGAGCATCTGCGGCGTTGCGAAGGTCACAGCAACCTCGGCTAACTATCTGTTATGCCTCGGCTGCTCCGTTCCGTGCGCCTTGCATCTGGTCTTCCTCATAACATTTTTCAAAGCCCTGTTGATATGGTTGTTCTCGCTCTGCCGGCTGTCTCGATAGTGTGATATACTTGCCGGGTGATGTGAAATTACGCAGTCCGGAGGCTAGCCATGCAACGACAGGCTGTTGTGGCAGGACAATTCTATCCGGGAAATCCATTGCAGTTGAAGGCGGACCTGGGGCGGATGATCTGCAGCGCGGAGTCTAAAATCAAGGCCCTGGGTGTTATTTCCCCCCATGCCGGCTATATGTATTCCGGGGATATCGCAGGAAAGCTATTTGGCAGTATCAGAGTCCCGGCCAGCGTGTTGATCATTGGCCCGAACCATCAAGGGCTTGGCGCCGGGGCAGCGCTTTATCCTGATGGTGAGTGGGTTACGCCCCTTGGCACTGTTGCTATAAACAGCCTTCTGAACAGTTGCATAAAGAAGCACGCAAAACTTGTCAGTGAAGATACCCTGGCGCACAAGCTGGAACACTCGCTTGAGGTTCAGGTGCCCTTCCTGCAATATCTGCGTCCTGATGTCCGCATTTCCGCGATCTGTCTGGGACACGGCGATTTCAGCCAGTTGTTTGAGCTGGGCGAAGGCATTGCCGCGTCGATTACAGAATATGGCGAGGACGTGTTGATCGTGGCCAGTTCTGATATGACCCACTATGAATCCGCCGTCACAGCTCGGCTGAAAGACAATATGGCCCTGGAAAGGGTCTTGGCGCTTGATCCCGAAGGACTGCTGCATACCTGCCGTGCCACTCATATCACCATGTGCGGCGTTGTCCCGGCAGCGGTCATGCTAGTGGCCACTAAAAAGCTGGGCGCCGTCAAAGCCGAGGTAGTTTGCTACGGCAACAGTGGTGATAAAAGCGGGGATATGGACAAGGTAGTTGGTTATGCGGGTGTTGCTATAAGCTGATGTAAAGGTTTAAAGATGCTGATAGACTTGTTTGATTTATAAGGAGATTGTACATGATTGACTCATATATGCTGCACCTGTCTGAACGTGCTGAACTGGGAATTCCGCCGCTGCCGCTCGATCCCGGACAGGTAGCAGAACTTTGCCGCCTGCTAGTTTCACCGCCGCCTGGCAGGGAAGAAATGTTGCTGAATCTGCTCAAGAACCGTGTTTCTCCTGGCGTTGACCCAGCCGCCAAGGTCAAGGCAGAATTCTTGGCTGATATTATCAACGCCAGGGTTGTTTCCCCCCTTGTCACACCTTCAGGGGCGATCAGCATACTTGGCAGCATGTTGGGCGGTTACAACGTTGCACCGCTGGTGGAGGCACTGAAGAATCCTCAGCTTGCTGACGAAGCGGCAACTGCGTTGGGCGGCATTACTCTGGTTTATGATGCCTTTGATGATGTTGCGGCCCTGGTAAGATCCGGCAATCAGTCAGCTACAAAGGTCATGCAGCTCTGGGCGGAGGCTGACTGGTTCACCAGCCGCAAAGGATTTCCCGAGAAGCTGAAACTGAAGGTCTACAAGGTGGACGGTGAAATCAACACAGATGATTTTTCACCGGCCGGGGATGCCTGGAGTCGCCCGGATATACCGCTGCATGCGCTTGCTATGGGTAAGACACGGTTTCCGGATGGTCTGGCAAGCATAGCAGCGTTCAGGAGTGAAGGTTATCAGGTGGCCTTTGTGGGTGATGTGGTTGGCACCGGCTCGTCACGCAAGTCCGCCATCAACAGCCTGCTATGGGCAATCGGTGAGGATATCCCCTCCGTACCCAACAAAAAAACCGCCGGCGTCATCATCGGTGGGGTGATTGCCCCAATATTTTTCAATACGGCGCAGGATTCCGGGGCCATGCCGATCAAGGCCGATGTCAGCAATATGAAGACCGGAGATATTATTCTGGTAGACACCGAGCGTGGTTTGATAACCGATGAGACCGGTGACATTGTGCTGTCCCGTTTCCAGATATCTCCGATAACGTTGAGGGATGAGTATCGTGCCGGCGGCCGTATTACCCTGATTGTGGGGCGTGCCCTGACGGAAAAAGCGCGCCGTTTTCTCGAACTGGGAGCGAGCAATAATTTTGCTTCACCTGTTAATCCCACCCCTGCCGAGAACCAGAGCTTTACACTGGCACAGAAGATCGTAGGACGGGCATGCGGCATCAAGGGGGTGTTGCCGGGAACTGCCTGCGAACCTAAAATGACCACGGTCGGTTCTCAGGATACCACCGGGCCGATGACGGCCGATGAATTGAAGGAACTGGCATGTCTGAGATTTCAGACCCCCATGTTCATGCAGTCCTTTTGCCATACCGCCGCTTATCCCAAGACGGCTGATGTTAAGATGCACCGCACGCTGCCCGGTTTTGTGGCCGAACGCGGCGGGGTTGCCCTGAAGCCGGGTGACGGCGTGATCCACTCCTGGCTGAACCGCCTGCTTTTGCCGGATACAGTCGGTACCGGCGGCGACTCGCATACCCGTTTCCCCATCGGCATCTCGTTTCCGGCAGGCTCCGGGCTGGTGGCCTTTGCCGGAGCCATGGGATTCATGCCGCTGGATATGCCGGAATCGGTGCTGGTGCGTTTTAAGGGGAAGATTAATCCCGGCATCACCTTGCGCGACGTGGTTAATGCCATCCCGTACTGGGCCATCAAGAAAGGGTGTCTGACCGTCCCCAAAAAGAACAAGGTCAATGTGTTCAACGGCAAAATTCTGGAGATGGAAGGTTTGCCGGACCTGACCGTCGAGCAGGCCTTTGAACTCACCGACGCCGCGGCCGAGCGCTCCGCAGCAGCAGCCTGCATCCAGCTTTCTGAAAAGAGTGTATCCACTTTTCTCAGATCCAACGTGGCCCTGATGAAACAGATGATCCGGGATGGCTATCAGGATGCCAGCAGCTTGGAGAAACGTATTGAGGCCGTCAACGAGTGGCTGGCCAATCCGCAGCTGTTGGAGGCGGACAAAAACGCCAAATATGCGGCGGTTATCGAGATCAATCTCAGCGATATCAAGGAGCCGATACTGGCTTGCCCCAACGATCCAGATGATGTCAAACTGCTCTCCGAGGTGGCAGGCACCGGGATTCAAGATGTCTTCCTGGGATCGTGCATGACCAATATCGGCCATTTTCGCGCAGCGGCTGAGATTTGGCGGGGACAGCGGTTCAGCGGCAATGTGCGGCCATGGATCTGCCCGCCCACGCGTATGGATCAGCAGCAGTTGAAGGATGAGGCGTATTTTTCGATCTTCGGTGCATTTGGAGCAAGGATAGAAATTGCCGGCTGTTCACTGTGTATGGGCAATCAGGCCCGGGTGCCGGCTGGAGGCAACGTATTTTCCACATCCACACGCAACTTTGATGACCGCATGGGTGATGGCACCAGGGTTTTCCTGGGTTCTGCCGAACTGGGCGCGGTAACGGCGCTGTTGGGGAGATTGCCTGAGGTGTCGGAATACATGCGCATCTATGCAGAAAAGATAGAGCCTAAAAAGGCAGATATATACAAATATCTACAGTTTGACGAGATGTGCCGCGGCGAATAACAGCCTGCTTGTCCCGTGAGTTGCAAACGCTTTTGCCGGATGATTCAAAGGATGGGGGGCTTGGTTGGGTTTAGAAAAAAAGACAGTCTTGGCTGAAATATATGCGTGTTTCTGCTCGCTGCGGTTTACCATCATACTGCTGCTGTCCATAGCGCTTTTGTCAGTTGTCGGCACCTTGCTGCCTCAGGGACAGTTGCCTCCGGAATACGTTGCCAAAATCAGCCCGGAGAGGCTGACGGTTTACACTAGACTTGGCCTTTTTGACATGTACCATTCCTGGTGGTTTATCGCGCTGCTGTTTCTGTTCTCCATGAATCTGGTCTGTTGTTCCATCAAGCGTCTGCCGCATGTGATCGGTTATATCCGTTTACCCCAGCTGATCCGTAAAGACGAATCATCATCTGCCAATGCTCTTGAATCAACGATTGAACATAATCAGGACCTGGAACATGCCTCAGCTGTTGTTTTTGAGCTGTTAAAGCAATCCTTTCCGTTTACCGCCAGAACAGTGCAGGACGGTAAAGTGCATCTGTTTGCCCAGAAAAACAGCTGGAGCAGGCTGGGGGTTTATGTTGTCCATTTCAGTATTCTGCTGATATTTGCAAGCGCCATTGTCGGTGCGCTGTTCGGTTTTAACGGGTATATGCTGCTTGCCGAAGGTGAACAGTCCGGGACGGTTGAATTGGACAACAGACAACGTGAACTTGGTTTCAGTATGCGCTGCGACAGTTTTACCGTGGAGCATTATACCAACGGCGCCCCCAGGGCATACCGCAGCGTCCTGACGGTGCTGGAAAACGGCAAGGCGGTTGACGGTTATGCCGGCGTAAAAGTGGTTGTCAACCAGCCTCTGGAATACAGAGGTATCAGGTTTTATCAAGCCACTTATGGAAGTGCCGGTCGTTTTTACTTCAATGTATCCACCCCTGAAGGCAAGACAGCCGCAATCGAGGTTAATGGTGAGGATGCCGCCAAACTGTCAGACGGCAGCCATGTACGTGTACTGGAAACCACACTGGATGTTTCCAGATATTTTCGCCAGCTGCGCGGGGCTGCCGCGGTTCTGGAGATTGCCTCTCCGGATGGACGGGTCGACCGGCTGGTTTCTTTTGCTGAATACCCGGAGCTTAATCTCAAGACGGCGCGTGATGCCAACCGGCGCCTTATTTTTGACTACAAAGGCGAAAGGATGTATACGGGGCTTAAGGTGGTCAAAGACCCGGGTGTCTGGTTTGTCTGGTGCGGCTGCATCATGATGCTGGGAGGCATGCTGGTCGCCTTCTTTGTTCCGCATAAACGGCTGTGGGTGGTGCTGTCGGATGGTCGGGCCGATGTTTATGGTCACTCCAGCAAACATGCCGCCTTGTTCAGGGCAGAGTTTCAACGCATGGCTGAAGCTGTGCGCACCAGTTTAAATACATCGGATTAAATATGTCATATACCCTTTTAAGCACCCAGATCCTTAACTGGACCAGTCTGCTGTACTGCACCGCCATGGTGCTGTTCTTCGTACTGTTTGCCTTGCGCAGACCTTTGCTGGGCACGGCCGCCATGCTGTTTGCCGGCGGCGGGCTGCTGCTGCATACATCAGCAATCGCCATCAGATGGTTTGAAAGCTATCAGCATGGGTACGGTCATGCCCCCATGTCCAATATGTACGAGTCGGTAGTCTTCTTTTCCTGGTCGATCGTACTGCTGCTGATGTTGATCGACTGGCGTTACAGGCAGCGGGTCATCGGTGTGTTTGTGATGCCTTTTGCATTGTTCAGTCTGGTTTGGGCGCAACTATTTACTGTCGCTGCACTGGTAGGTGACAATGCCGGTGGCACGCTGCTAGGCAGGATGGTGGTCATGGACGACAGGATCGCTCCGTTGATGCCGGCCTTGCAGAGCAACTGGCTGCTGTACCATGTAGTGACCTGCTTTCTGGGATATGCGGCTTTTGCCGTGGCCTGCGGCGTCTCAATCATGTATCTGATCAAGCGGCAGGTTGAGCATGATGCGGACAAGGCAGGCGGGGGCGGTATGCTGTCTTTGCTGCCGTCTACGGATGTGCTGGACGACATGAACTACCGGGCCATCATGATCGGTTTTCCGCTGCTGACCTTGGGGATCATGACCGGCTCGGCCTGGGCCAACTACGCCTGGGGCTCTTACTGGAGCTGGGATCCCAAAGAAACATGGTCGCTGATCGTCTGGTTTATCTACGCCGCGTTTCTGCACGCGCGTTTAACCCGCGGCTGGGTAGGCAAAAGGGCGGCCTGGCTTTCAATATGCGGTTTTGCCGCCACCCTGTTCTGCTATCTGGGGGTGAATTTGTTGTTGTCGGGGCTGCACAGCTACGGCGGCAAAATGTAGTTATCGGATCGCATTCAAACGCTAAGTTCGTTGGCTTCGTCGTCGGTTCCTCGACGTACTTTTTTGTACTCCTGCGTCACCTCCTCCTTGCCGCCTGCTTATCATTTTGAATGCAAACCGATATAAGCGAATATACAAATTGGGAAGGTACGTTAAATCATGCGCATACGTTATGAAGAACCTCTGTTCAGACCACCCAGCGAGGCCAACAGCCTGATCTTCCAGATCACGGTCGGATGTTCCAGAAATAAATGCACGTTTTGCGGCATGTATAAGGGGAAGCATTTTCGGATACGGCCGGTGGAGGAAATCCTGGATGAAATCGCGTCGGTGCCGGAGCGTTACCGGCCGGTCATCAGGAGGGTGTTTCTGGCCGACGGAGATGCGCTGATCTATCCTATGGCTGTTCTGGTGAAGATCATGGAGGCGCTTTCGGCAACATTCCCTAACCTGAACCGGGTTGGTTCCTACGCCTCGCCGGTCAGTCTGGACCATAAAAGCCTGGAGGAACTGCAGCAGCTGAAAGCCCTGAAGCTAGGTGTGCTGTATTTCGGGCTGGAAACCGGGGATACCGAGACGCTGGCGGCGATTGACAAGGGTTACACTCCGGACGAGATGGCTGAACTGGCCCTGAAAGCACGCAACGCCGGGATCAAGCTGTCGGTGACGGCGATTCTTGGCCTGGCAGGGAAGGGGAGGAGTCTGGATCATGCCCTGGCCACGGCGCAGTGGGTTAATCGGGTCAACCCGGAGTTTTTCTCACTGTTGACCATGTTTCACCGGCATAACGAGGATTTTTTGCGGGGTATTGAGCTTTGCAGCCGCCGGGAACTGCTGGCGGAGGCGCTGGAAATTGTCACCAATCTGAATCCTCAGCGTACCATTCTGCGCTCCAACCACGTCTCCAACTTTCTAAACCTGGCCGGCAGCTATCCCAAAGACAGGCAGCGCCTGATTGAAGATGTGAAAACAGCGATTGCCAGGGGGGAACGTATGGCGGGATTTATGGAAGAGGTGCCGGGGTATACGGAGGAGTATTATTAAAAACTACTGCGGAGGACGTCTGCGGTGTTACCACCTGTTCAAAAGTCAACGTACTGCCCTCATCCTATCCTTCTCCCAGAGGGAGAAGGTATACAGTGTCCCCTCTCCCTGATGGAGAGGGTGGTCAAAGGCCAGGTTAGGGGGCCTCGGCTGTTCCGTTTCGTGCGCCTTGCATCCGTCCTTCCTCGTGACGTTTTCAGAGCCCTGCTATAGAGTGGTGAGCAGGGACTGGTAGAGGTTTTCACTGATCCTGCTGCCAGTCCCCAGTTCCCGTTATTAATCAAACATCAGCTTTCTCTCCAGGTCCATGGAGTGGCTGAGGCGCTTGGCGTCTTCAATAGAAATCAGATTCTGTTTGTAAAGCTGTATTAGGTGCTGATCGAGAGACTGCATCTGATATTGTTCCCTGCCGTTTTCAATTACCTTTTCAATCTCATCCAGCCTGCCTTCACGTATGTACGCCTGAATCGTCGTCGTTACACGCATGACCTCCACAACCGGCAGGATATTTTCACCGGACTTGTCCTTAACCAGCCGCAGCGAGACTGTGGCAACCAGGATATCGGCCAGGCGCTGGCGGATGATTTCCTGGGATTCGGAAGGGAAGTTGCCGATGATGCGATTGATTGTTGAAACAGCACCCTGTGTGTGCAGGGTGGAGAATACCAGGTGGCCGGTTTCGGCGGCCTTGATGCAGGCGTCGATGGTTTCGCTGTCGCGCATTTCTCCAACCATGATCACGTCAGGATCCATGCGCAGGGCGGCCTTCAAGGCCGTATTAAATCCGGCAGTATCTGTTCCGACTTCCCTCTGGATGATGCAGCTCTTGTTTGATTTAAACAGAAACTCAATCGGGTCTTCAATGGTGATGATGTTGTAGCTGAAGTTGTCATTAATGTAGCGCAGCATGGATGCCAGGGTGGTTGATTTGCCGTTTCCTGTTGGCCCGGTGACAAGGATCAGTCCATTGGGGGCCTTGATGATTTCTTCCAGCACAGGTGGGAGGTTGAGTTCGCTGAAGGAACCAATGTGTGGCGGTATGACGCGCATGATGATGCCAAAACATCCCTGTTGTCTGAAAATACTGACCCTGAAGCGGCCACCGCTGGCGAGCGCATAGGATGTGTCGAACTCTTTAATATCTTTGCTGAGTTGATGCCCGTTGAATTCCAGGATTTGTGAGGCGATGAATTCCGTATCCCTAGCCGTCAGATTGGGCATTTTTGAACGTATCAGTATACCGCGTCCTCTGAAAAAAGGGGGATTGTCCACTTCAAAGTGGATGTCGGAGACTTTTTTCTGGAACGCGATTTCAAGAATCTGGTTGAATATGTTGGAATCCATAAATTACCTCGATACACGGGGAATGGAAAATTTACAGCGATTTGTGTTTTCCGGCAATAGTGCGCAGATGATTTTGTAACACCTTGATGAAATCAACGGTTTCATTATTGTACACAATCTGCTGACTATCCGCTAAAGGTCTGGGCATGATGGCATCCGCTCCGGCAAGCAGCGCACGCATGGAAAAACTGTAATCCGTAGCGCAGAAAAGTTGGAGTGCGTAAACCTTGTCATCATTTTTATTGTAACTTTCCAGGATAGAAATAATGTCGTCTTCATTGTAAAACGCATTATCGCTGCTTGGTGTATCAATGACGATCAGTTTGAGATGTCCGTACAACTCCGGTTTTGAAATAACATCAGCCAGCCTGAACGTGTCGTCTGCAGTATAATTGTTGATGCCGTCATAACTGCATACTGAACTGATGACGCGTTTTATAAAATCATCCTTGCTGAGCGTGACGACTGCCAGAGGAAGTCTGTCTGAAGATGTTCTCGGGGCAGTTTTGTGTGACTGCAGGGCGTATTCATTGAGGCAGTTATAAACGCGTTGCCGCTCTTCCTGTTCCTGATGCAGCAGCGATGTTGCTGACAAATCGTCTGAGTGATCACTGAAGTTGTGCTCGTTAAGGCTCTGAAAAACATCAGGTATTTTGCTTTTAACCTGTTCAAGGTTATCCAGGCCTAGCAGATCTGCCGTTACGCTTTCCGGGGCCGTTGTAGATATATGCCCTTCAACTGGTTTCTGGTAACTATCCAGGCAGAACAGATCTTTTGTCAGGCTGCCGTCTCGCATCTTTTCGTCATAAATGCGCAAGGCATCCATCAATATACCCTGGGCGTCCATGGAGATGTCTTTTTTAAGGGTTTCAGGGAAATACCTATATTCGTCGGAAATGCCGGTTTTGTAAACATCAAGTGAAAAGGTGCCGTTTTTCCAGGTCAGTACTTCAACGATGGACATTTCGATCAACGTTTCTAAACCTTTATAGGCTTCTTCGCTGCTAATATGATTGTCTTCGATAAGTGTTGCAATCAGTGGTTTACGGTTTGCACCGGCGCTTTGCTGCTTTTTCAAGGCAGACTCAAGCTGCTCTTGGGAGACCATATTCATGCTGAGCAGTATCTGACCAATGCGGATGCTGTTGTTGGAGTGATTGGCACTGACAATATAGCCATCATTGAAAACCAGTTGGCTCTCACCTTTTTCACTGGTCAGGTAAAGCGTGCCGGTCTTTCTGGTAGAATGGAGTAGTTGAATGATGTCAACTATCGGCAAATGTTCAAGATTTCCAGTGAAAGACATATCTGTGAGCTCTTAGTATTAGGGATTTTGATCAGTAAACAGACAATATCTGATTGTAACCACAATCATGCAACAATCAAGAATTATTTAACATCTTTGGCGGGCTGTAGTCAGAGTTTCCAAACTTGACACCCCCGGGCTTTTGCGGTAACTTAACACGTCCTACCATAGGACTCCGCAAAATAGTTTAATAATCCCGCTTGAATAGGTAAATCAAGTATGAAAATTACGGCAGTGATACCGGCCCGCTATGCTTCAACGCGTTTTCCTGGCAAGGCCCTGGCTGAATTGTGTGGTAAGCCGATGATTCAGCATGTTTATGAACGCACAAGCCGTTCGCAGTTTATTAATGATGTTATTGTAGCCACTGATGATGAACGTATCCGCAAGGTCGTAGAGTCATTTGGAGGCAACTGCCGTATGACCAGAGAAGATCACGAAACAGGCACAGACAGACTTGCAGAGGTGGCGGTATCTCTGGATTCAGATGTGATTGTCAATGTGCAGGGAGATGAACCTCTGATCGAACCGGAGATGATTGATCAGGCTATCCGCCCATTTCTGGATGACGCGTCATTAAAAATGGGGACACTGAAAACACGCATCAAGTGTCTGCATGACTTTCTCAGCCCTAATGTGGTCAAGGTGGTTACCGATGCGCAGAGGAATGCCCTGTACTTTTCCCGCTCACCGCTGCCTTTTTTTCGCGACAAGTGGCAAGATCTCAAGGATGAATCCTTTGTAAGCGGAAAACTGCAGTGTTACAAGCATGTGGGATTGTATGTGTTTCGCCGTGATTTCCTGCTTGAATTTGCATCTATGACACCCAGTTTTCTGGAGTTGTCTGAAAAACTGGAGCAGTTGCGGGCTATCGAAAATTGTGTTCGCATCAGGGTGGAGGAGACCGAGTTTGAGTCGATCGGTGTGGATACACCGGATGATTTATTCAAGGCCTGCGAACGGTTCCAGGCCCTTCAGAAATCGTAGATATCCTCAATATACTTATTTTGTCTTGCTCTAAATAACGTTGATCTTTTTGAACATCAATCGGTCATGGATGCGCTTTTCGGTTTTGCGTTTTCTGTTTACCGTCGTTTAAACTATTTCCCGAATATTCTTCCCAGGAGTTTGCTTATGAAAACCAAATTTATATTTATAACTGGCGGTGTTGTTTCTTCAATCGGTAAAGGGCTGGCTGCCGCTTCTTTAGGAGCTTTGCTTGAGTCACGTGGCCTGCGGGTGACCATGCAGAAACTTGACCCCTATATTAATGTTGATCCCGGCACCATGTCGCCTTTTCAGCATGGTGAGGTGTTTGTTACGGATGACGGAGCTGAGACTGACCTAGATCTGGGGCATTACGAGCGCTACACCAATGCCAAACTTTCCAAAAAAAGCAACTTCACCACCGGCCAGGTGTATTTTTCCGTCATTGAAAAGGAACGGCGTGGAGACTATCTGGGGGGCACGGTTCAGGTTATTCCGCATATCACCGACGAGATCAAAAGCAAGATCATG
>Ga0302250_1001929_pt1 | contig 14059 bp, 8 predicted proteins | sample AAG_RA_Asp_MG_FD_193536 | JGI IMG/M metagenome (GOLD analysis project Ga0302250, IMG submission 193536) | Enriched activated sludge microbial communities from anaerobic digester in WTTP, New Holstein, Wisconsin, United States - AAG_RA_Asp | ecosystem: Engineered > Bioreactor > Anaerobic >... | reverse complement strand
GAATATCAAAGTAATGATTTTGCCGGATGGCCAGAGGGTCACTACTGAGATTTCCAGAAAACAACGCGAAATACTAAATGCCCTTGATTTATGTGCCTAAATCAAAGGGAGTTAAGGGAGCCGCTCTTCTCCTTAAAAATAAATTGTCGTCCTCCCCAAGATAGGGAGGAGCGGCCAGTTTTCAGGCCATCTCTAGAGTTGAGTTTGTCTTCCCTCTTCTTCGTCGCCTCCCATAACTGGCTCAATGGCTGCCGTTGGTTCACCGGATCTCTCCCCCTGCACAACGGCTCTCGTTGATTCACCAAGGGTTATGGCCGGTTGCTCTATGCCCGGAAGGATATTGCTTCTGCCCATGTAGACATCGAAGTCATGCTCCTCGTCCATGCAGTCCAGATAGACAATGGCGCAGGGCTCGTCCGCCGTCCAGCCCGGCTTGTCCACGCAGACCGTGTATGAGCCCCCTTTCAAGCTGCAGAACGAGTATTCGCCGTTTTCGTCAGTCGGTATAGATAGGACCAGGCTTCCATCCGAGTTCTCGATCTTCACAGGGAACCCTGACACCGTGGTACTGTTATTGTAAATGGTGCCATGGATGCAGAAGGTGGGGATGTTCTCGAAGTCGTTGTCTGTTGCGTCTTCGCAGTAGTCCAGATTTACCACGATGCATTTTGGCGTCTCATAGTCCTCCGTAGAAGCAGATGTGCCTGGTAGCGACATGACCGGCGAGTCGAGATCATCTCTGAAGGAAGTCCATCCCTCCGGTATATTATCCTCACAGACGGTGTACCAGCCGGGTTCCAGGCCGCAGAATTCGTAGTAGCCGGTGCCATCAGTGGTGGTAGTGTATAGAACATTTCCTGAACCGTCCTTGAGGTTGATGGTCCAGCCGTCCAGGCCCGCACCAGTACAATGGTTGAACTCATGACCGCTGATGCATAAGGGCGGGATGTTCTCGAAGTTGACTACTATATCCTCGCATTCCAGCTCAACATACATGCACTCAGCTGTGACGTTTTTCCAGCCAGCTTTCAGGACCTCGCAAACAGTGTAGTTGCCAAACCTGAGGCCGCAGAACTCATAGTAGCCTGTGGCGTTGGTTGCAGTCCTGGCTACCTCTCCGTTGCTGTTGGTCAGGATGGTCTCCCAGCCGGCTAAGCCCATTCCGGTGCATTCGTCGAACTTGTAGCCGCTGATGCAGAGGAGCTTCTCAATACGGAAGTTCTGGTCAGTGAGGTTATAACAGCCGAGTGTGATTGGTCCTGGTGCATCAACCTCCATCCAGCCGGGTTTGAGAGTCTGGCTCAGGTCGTAATCACCGGGCTCAAGGCCGCAGAATTGGTAGTGGCCTGTAGCATTGGTATAAGTCAGGTCAACTTCGCCGCTGCTGCTGTTGGTCAGGATGATCTCCCAGCCGGCTAAGCCCATTCCGGTGCATTCATCGAGCTTGTAGCCGCTGATGCAGAGGAGCTCGTAGCTAGTGATATTCACTATCTCAATGGCTGAATCGTTAACACCGTGGTCGCAGGGATCGGTTCCATTAGCCTGCAGCTCGTTGATCAGCGGTCCTGGCAGGTCGGATAGACTCACCTGATATCTGATAGTGTTGGTGTAGCTCTGGCTCGGGCCAAGAGTCCCGACGTTCCAGATCGCCCCGGTCAGATTGTCCTCCACCCGCACGCCTGTGAGGTTAACGTTGCCGGTGTTGTTCACATGGACTGTGTAGTTGATCCAGTCTCCCACCGCGGCCTCGGACCTGTCGGCTAAATTCTCAGCCTCCAAGCCAGGGCTGGATAGCACGCCGCCGATGGGGTGATTGTCTATATCAGATCCCCCTGCAACCGGGTAGGCCGTGTCGCCGATGCCGTCGCCGTCACAGTCGATGCCGTCATAGTCGGACCAGATGTTACCGACGTAGGTAGTGGCGTTTCCATAAGCGATCTCTGTGGTTGAGTTCCAGTGGTTGGCTCCGTTGGACCTGCCGGAGTCCAAGGTGTTGAGATATATGGTGTTGTCATTGCTGGAGGAGCGGAGGTAGATGCTATGGTTGTTGTTGCCAGTTGCGGTATTGCCATTGATGGTGCTGCTATTGCTGGATGAAGCGAGGAGGATGCCGTAGGCGTTGCCGGTGGCGGTGTTATCAGAGATAGTGTTGCCGCTAGAGGAATAGAGGTAGATGCCGCAGTAGATGTTGCCGGTGGCGGTGTTGCTACTGATGCTGTTGCTGCTGGAGGAAGAGAGATAGATGCCGTATCGGTTGTTAGCGGTGGCAGTGTTGCCAGTGATTGTGTTGTCGCTGGAGGAGGAACTGAGGCAGATGCCAGAGTTGGTGTTACCGGTGGCGGTGTTGCCGGAGATGGTGTTGCCATTGCTGGAGGAGCGGAGGTAGATGCCATAATTGGAGTTGCCGGCGGCGGTGTTATCAGAGATAGTGTTGCCGCTAGAGGAACTGATACAGATGCCAGAGTTGGTGTTGCCGGTGGCGGTGTTGCCGGAGATGGTGTTGCCGATGCTGGAGAAATAGAGGTAGATGCCATTGGAGTTGCCGGTAGCGATGTTGTCGGAGATGGTGTTGCCACTGGAGGAATCGAGGAGGATGCCGTAGTAGCTGTTGTCGGTGGCAGTGTTGCCGGAGATGGTGTTGCCGATGCTGGAGGAACGGATGGCAATGCCGTAGTAGTTTCCAACGGCGGTGTTGCCGGAGATCGTGTTGTAGCTAGATAATACTCTTATCCCAGATTGCCCGGATGAATTCATAGCCACAAAGTCCTGCAGGGTGCAGTTGTTGGCTCTGAGGATGATGGCGTCTCCCGATCTCCCTGCGTCCACCACTGGCAGACCGGAGCCGCTGTCCACGCCCCGCAGGGTGAGGGCTTTGTTTACATTGACATTTTCATAATAGGTCCCGCTCTGGACCAGTATGGTGTCGCCGGCGGCAGCGGCGTTGACCGCCGCCTGAATGGTGATGAAGTCGGCCGGGACATTTAGAGTTGCGGCATTGGCCGAGGTCGCTAGAACAAGAACGAATAAGCCCGCCAGTAGGGGCTTTAGTATATGATTAAGACAATCCATGATCTCCCTCCACTTTTGAAATACATAACTCTCAATATTTTGTGGCTTATATATAACTAACGATGGTTGAAAATCGAAGGCTTTTGCAGCAATAAATGCTTTTTCAGAAGGAGGCTTTTTTATGCTTCTCAGCCTTGACCCTCTTAGGCACGAACAGGCAATTCGCCCTCCATACCGATTCTGTCCTACACCATGCAATAGTCTATCGATATTGTCCGTCCAATGCCCCAAAAGGATTTATCCAGAAATAGCTAACAAATCTTTACAATAACAGAGGATTTCCCATACTAATCAGTTTTCTGCCAGAAGCTTGGACGGATGCCATAGTGGGACGAATCAGAGTCAAGTTGCATCAAGTCCCAGCCTGAACAAGAAGATCCGCAAAGAGGTATCGAATTGACAGCAAAAGACGCCAAAGAAGATCTCAAAAAGAAGCTCACCCCCCTCCAGTTTCATGTGACCCAGCAGTGCGGCACCGAGCCGCCCTTCAACAACCAGTTCTGGAACAACAAGAAGCCGGGCATCTACGTGGATGTGGTCTCCGGCGAGCCGCTCTTCTCCTCCCTGGACAAGTTCGACTCCGGCACCGGCTGGCCCAGCTTCACTAGGCCGATGAAAGAAGAGAATGTGCTGGAGAAGGCCGATCTCAGCTACGGCATGGAGAGGGTGGAGGTGCGGAGCCGCAAAGGAGAAAGCCACCTGGGCCATCTCTTCGACGACGGGCCGAAGCCCACCGGCCTGCGCTACTGCATCAACTCCGCTTCTCTCAGATTTATCCCGGCGGAGGATCTGGAAAAAGAGGGATACGGCGAGTACTCCAGGCTTTTTGAGGAAGCGAATCAGGGGAATAAAAAGCTATGAATGCCGATCAGGAAAAGGAAAAAGAAAAAGAGCTTGAGACCGCCACCTTCGCCGCCGGCTGCTTCTGGGGTGTGGAGGCCATATTCAAGCAGGTCAAGGGCGTGGTGGAGACGGCCGTGGGCTACACCGGCAGCAGCACCCCTGATCCCAACTACCGCCAGGTCTGCACCGGCATCACCGGCCACGCCGAGGCGGTGCAGATCCGGTTCGATCCCAAGGTCGTCTCCTACGAGGAGCTGCTCTCCCTCTTCTGGCGGATGCACGACCCCACCACCCCGGATCGCCAGGGGCCGGATGTGGGCAGCCAGTACCGCTCTGCCATCTTCTACCACAGCGAGGGGCAGAAGGCAGCAGCGGATAGGTCAAAGCAGGAGTTCGACCGATCCGGCGTCTATATCAATCCGGCAGTAACCGAAGTCGTCCCGGCCACCACATTCTATCCGGCAGAGGAGTACCATCAGGATTACTTCGAGAAGCAGGGCGGCAGAGGCTGCCATGTGCTGAGGAAATAAAGCGGCTTGACTAACCAGAAGACGAAAGAAAGAGTCTGCTGCGGAGAAAGCTACACTCCCAGGGCATTTATGGCCGCGATCAGCTCAGCGAAGGCCTCCATCTCCAGGTCCAGGACCTCCTGCTCGCTCATGGAGATGCTCATCTCCCCGTCCACGGTGAGCTGGTCTGGTCCCCGGGCAACGATCCTATCCCTGCCGTCCCGGGAGAGCGCCTTTTTGATCTCCTTCTCATGAGCCAGGGTCCTTCCAGGAATGATCACCGTATCCCTGACCTGTCCCAGGTCCAGATTCTGGAAGTCCTCTATGGTTATCAGGCAGCCAATATCCTTTTCCAGCCCCACCACATTGACCTTGTCCGATCTATCTTTGAAGATCTCTTTCAGCAGGGGCAGAGCGGTCCGGCTGGTGATGATGCTCGCCCCCCGGCGCTGCTCCGGCAGACTGGCCACCTTCTCCGGATGGCGGGCCAGAGCAAATGGCGCCCCCGTTACCGGGTCCCAGAGAGGGGTTCCCGTCACCCGCAGGCGGCTGTGGGCGTTCGCAGTATTGGTAACTATGTCCCGGAACTCCTCTATGCCGTGCGGGGTTATTCCCGGCAGGATGGGAGCGTTGCCCAGTATCAGCCCCTGGTCCCGGGAGTTGGCGAATCTCATCAGGATTATGCCCTTGGCACCCATATCCTCCAGGTCGGCGCAGGTCTTCTCCAGCACCACTCCATCGTTTACCCCCGGTATGAGCACGGCAGCGCAGTAGACCTGGCAGTTCTGGCAGAAGATCTTTAGGTTAGACAGCGCAATCTCTGCGTTCTTGTCGTTCATGTACTTCCTGCGCAGCAGGGGATCGGTGGCAAATACGGTAAAAGAGACCTCCATAACCCCCGCCTCCACCAAAGCGGCGGCATCATCCGCCTTCTTGAATCCCTTTCCCGAGGTGTAGCCTAAAGAGATGGGCACCATGCCCTGAGAGAGGGTCTTGGTAAGGGGCAGAAGGGCGGGGTAGCAGCTGAGATCTCCTCCCCCGCTGACCGTGACCTTGTCCGGTATGCTGCCCATGCATTTTGATGCCACCTCGAAGAGGACGGTATCCATGGGCTTGAATCCGGGGTAGCCCTCGAATATAGCCCTGGAGCAGTAGTCGCAGCCCTTCTTAAAGGGCATGCAGAACTTGCAGCCGAAGGGAGGGACATCCTTGACTCCCTTAAAGTAGCAGTAGCTGCAGAAGCCATTGCAGTCCAGGCCCGGCCTTCCACCCACATCGGCAAGTACTTCCATGCCTTAAGCAGCTTTGCCGCAGGCTAAATAGGTTTTGGGCTTGGGAGCGGATCCGGGGAAAAGATGATCCCGGCGGGGATATCTCAAGATCCAGGATCAGAAAAAGATGGTCTCCCGAGATATAATGATGGAAATATAGATATACTTTTAAACACCTTGACCAAGATATATCGTCTTAATAAGGGTCCGGGCAATGAAGAGAAGGGCTTTTAGAGGCAGAGGGGGAGCAGATGGACATGGGCAAGGACGGCAGGGGCGGGGCGATGGAGGCGGCCTTTGTACATCAAAGAGGTTGAGCTGAAGAACTTCAAGTCCTTCGGCAGGAGCGTCCGGGTTCCCCTGAAGAACGATTTTCTCACCGTCACCGGTCCCAACGGCAGCGGCAAGTCCAATATCGTGGATGCCCTGCTCTTTGCTCTGTGCCTGTCCAGCTCCCGGGCCATGCGCGCCGAGAGGCTGCCCGACCTGATCTACCGGGGCGAGGGCTCCAAAAATCCCGATTTTGCCGAGGTTACCGTCCGACTGGACAACTCCAGCCGCAGCTTTCCCCTGGACTCCGACACCATAGTGGTCTCCCGAAGGATCAAGGTCAAGGGAGACAAGTATGCCTCTTCCTATTATTTTAACGGCAAGTCCTGCAGCCAGAGCGAGCTGCATGAACTGCTGGCCAAGGCGGGAATCACTCCAGAGAGCTACAATATTGTGATGCAGGGCGATGTCACCCGCATCATCGAGATGACGGCCATGGACCGCCGGAAGATCATAGATGAGATCGCTGGCGTCGCCGAGTTCGATGAGAAGAAGAAGAAGGCCATGGAGGAGCTGGATGTGGTGGCGGAGCGCATCGGCCGGGTGGATGTGATAATCGAGGAGGTGGCGGATCAGCTTTCCCATCTCAAGGCGGAGAGGGACCGGGCCCTCTCCTACCAGGCCCACCGGGAGGAGCTGGCCCGCCAGCAGGCCTTCCTTCTCCTGGCCAAACTCAAGGAGGCTTCCATTGAACTCGAGGCCCTGCATGAGGAGATGGCAGGCCTGGAGCAGAAGGGCTTAAGCCTGCAGCAGAAGGCGGAGGAGAAGAGGCAGCAGTTCTCGGAGCAGGACAGGAGGCTCGCCTCCCTCAGCTCGGAGATCACCCATAAGGGAGAGGACGAGCAGATCGCAGTCAAGCGCAGGATAGAGGAGATCAAGGGGGAGATTGCCCGGGAGGCGGCCCGGCTGGAGATAGTGGAAAAGAGCCTCTCCGAGATAGAAGATCAGCAGAAGAGCTGCTTCAAGCAGACGGGAAGCCTGCAAGCCGAAGCAGCCTCCCTGGCGGAGAAGATGGGAGACGAGAGCCTGCGCGCCGCCAGCCTGCGAGGAGAATTGGATGATCAGCTTGCTTTGCAGGGAAAGGCCCAGGAGAGCCTGGCCCGGGCCGATGCCAGGTTCGCCTCCCTGCGAGACGAGCTGGCCGGGGCCAGGCAGATCCGGGAGGAGGCGAAGTCAAGTTTGGGCGATCTGGTCCGGGAGAGGGACCGGCTGCTCGACGCCACCAGGCGATCCGGCCTGGAAAAGGAGGAGCTTCTTTCAGGAATAAAAGAGGCAGAAGAGGGCCTCTCCAGCCTGGAGCAGGATGAAAAGCAGCTGCGATCGGATCTCTCCTCCCTCAACAGCCGGGCTATGAGCCTGGAGAGGGATAGAGACGACCTGGAGAGCGCTCGCCAGAGGCTGCGCCGGGAGATGGCCGAGGGAGATCGGGAGCTGCAGCGGCTGCAGAGCGAATTTGCCAAGAGCGACGGCCGGATGAGAGCAGCAGAGGAGAAGTCAGGATACAGCCGGGCGGTGGAGGCGGTCCGGTCGGCCATGAAGAGGCAGATCTTGCCGGGCCTCTTCGGGACCATATCCGAGCTGGGTGTGGTAGACCCGGCCTATTCTGCCGCTCTGGAGGTGGCGGCGGGAGCCCGAATGCAGAGCATAGTTGCCGCCAGCGATGGCGATGCCTCCCAGGCCATAGAGTATCTTAAGAGATCCCAGATCGGGAGGGCCACATTCCTTCCTTTAAACAAGCTGGAGCGGGGCCGTCTGTCCTCCCGGCCCGATCACCCGGGAGTGGTGGACTATGCCCTCAATCTGGTGGACTATGATCCAAAATTCCTGCCCGCCTTCTGGTATGTCTTCCGGGATACCCTGGTGATGGACAGCCTTTCCTCCGCCCGGCTCCTCATGGGCCGCTACCGCATGGTCACATTAGAGGGAGATCTGGTGGAGAGGTCGGGAGCCATGACCGGAGGCCATTACCGCTCCAAGATGAAGTTCGCCGCTGAGGAGCGGTCCAGGATCATGGATCTCTCGGCAAAGATCGCCTCAGCCGAATCGGAACGGGCCGAGAGGCTGGACAAGATGGACCGGATCGAGGAGCAGATATCTCACATCTCCCGGGAGGTGGAGGAGTTGAACCGGGAGATATCCAAGAAGACCTTCCAGGTGGATGAGAGGGGCTCCGCAGGACCCCGCCTGGAGAAGGCCATATCGGAGAAGAGAGAGCGTCTGGCGGCCATGGAGGGAGAGGCTTTAGGCTATAAGGAGCAGCTGGGCACCCTGGAATCCTCCATAGCCGCCTCCGAGAAGGCCCTCTCTTCCGCTCAGGAGAAGATAGACCGGCTGGAGGAGGAGCTGAAGGGCTCAGAGATCCCCGATCTGAATAAACGAGCTGATGCTGCTGGCCTGGAGGTCAAGAGGCTGCAAGAGAGGATCAGTGCCATCGATGGGGAGATGCTCAAGGACAAGATCAGAGAGGATGCTCTTCAAGAGAAGCTCGATGAGCTCTCCCTCCGCCGGGCCTCTTTAGAAGCCCAGAAGGCAGAGGCTCTGGCCAGAAAGAGCGCCGGAGCGGCGTCCATGGCAGAGCTCAAGGAGAAGCTGGCTGCCTCTCTGGCCAGAGAGGAGAAGATCGAGGGAGAGCTGCACGGCCTGAAAGGAGAGAGGCTCAAGCTCTTAGAGAGGACCCTGGCCTTGCAGAAGGAGGCGGAACAGGCAGAGAGGGAGTGGGATAGGATCGAGGCCCGCAAGAATGCCACCGCCTCGACAGAAGGGGCGGTGCTCTCCAGAGTGATGGAGCTGCGGGGTCAGATCGAGAGCTGCGGGGTTGACTCCAACCAGGAGCCGCCCAACTCCGAGATCGTGGCGGAGAAGATCCGGGCCTTGGAGCAGGCTATGAGGGATATGGAGCCGGTGAATATGCTGGCCATCCGGGAGTATGACCATGTCCAGATCAGGCATGACACCCTCTCCCAGAGGAGGAACACCCTGGCGGCAGAGAGGGAGGCGATCATAGAGAAGCTGGACAAGTACGACCAGATGAAGAAAGAGGCCTTCATGACCAGCTTCACTGAGATCAACAGCAACTTCAAGGAGATCTTCCGGGAGCTGTCCCGGGGGGAGGGTGAACTGATATTGGAGAGCCCGGAGGATCCCCTCTCTGCGGGAATGACCATCAAGGCCCGGCCGGCGGGAAAGCCCTTCCACCGCCTGGAGGCCATGTCCGGAGGAGAGAAGAGCCTCACCGCCCTCTCCTTCATCTTCTCCATCCAGATGCATCGTCCCGCCCCATTCTATGCCATGGATGAGATAGACATGTTCCTGGACGGGGCCAATGTGGAGCGGGTGGCCAGGCTGATCAAGAAGATCTCCGCCAGGGCTCAGTTCATAGTGGTATCGCTGAGAAAGCCCATGATACTGCAGTCCAGGTACACCCTGGGGGTGACCATGCAGGAGAACAACATCACCACGGTTACAGGCATAGCCACCGGCTGAGCCGCAAGAGGTGCAGAGATGATAGAAAAAGAGGTGGAGTTCGTGCTGGGAGAGCCAGCCGAGGTTCTGGTGGACCTGGCCCGAAGGGGAGAGATAGATCCCTGGGATATCGATATAGCCCTGGCCACGGAGAAGTTCCTCCAGTATATCGACTCTCTGGAGAGGAGGGATCTGAGAATTCCTGCCCGGACTCTGCTCTATGCCAGCATTCTCTTGCGGCTCAAGTCCGATCAGATGGAAGGGCAGGAGGACGAAGAGGGGGAGGTTGAGCCGGAGGAGATAGAGGAAGACCCCCAGAATAGAGAGGATATCCCGGATCAGCTTCCCAGGCCTCCTCTGCGCCGCCATACCAAGCGCCCGGTGACCCTGGATGAGCTGATATCGGAGCTGAAGAAGGCGGAGGTGGTGGGCAGAAGGAAGGCCATGAGAGAACGCTGGCCTCTCCTGGCGGAAAAGAAGATCTTAGATCCATCTCATGAAGAGGGCATCGAGGAGAGGATAAAGGCCCTCGGCCCCATTTTGGACGAGATGTTCACAGAGAAGACCCGCCTCACATTCCAGGAGATTAACATCAGAGACGGCGCGGCCCAGGAAGAAGTCACCAACTACATCTCCCTTCTCTTCATGGCTCAGAGAAGGACTGTCTGGCTGGAGCAGGAGGAGATCTTCGGGGAGCTGTTTGTGAGCAGGCAGGCCAGAGCGGAGGATCTTGCCGGATAGTAACCTGCTGTCCATGCTCCTCCGCTGTCTCCCGATCTGCTGGCCAGAATTTAGTCTCTGATGGACCATCTTCTCGCGCAATATTTGTCCTGGGATATTCGGCCCTGATAGATTATCCCGACTATATCCAGAATGCAATTTCCCTATCAGTAAGCCATTGTGAAATGGATTCACAAGTGGTTAATATCACCTCTTGCAGAGAGTATCGCTTACTGATATCTATTATTCATTAGTATCCGCAGGATTGCTCTTTTCACAAAACATGCAGCCCTGTCTTATTGGGTATCGTCTGGATGTTGTGAAATACTAATTCTCGGTCAAATAGCCTTTTATTTTCAAAAAAAAGACCTAATATCAGTTTTTAACCTTTAACTACAGCTACCAACTACCAGAAGATATATATACCACCAAAAGATAGGTTATTATTGTGCCAGAAGGGCCAGACAGTTTGTCTGATCACATCAAGATGGGATGAATACAGAAGTATTATCCATCTGAGGGGATGGATGAATCTTCACAATCTTGATAATAAAATTGGGAGGCGAGGGGCAAATACGAAGGAGGAATCGGCCAGAACTCAGAAATAATTTGAGGCTGGCCGCTGCCCGAATGTGTTTGCCGCTATCTGAAGCATAACGTCACCATAAGGGGATGGCATAGGGAGTAGCAATGAAGGGGAGATCGAAGGGAAGAAGGGGCCTTTCGATGCTCTAAAATGCTTCGCAGGATAAAGAACCTCTCATCAGGGATGGCACAAGAGGGAAGCAAAAGCAGATTAATCATCCGATGGGGATTTACATCTCCCGGGCCGGCACTCTGTCGGAAAGGGGCGACAGAGAAACAAAGGTAGGGGGATGAATGGTCCGGGGTCTCATTATCCCCCTCTGTCGGGAAGGGACGACAGAGAGGGAAAGGCCAACTGGCAGACGAGATCTGGTCGGGAGAAGATGGGGCAGAGGGCAAAAGCGGCATGTCTTTGCCTTCTGCCTCAAACCAAGGGATGGCAGAAGATGATTCAGCCGGATGCAAGGGAGCGGCTGAGAAAGAACGATGGCGTAAGCATGGAAGGGGATGAGAATGAGAGGGCATATGAAATTGTTTGTGTTGCAGATGAATCCGGATAAGAGCAAGCAGATGAAGGATGCTCTAAGATCGGAGAATATCTCCTTTGGCCTCGGGCCGAATGAAGCTTCATCTCTTCAGCGCATAACATCCACATCGGCTCCTGTGATTGTGTCGGCAAGACAGTAAGAGGCGACAACAGATGAGGATCCGGATAGAAATAGAGGATAAGGGCCTCAAGTCCTCCCACGAATTCGAGTCGCAAAATATGGATGGGGAGGCTCTAAGGGACAGGATAATAGGCTTTCTGTCAGCTTCCGGAGTTTTTGAGGGCAGAGGAGATATAGCCGGCTCAGGAGCACCTGCTCCGGACTATGGTCATGGCACTTTGATGGAGAAGCTTGGCAGCTTCATAAAATATGAATTCTCCAATACCTGGTTTACAACCCAGGAATTAAGAGAGAGATATGAGACGGTGGCAGATGACATTAAGCTATCCACGGTCTCGACCTATCTGTCTCGAATGAATCGGGATGGCCTGCTGGACAAGAGAGGCAATAGAAACAACCGGCAATACAGGCTGATGGAGAGCTTCGAGCCGGATATGGTTTCGCAGAATAATTATCAGCGTCAGAATAGCTTTGAGAAGAAAAGAGCATAAAGCAGATGAAGGCAGTCCGGCCGGAAAGACTCGAGCAGATCTTTCCCACCACCATACATCCTCTGTTGCAGATTTCCGGTCCGGCTTCTCTGCTAGCCGGAATGCTTTCTTTTATGTGAAATGAATTTGTGAATATAGCCCCTGTCTCTTTCTGCAAATCAGGCTGCACCTTTCATTCTGGACAGAGTCAAATTGGCAGCATATCTGGTAAGAGGCTCCTCCGGGTCAATCTCAAGGACCCTCTCAAAGGCCTCAAGTGCTTCTTTTGAGCGGTCTAGCCCTGCCAGTGCCAGGCCCAGATTGTAATGGGCATCCTTATTCCTGGGATCGATTGTGATAGCCCTCTCAAAGCTCTTCATGGCTTCATCCGGCATTCCACTCAGGTTCTGGGCCAGCCCCAGGCCGATCCAGGCGGAAGCATCCTCACCATTGAGATCTGTGGCTTTTTTGAAGGCCTCGGCCGACTGGCTGTATCGGCCTGACCGGTAGTAAATGGTTGCCAGGTTGTGCCATAGGTCTCCCACCGAGGCATTGATCCGGCAGGCTGCTTCCAGGCTTTCTGCTGCATCATCATAATCGCCCATGGCTGCCTGGAGGCTTCCCAGGTTGGAGTAAGCAGCATAGCTATGGGGGTCGATGGCGACCAGGCTTTTGAAGCATTCCAGGGCGACCGAGTGGTTCTCTTGCGCTATCAGGACCAGCCCCTTGCCCAAGAGTGCCTCTCTGTTATTAGGATCGAGATCCAGGGCCCGCTCGAAGATAGGAAGGGATTGATTGTACCGCTGCATGGCGCAGATAGAATTGCCCTGGCCGATGTAGCTATGGATGCTCTCGGAATCCACTGCCACAGCCTGCCTGTAGTAGTAGAGGGATTGATTGTAGTCGCCCGCCGCGTAAAATATGTCCGCCAGGCCCAGGATGGCCCTGCTGCTGTTAGGCTGGAGAGTGAGAGCCCGCCAATAGCTGGCCAGAGCCTGATCGGAATCACCTGCACAGTACAGCGAATCGCCCCGGCCCGCCCAGGCCGGAGAGCTGTTCGAGTCCAGCTCCAATGCCCGGTCATAATGCTGCAAGGATGCCAGGCAGTCGTTCATGGCATATCTGATATCGCCCCCAGCCTGCCATGCCCCGATGTTCCGGGAATCGATGGACAGGGCACGGTCAAGAAGGGGAAGGGCTTCCTCTGGCCGACTGCTTTTGAGATAAGCATCAGCTCCTCCCAGGAGGGCTCGCAGATTGCCCGGCTCGCCTTGCAGAGTCTTTTCGTAGGCTGTGCTGGCATTGGCAATATCCTCCTCCGCCATGAGGGCGTCGCCTCTTCCCGCCCAGGCGGCAGGGCTTAGAGGATCCTGGAGCAGGGCCAGATCATAGCTGGCCAGGGCTTCAGCGGTCCGGTTCATCTGCAGCAGGGCCTCGGCTCTTCCAATCAGGGCAGAGACATTTTTCTGATCAAGGGCCAGAGCGGACTGGAAGCTCAATAAAGCCGCAGATTGGTCGCTCATCTTGAGAGCGCAGCTGCCGCGGCCCAGCCATGCCTGGAGAAGCTCCGGCTCGATCTCCAACGCCCGGGCATAGGACCGGCAGGAGCTGCTGTAGCTGCCCTGAGCATAGAGGGCATCGGCCGAGCCCAGTATTGCCTGGATATCTGATGAATTCCGCATCAGGGCCTTCTGGAAACAATCCAGCGCGTCGGGATATTCTTTAAGTGCCATGTGGACCATTCCCTTGCCCCGCCAGGCAGCGGCATCATCTTTATCCTTCTCCAGAATAAACGAGAAGCATTGCAGAGCCTTCCGGTATTCTTTCATCTTGAGCAGCAACTCACCCTTTGCCAGAAGCACCCCGGTGTTGTTATCGTCCTCCCTGAGAGCCTCCTCGTAGCTCTTCAGGGCTCCCTGGTAGTTTTCCAGCTTCTCTTGAGCCGATGCTTTGTCCATCCAGAGGAAGATGTTCTGTGGATTTTGATGCAGGGCCAAGTCCAGGAACAGTCCGGCCATCTTATATCTGCCCAGGGCCAGGAGGATCTGTCCTTTAAGAGCTTGAGCCTTCAAGCCGGTCTGATTTATCTCCAGAGCATGGTCAACGGCGGCAAGAGATTCGGAATCATTTCC
>Ga0302250_1001928_pt1 | contig 14067 bp, 11 predicted proteins | sample AAG_RA_Asp_MG_FD_193536 | JGI IMG/M metagenome (GOLD analysis project Ga0302250, IMG submission 193536) | Enriched activated sludge microbial communities from anaerobic digester in WTTP, New Holstein, Wisconsin, United States - AAG_RA_Asp | ecosystem: Engineered > Bioreactor > Anaerobic >... | reverse complement strand
AATATGCGATGTTGTTGGCACTTGCTTAATGCTTATCGTGCAGTACAGGCGACGGCCAAACATCATAGATAGACGTGATCGATGGCAGACCAAAATACGGCTGGATTAAAAATGGGGGAATGCAAATAAAAGATACAACTTGACATAATCAAATGAAAAGTAAAATTCGGTCCTAATAAAGACAAGGGATGTTTCCGATGCTCAGGACTACTCTTCTTTTGCTGGCTGCTGTGCTGCTCATGCTGTGCATCAGCAGTTGCGAACCCGATACCGTTCCTTTCCTCACTTATTGCAGTATTCAAGGGGATGGCACACTTTTTGATAAGGATGACAACAGCCTCGCTGTAGGTTCCTGGGGCAGGGCTTTTTACCTTTCTGATGACACAGTATTCTACCTGGGAAGTTCGCTGGTGAGACGGAATCTGATTACAAACCAAACTCAGTATCTTACTCCGCCTGAGCTGGCAATCACCGACAAACGCTATTTGGCAATAGATAAGCATTTGGCCATATTATATTTTTCTGCCAATAACGCCATCTACCAAGTTGGCTTTAACGGAGAAAACCTCAGCCGGCTAAGTCCCGAAGATGGCTATGGCTACTCAGCACCGGCAATTTCTGCTTTGGGACAACGTTTAACCGCTATCCGAAATAAACGCATCATGAGCTATGATACGCAAACTGATGAGTGGAGCGAACTGCCTTCGCCGGTAAGTGCTTGCTATGCCGTTTACCTCGAAGATAGCGGCGAATACTATTATTACAGCAGCCAAGAGCAAAATTACTGGACTGTGATCTCGCTCTGTAAAACTAACGGTACGGAAGCGGACTCCACTTTTCTGATGAAGCGCGAGTATTCTGATTTTAATAAAAACTGGCTGAACCTGAGAGTAAGCCACAATCAACGCTGGTTTGGCATCCACAATATGCTCGAACCTGAGGCACAATACGATATGTGGGGCGGATCCCAATGGTATCGTTATTCATCTGATCTATTGGTTTATGACCGCATTACCGGAACCACTACAGCCATCGACGATTGTTACAGCTATGGCTTTGTCCACGATACCGGAGAACTGCTGTATTCCCACTACCAGCACGGCATGGCAGATGTGAGAAAGATGGATTTGAATTCTGGCTTATCCACTTTGATATGGGATGGCTACTATTGTAAAGACAACTACTTTTTCAGTATGAGCGAGATTTATCCCCGAGCCGATGGTCATAAAATCTACCTGAGAACTTGGGTAAAAGCCTTGAGATGATCCGATAAAGCCTCTGCCAAACGAGCGGCGGGCGGCTATGCTACAAGTTTAGTACATAGCTTCCGTTCAGACCAAAGAAAGTTCGCCTCTGCCTGCCTATGGGAACTGTGGGGATTCTGAAGGTTTTCATGTCTTCCCAATAGCGCAGTTCGAGCCTTACTCCACTGAATTGCGTTCCCAGGCAAACCTGAAGCCCCGGAACAACCGGCGCGAAAGAATCATCCAAACCAACTTCTTCCGTATCATATTTATCGACGTAGCGGAGCCTTTTATAGGCTTCAGAGTCGTGCACCACATCGGCATATAAAGCAACTCCGGTATACAGGAAATCGTTTTTGGTTTTATAGTTGTGCAGGGCATAATCACAGCCGGCCCGGAATCGGGTGGAATTCACCGTGGTGCTTACTTTCATTTCCATCACGTAGGGATAGGGATGTTCCACCATGCGGTAGGCTGCCACAAACTGCTCACTGAAGCCTGCATGCAGCCAGATCCGCTGCGAAGCAGCATGGTAATAATGCGCTCCCAAACCCATCCCGAGCTGCGGTTTCCAGGGAGTACCGGTTTTGGTTTCCACGGCAGATCCCAGCCCGGTGCTAACCTCAAAAACCACTGCCTGACTGCTTTCTTTCCCAGAGGAAGGATCGGGCAGAGCCCAATAGCGGCTAACCATGATAATGGTGAAAATGAATCCGGAAAATATGAGCTTGGTTTTCATCTGTGAACTCCTCAATTCAAAAAAGTTCAAAAGTGGAAATTATGTCAAGAGCAATCTACAATTTTTTACATCGCTGATGCCTTTCCAGAAGCTCGGTTTTTGGGAGACGAGAGGTAACCCGGATCCCAGGCTTATGCTCACGTTGTGTAAGCTTATGATAAATAGTGAATTAATCATGATTTGAGTATTTTTTTCTTGACAAGATCCGGCTGTTCACAGAGCTTGATGCCCATCAATTTATGTTAGGAAGAATATGAAGAAACTGTCGAAAAAACTGCTTGCGACGTTTCTGGGATTTCAGGTGTTGATAGTAGCGCCCATAATTGCAGAAGCGGTAGCGAGCCCGGAAAGCGAAAACATTGCTGAGTTCCAGAGTGAACTGGTGATTGATTCGCTACACACTCAAGAGCCCCCGGGAGCCCCACCCGGCGAAACAATGGTGGCCACTTATTATTCAAAGCGCTTTCATGGCAGAAAAACGGCAAGTGGCGAACGCTATGATCACTATGCCTTAACCTGCGCCCACAAAACACTCCCCTTTCAAACTCAACTCCTTGTAACCAATCCCAAGACCGGCCAATCCGTTACTGTAAAAGTAAATGACCGCGGTCCTTTCACCCGGGGTAGAGACCTCGACCTATCCTATGCTGCCGCCAAAGAACTTGGCATGCTTGCGGCTGGGGTTATCCCGGTAGAAGTGCAAATCCTGCCAGAGGAAGCAGAAGACCCTATTTTAGTAAGACGTTAAGCGCCATATAGATACCCACTTTTATTCACTGGACTGGCTGAATAAAGATAGGTATCATGAAATCTCAAGAGCAATTGCCCTTACGCTATTCTGAGCGGGTGGCCAAAGCCCTGCAGGACCGTCGTGCCGTTTTGGCACTGGAATCAACAGTACTAACTCATGGCTTACCCAGCCCCAAAAACTTCCAGGTTTTGGAACTGTTGGAGCAAACTGCCCGAGAAAATGGAGCAGAACCGGCCACTATTATCGTTTTGGACGGAACGCTGCACATCGGAATGGACGAGCCAGACAAAGCCCTCCTGCGCAGCAAGATGGAACATGAAACCTCGCTGCGCAAGCTGGGGCGGCGAGATCTCCCTCTGGCAATCACTCAAAGGCAGAGCGGCGGCACTACGGTATCGGCCACTATGCTGCTTGCCCACACAGCAGGGATAAAGGTCTTTGCCACAGGTGGGATCGGAGGTGTGCATCGTGATTGGGCGATCAACCCCGACATCTCCAATGATTTAATCACTTTGGCTGAAATCCCGGTTATCGTGGTTTCCGCCGGATGCAAGGCTATTTTGGACATTTCTGCCACATTGGAATATCTGGAGACCCTCGGAGTCCCGGTTTTAGGCTGGCAAACCGATGCTTTTCCGGCTTTTTACTCAATGATTTCCGGGCATAGGATCGACAGCGTGGAAAACGCAGGGCAAATTGCCGGACTCTACAAGAGCATGCACAGCCTTGACCCTTTGCCACGTGGAATCCTGGTCGCCAATCCCGTGCCTGCAGATGCGGAAATTCCCGCCTCTGAGATCGACACGCATATTTCGGCAGCTACCCAGGCAGCAAAAAAACAAAAGATTAGCGGCAAGCAACTTACTCCATTTCTGCTGAGTTATCTGGCCGGCTCGACGCTGGGACGCTCCGTGGAGACCAATCTGGCTTTACTAAAAAACAACGTTATTATAGGCGCAAAGATCGCCAGGGAGTTGACATGAAAATCTACATCTCCATAGATATGGAAGGAATGCCTGGAACCTTTAACTGGGAACATGAGAGATCAGACAGAGCCAGCGTTCGGGCTTGCTGCATGGCTCACGTAACCGATTGCCTGAATTCCATATTGGCCAGCGAGCAGGCAGCGCAGATCACGGCAATAACGATTGCTGATTCGCATTCCGCAGGAGATAACCTGTACTACGGGATTACTGCTCTCGACGAAAGGATTTCTTTGATCAGCGGCGGGCCGCGCCCACATTATATGATGCCAGCCTTCGACGGCAGTTATGATCTGGTTTTTCTACTGGGATATCATGCTGGGACTGGAACTCTGAAAGCCAATATGGATCACACCTATTCCAATAGCCGCATTCAGAAAATCTGGATCAATGATATACGCATGAACGAAGCTATGATCAATTCTGCTTACGCTGGCTATCACGGAGTTCCGGTTGCCTTGATCAGCGGAGACAAGGCTTTGGAGGCAGAAATGCAGGAGGCCATGCCCTGGCTGCAATATGTCCGCACCAAGGAAGCGGTGGCGAAGTTTGCCGCTCTGAATTACTCTCAAACAGCAGTGCAGAAAGCTCTGCATCAGGCTGTGACTAATGCTCTGAAAGCGAATAACTTGCCTCTCTATAGCTTCCCTGCTCCTTTTACTTTGAAGATTGAGTTTCATTCCACAGCCATGGCCGATGTGGCTTGTTTGATGCCCTATGTAAAACGCCTGGACGGGCGCAGTGTGGAATTCACCGATTCCGACTACGGAACTATCTTCGAAGCAATCATGGCCTTGGTAACCCTGGCCTCGACGGCAGCAATCTAACCCCCATTTTCTCCCAAACTCAGATTATCCAATCCCAGTCTCCGGGAGACAGGAAAATCTCTTTGTTAAAAGGCAATAAGGGGTCGTATGCTGGAGGCTGGCTAGCTATTCTCTTTCCTCGCCTATGCTTACCCTATGTTTTGTTGGATGGGTAAATGATGGGAGTAGGATGGGACATGGGTAGCTCCTGACGGAGCTTGTAAAACGCAGAAAAACCACTGGGAGTGCATTCACTAACCCATAAGAAATCATAGGGTTACAAACCTGGCCAGATTAATGACCCATTTTTTTAGCATTTTATCATCAGGATGAATGCTGCTTATCCTCTGGTCTAGTATTTTTTTATACCTAACTATCATGTTGCATATCAATCAGATAGTTCAAATAAGCCAAACCAATTCAGAAGTCAAATCCGGCTATTTATGCATTCATCTCCGCTCAAGAAATTAAGAACTGCCCTACACTTTTGTGAATTTTTTTCACTGAATTGCTAAGCAATTGATAATAAACAGCTAAGGCTATGCATGCAGATCCTTTGTTATAACTTTGGGGATCCGTATATCTAATCCAATGAACATTTTAGCGATGCAAGTGCATTTCTGGTAAGCATCTGCATAAAAAAGTAAAATCAAAAAAAAGCTCATTTTGGGCTTGACAAGAATCAGCCGATGTCATAAAAGAACCATAGAAACTCACAAGATCTCATAAAAACTCATAGTGGAGTCAAAACATAATGCCGAAAATGCAGGAACAGAAAGGATTTACTCGAAGTGCTAAACGAAGCAGTCAGAGAAGGATGTCGTAAGTGTCCGGCCAGTTTTTAGGTATTTCAGAGAATTCTGTACATAAACAGCGGGTGATTATTCCGGCTGCTTTTAAGAAGAGATTCAGCGAAGAAGCCGAAAAATCCGTGATTGTAACATTAGGGCCAAACGACACGATCGCCATCTATCCGCTGGACAATTGGAAAGACACCCTGGAACGACTGAAGAACGGCGATGAGCATGCCAAGCAACTCCGCACCCAATTGATCGATTTCGCTATGATGGAACAGGAGTTGGAAGGTCCCGGCCGGGTAAGGATTCACGATATGCTACTGCACGAAGTGGGTATCACAGATAGCGTGATCATCAAGGGCGAAGGGCACTATATCTCGTTATGGAATCCTGATGTTTACAATCAGGTTCGTCACTCCAAGCTCAATAAACACCGCAAGCAGTTTAGCTCGGAAGATTACCAGTTATGAGCGGATTTCACACTCCAGTTATGGTGCAGGAAAGCGTCCGGTTTTTAGCCTTGAGGGCTGGCGGAACTTATGTGGATGCCACGACTGGGGGTGGGGGACATTCGTTGGCCATGCTGAAAGCAGAGGCTGGAATCCGGCTGTTTTGCTTTGATCAGGACGAAGAAGCCTTGAAAGAAGCAGGAAAAATCCTGACGGGGTTTGATCAGGCGGAGTTTATCCGCGCTAATTTCGCCAGTATGCGCACTGAGCTGGCTTTGAGGCAGATTAAGGGAATCGACGGAATACTTTTTGATCTGGGAGTCTCCTCACACCAGTTGGACAAGGCTGAAAGAGGTTTCAGTATCGATAAGCAAGCAACCCTGGATATGCGGATGGATCAGGTGGCTCCGAGAAGCGCTTGGCATGCCGTGAACGAACTTCCCGAAAGCGAATTGGCAAAAATCTTCAGGGAATATGGCGAAGAGCTTTCCGCCAAAAGGATTGCCAGAGCTATCTCCAAGGCTGAGAAGCCAATTGAGGCAACTCAGGACCTGGTTCGCATCATAGAAACGGTCGTTGGCAGCGGCAGCAAAGAATCCCTCAAGACCAAGATTCGAATCTTTCAGGCGCTTAGGATCTACGTTAATGATGAATTGGAAGTACTTACCAGGGCGCTGACGGATGCGATCAACCTACTTAATCCTGGCGGAAGAATCGTAGTGCTAAGTTATCACTCTCTGGAGGATAGGATAGTGAAACAAAGCTTTCGCAAGGCCGAGCAAGATTGTCTCTGCCCTCCAGCCATCATAAACTGCGTCTGTGATCATTACAAACAGCTAAAAGTACTTACCCGCAGTCCCTTGGAAGCCGGGGAAGAAGAAGTGAAATTGAATCCCCGGGCTCGCAGCGCTAAGCTGAGGGCTGCGGAAAAAACTGCAAGTCCAAAACTGAAATATAAAAGATTGTAACTACAAGAACAGGGGGAACAATGAGAGGAAGGATCATGATTCTTGTGGCACTGCTGGGATTGGCAGTGTTTATCAATTTTTACAATAACAACAGGGTAGTTCAGTACACCCGTGAGCTGTCGGCACTGGAAAAGACATTCAACGCAGAGAAAAACATCAATACCGAACTTCTGGTGGAGTTGGACGACCTGCGCAGTGGACGGCATATAGCCTCCTTGGTGCGGGTAGAGCTAAGCAATTTTATCCCCGAACAGGAAGCAGGGAAGATCATCTACGTACATGAACCCTCTCCCAAGCAGGAAAAGGGCAGTTATTGCATCATCGATCTTATCGCGTCTAAAGCTGAAGCCAAGAACGTGCAGATTATCCCGGATTAAGCATGCGGACCCGATACTACTTCCTCCTGGCTGTTTTTGGAGCAGTTACCTTGCTCTGGGCAGCCTATCTGTTCAGCATTCAGATGCTCGATCCATTCAATTTTTCTGGCGAGCGGCGGATTCGCTATATCCCCAAAAAAGAGATCCTCATTCCCCGCCGCGGAGCAATTCTGGACGCCAAAGGGAACTTGCTGGTAAGCTCGGTGAGCTATTATCAGGTGGATGTGGATAGAGCCGCTGTGGCAGCCTGGGTAAAAAGGGATAATAAGAATCTGGATGAAACCTTTGCCACAATCGCCAAGCTAATCTCGGCCAATTCCTCGCTTAGTTATGAGGCTATTCTGAAGCGTTTGAATCTAGGCAATAAAAACAGTTCTATCCAGATCTCCAATAAGATCAGTGAAGCGGAACTGGATAAGATAATCAAGGACTTTAAGGCAAAGGGCATTCCCGGATTATCACACAGCTTTGCATCGATGAAGCGGATTTATTCCAAAGACATCCTTGCCGCCAGGGTTTTGGGCTCGGTGCGCGAAGTTTCTGATGGATATGATCTGGCCACGGACAGCCGTTCATTGTACAAGCTTTCTGGAATTTGCGGCATCGAATCTACTTATGACAAGTTGCTTTCCGGTAATTATGGCTGGCGCGAAATAGTGCTGGATGCCAACCGTCAGCGCGTTCCTTATCCTGATCTTCATGAGAAGAAACCTGAGCACGGAAAAAACCTGTGGCTTACTATCGATGCCAACGTTCAGGAAATTGTGGAAAATGCGCTCTATGAAGGCTTGGTGAAATACAGCGCAGCAAATGCCGGAGCAGTTGTGATGGATCCTAAAACAGGCAGGATACTGGCCATGGCGGGAGTTTCTGCCGACGACAAAGCCGACGATCCAGGGATGGTGCGCGTGAAATCCAATATCCCAGTCAGCTTCATGTTTGAGCCAGGTTCCACCATGAAGCCGCTTACCATGCTGGTGGCCGTGGAAAACAAGCTGGTTCGCCCCACGGAAACAATTCCCAGCGGACGCTATCAAGCCGGACGCAGAGTTATTTCGGACACACATTTCTATGGCGACCTTACGCCAAGGGACATAATAGTAAAATCCAGCAATGTGGGAATTGCCAAAATCGCAGAGCGGATTGGCGCTGTGAAGCTTTATGAGAAATTCATTTCCTTCGGGTTTGGGCAGAAATCAGCCTTGAATTTATTCGGCGAATCCAGTGGAATCTTTGCCAAACTTCAAAACTGGGATGGCTATACCTTGCATTCGGTTTCATTTGGTCAGGCGATATCCACTACTGCGGTTCAGCTTGCTGCCGCATACAGCGCAATCGCCAATGGCGGGAAACTGATGAAACCCATAATCGTAGATTCGATCAGAGACGATAATGGCAAAATTGTGGAGCAATTTGAACCAGCCGTTCTGCGCAATGTGTCCACTCCCGCCGCTACCGACACCCTGCGCTCCTACATTCAGGGAGTAGTGGATTATGGCACCGCCCGGCATATCAAGATGGATTATATCCGCTTGGGAGGGAAAACCGGCACAGCTCAAAAGAACGTGATCGGAACCAAAGGCTACAGCAGCGGAAAATATAACTCAGTTTTTGTTGGTATGTTCCCTATCGAAGACCCCCAGATGGTGATCGTGGTTTTTTACGACGAACCAGCCTATGGTTATCATTATGGCAGTACCAGTAGTGCACCGACATTCAAGAAGATCGTGGAGAACATTCTGTTCATGCCCGATTGTAAAATATTGCCCTATAACGACCGTCTAATGCAGACTTCGCTGAAAATGCCGAAGCTGACTGGGATGTCCCTGTATCAGGCAGAAAACACCCTTACCCGGTATGGTTTTCTCTACAAGGTGGAAGGCCCCGATTCAGCTTCCGTCGTAGTGGATCAATTCCCCAAGGAAGGAGTAAGCGTTGACCGGAATCATCCCATAACCCTGAAAATTGGTAATAGCGGCCATAAAAACAAGCTGGTAATCACTCAGGGCAGTATGCCCAATCTGGTTGGCCTAACCTTGCGCGAAGCTATGCAAAGGGCTGCCAAAGAAGGTGTGGGAATCAAGATAAAGGGATCGGGAATTGTGCGTTCTCAATCAGTGTTGCCTGGAAGTAGGATCATCAAGGGCAGTTTTTGTTATCTGGAGGCATCGCTGTGATCAGGCAGATGATTTCCGTGTTAAGACAGCATGATCTGCTGCTTGAGACGAAGAATCTGGATTCTCTTCCGGCATCAATTACAGGTATTCAAACCGATCACCGGTTGCTAAAAGCCGGAGAAATTTTCGTTTGTATAAAGGGTGAGAGCTTCGACGGGCATTCCGTGATAGCTGTCGCTTTGCAAAAGGGCGCAGCCCTGATAGTATGCCAGCAAAAGCCGGAAGCTGATTATCCGGCATTATGGGTTGGAGATACCCGCAAAGCGGCAGCTCTGCTGGCCAGAATAGTGATGTTACCCGCAGAACTCCCTTATAAGCTCATTGGGATTACAGGTACCAATGGAAAAACCACTACCAGTTTAATCATTTATCAGGCACTGCGTAGTTTGGGCTTAGCCTGTGGTTGGATCGGCACCTTAGGGTATTTTATTCTGGACGAGCATTTCCCTACCGCTCATACCACCCCGGATATTGTGCAATTGAACAATATCTTTGCCCGCATGGCTGAAAGTGGTTGCAGATACATCGTGATGGAGGTGTCTTCCCATGCCCTCAGTTTAGATAGGGTTTACGGGGTACAATTCGATTATTGTTTGTTTAGCAATCTCAGTCGCGATCATCTGGATTTTCACGGTAATATGAAGAGCTATGCTTTGGCAAAGTACCAGTTTTTTGCCACTGCTATCAAGAATAACGCAATCAGCATAATAAACCGTGACGACGCCTTTGGCCGGGAGATTCTTAGTAATCTGCAGTCCAGCCAGGCCACCTGTTTTTCAGTGGGACACGGCGAGGCCGATTACCGGATATGCGATTCCCATTGCAGCCTGAGTGGCAGTAGGTTTTCTCTCAGAATGGATGGGAAGCGTCACTTAGAACAGGCAGTTAATCCGCTCTTGCCGTTTACTCTCGCAGCAGATTCTATCGGGGATTCTGGTGAGAGCTTACCGAAAGTCCGTCTGGAAGGTAGTGCAGCCCTGGAATCTACAGATGCTGAAAGTAGCAACCAGGAAGCAGGGATAATCAACATCGATAGCAGCTTGATAGGGGCCTTCAACATCCAGAACTTGGCCTTGATGGCCGCCACTTTACATCTAATGGGCTTTTCCCTGCAAAGCGTTGAGCTGGCGGCTTCAGCAGTAAAATCGGTGAAAGGTCGCCTGCAAAGCGTTCCCAACACCAAGGGAATCGGAATCTATGTCGATTATGCCCATACTCCCGATGCCATCGAAAACGTGCTGCGCTCGGTTTCTGATCTGCCTCATGGCCGAATCCTCACTTTGATGGGAGCAGGGGGAGATCGCGATAAAGGCAAACGGCCGCTAATGCTAAGATCAGCGCTGAATTACAGCGATGTGGTGGTCGTGAGTGACGATAATCCGCGTTCCGAGAATCCTGATGCCATTATCCGTGATATTGTGGCCAATTGCGAGTTTGGTATGCCTTGGTGGATTATCCGTGAACGGGCTTTGGCCATTCGCTCACTCCTAACCCTTGCTTCGCCTGGCGATATTGTGTTGCTATGTGGCAAGGGGCACGAAGATTATCAGGAGATTGAAGGCCAGAAACTGCATTTTTCGGATGCAGAATCCGCTTTACAAGCCGTTCAGGAAAGTAAAACCAAAGCTGAGGACGAGCTTATCCTTCCTGTGGATGAAACGCTTTTACAGCTTTTGTTTAATCCCGGCTGGGAACCCCAGGAAAAGGGTTATCGCCCGCCGGTCAGCTATCGCTATCTATCTTCTGACTCTCGGTCTATAAAGCCAGGTAGTCTCTTCGTGGCTTTGCAGGGAGAGCATTTCGATGGGCATAGCTTCGTTGCGCAGGTGCTCCGGGAAAGCTCTAATGCCGCAATATGCCAGAACCTTGGAGAATCTCAGCGGATATACAAGGTGAATGACAGCTTACAAGCTATGAGCGTTTTGTGTGGGAAATATCTGCAGCTATTCAAAGCCAAACGAATCGCTCTAACCGGCAGCACAGGAAAAACCACCACCAAGGAGTTTGTTGCGGCAGTTCTCGGGTATAAAGCTCCTACTCTCAAAACTCAGGCCAATGAGAACAATCTGATCGGAGTATGTAAAACAATACTGCGCATTTTGCCAGAACATGAATATGCGGTGTTTGAAATGGGCACCAATCACTTTGGGGAAATTGCCCAGATGGCGGATACGGTAAATCCGGATTATGCCATGATTACCAACATAGGCCCCTCACATCTGGAGTATTTTGGGGATGAAGAGGGTGTGTTTAGGGAAAAATCCGAGCTCTTTCGCCGTCCACTTGCCTTGAAGCTGTATCCAGGTGATGATGGCCGCTTTGAAAGCTTTGCCAGAACCGGTCTTGGAGTTGGTTTTGGCAGTTCGTGTGATTACCAAATCTCAGATCAAAGGCTGGAACAGGGGAAACAACGCTTTGTCTTGCAGAATCAAACCTGGAGTATACCCTTCGACACTCCCTATTATGCCATCAATGCTGCCTTCGCCATTGCATTGGCTTTGGAATTGGGCTTAGACACGGATTCCATACAAACAGGCCTACTCCAACCCATGGATCTGGGGTTGAGGATGAAAATTGAATACCTTGACGGCAGGCAGTTGCTGGTGGATTGCTACAATGCCAATCCGTGGTCCATGCAGAAAGCTCTGGAATATTGGCAAGCTCAAGAGGCAGAAAAGGCTCACGTTGCTATTCTGGGTGATATGCTGGAATTGGGGGAGAGCGCGGTAATGTTCCACCAAATGATTGGAGCTATGCTCAGCGAGATGAATTATTATCAGCTTTACAGTGTAGGCCCGATGGCCTGGCATTACCAAGGTGTTGGTGCTGCAGATCAAAAACATTTTCGGGATACGGATGAACTGCTGAAGTCCGGAGCTCTGGCAGGGCTGCCAAAGGAAGCGGTGATCCTGATAAAAGCGTCTCATGGCATCCATCTGGAAAGAATTTTACCGGTATTGAGGGGAGATAACTGATGTTCTACCACCTGCTGTTCCCATTGGCAAAATATAGCATTGTTTTCAATGTGTTTCGTTATGTAACATTCCGCTCAATTGGGGCGTTCATCACTTCATTGGTTATTTCCCTTTTGGTTGGCCCAGCCTTTATCAGGCTTTTGAGCAGTAAATCCGCCGTGGAAACCATCGACGAAGATCTGCCAGAAAAGCATCGCCTGAAACAGGGGACTCCCACAATGGGCGGTTTGATAATTCTGGTATCGTTGCTGATCTCCAGTTTGCTTTGGAACGAACTAACTAACTCTGCCATTCTGATGATGTATCTAACCACAGTGTGGTTGGGAATCCTGGGATTTTTGGACGACTATCTGAAGAATTTTGTCAAAGCTAAGAAGGGGCTGATTCCCCGTTACAAGCTCCTTGGCCAGATTTCTGTGGGATTGATTCTTACCTTGGCTATATATTACAGCAGCAGCGTTTCCGATAATATCACTGCTCTTCAGATACCTTTTTTTAAAAACACATATATTGAATTGGGCTGGCTATTTATTCCATTTGTAGTGTTCCTGATTACCGGATCTTCCAACGCAGTAAACCTCACAGACGGTCTGGACGGCCTTGCTGCCGGCACAATGGCTTTCACAGCTATGGGCTTGGGTGTTATGAGCTATCTGAAAGGGAACTTTATTGTGGCGGATTATCTGAATCTGGAGTTTATCCACAATGCTGGTGAACTAACCGTATTTATCAGCGCTTTGATGGGTACTCTGATCGGGTTTTTATGGTTTAACAGCTATCCGGCCCAGGTGTTCATGGGAGATACCGGATCTCTAACTTTGGGTGGAATCATGGCGGTGATCTCAGTGCTGCTGAAGGAGCAGATTTTTTTGGTGATCATCGGTTTCATATTTGTAGTGGAAACCTTTAGCGTAATAATTCAGCGTAGTTGGTTCAAACACACCAAGCGCAAATATGGGGCAGGGCGTAGGGTATTTCTCTGTGCCCCTTTGCACCATCATTATGAGTTGAAGGGTATCCACGAAACAAAGATCGTTACCCGTTTCTATATCATTGCCGTGCTTCTGGTGGCGGTAGGTCTTTCCACGCTGAAACTTCGCTAGTATAAGGATAAATGATGTTCGACAAAAACAAGTATTACGGTATTCTGGGTATGGCCCGCAGTGGGATTGCGGCTGCTTACAAAATAAAAGAACTGGGAGGAAGAGCATATCTCAGCGAGAAGCAATGGAAGGATAAGATACCTTCTGCAAATCAATTGGAAAAAGACTTCCCATGTGAATTCGGTGGCCATAGCGATGCTCTTTTGGAGTGTGACAGCCTCATCATCAGCCCTGGGATTCCCCTTGATATCCCGATTCTGGTAAAAGCCAGGAATAAAGGCATCGAATTGATCAGCGAAATCGAATTTGGCTTCAGGATAAAGCATCCCGATTCCAGGATAATAGCCGTAACGGGCTCAAATGGGAAAAGCACGACAGTCAGTCTAATTCATCATATTCTCCAAAACATGGGCTGCAAATCGCTCCTCGCCGGAAACATCGGCGATGCGTTCAGTAGCTTTCCCATCCATCAACCAGGTTATGACTACATAGTATTGGAGATCAGCAGTTTCCAGCTCGACCTAATCACGAGTTTTAAACCGGATGTGGCGGTTCTGCTGAATATCACGCCCGATCACATGAATCGCTATGCCTCATTCGAACATTACGCCCAGAGCAAGGCAAACATCTTTAAATATCAGGATGAAAACGACTGCGCAATCCTGTTCTTGGATTCGCAGGAAATCATCCGTCATACT
>Ga0302250_1001925_pt1 | contig 14073 bp, 17 predicted proteins | sample AAG_RA_Asp_MG_FD_193536 | JGI IMG/M metagenome (GOLD analysis project Ga0302250, IMG submission 193536) | Enriched activated sludge microbial communities from anaerobic digester in WTTP, New Holstein, Wisconsin, United States - AAG_RA_Asp | ecosystem: Engineered > Bioreactor > Anaerobic >... | reverse complement strand
CAGGAAGGCATTCCCGTCGAGCTCGTCCCCGAGAACCACGCCGGGCTCCTGTGCTCCCGGGGGGCCGTGAACAAGATCATCACCGGCGCGGACAGGATAGCGGCGAACGGGGATACGGCGAACAAGATCGGTACCTTCATGATCGCTCTCGCCGCGGATGCGTACAAGATCCCCTTCTACATCGCCGCCCCGGTCTCCACCTTCGATAAGGCCGTCGAGAATGGCGGCCGGATAGAGATCGAGGAGCGAAACGCCAGGGAAGTGAAATACCTGGATGACAGGCTGCTGACCGTCAGGGACGCGAAGGCCCGTTACTTCGGGTTCGACGTCACCCCGTCGCGGTACATCAGCGGCTTTGTCACCGAGAAAGGCATCATCAAGAGGCCTTTCGCGAAGTATATCCGGATGCTCTAACCGGCAGGGCCGATGGGCATCATCACCCTCCTCACCGATTTCGGCGTCAAGGACCCCTACGTGGGCGTTATGAAGGGGGTCATCCTCGGTATCGACCCGGGCGCCCGGGTCATCGACATGACCCACGAGGTGGAACCTCAGGACATACGCGAAGCCGCCTTCCTCGTCGACGACTACTGGCGGTACTTACCGCCGGGAACGGTCCATGTCGTCGTCGTCGACCCCACCGTTGGCGGTGCGCGTCGGCCCATCGTCGTGTCGCTGAAGGGGCATCACTTCGTCGGGCCCGACAACGGCGTCTTCACCCTCCTTATGGACAACGCCCCGGACATCCACGTCATCGAGAACCGCAATTTCATGCTTTCCCCCGTCAGCCCCACCTTCCACGGGCGGGACATCTTCTCCCCCGCCGCCGCCCGGCTGTCCCGCGGGTACTCCCCCCAGGCGTTCGGGCGAAAAATAACGGATCCCGTTCTCTTGAGCGACATCCATCCCGTGATCGAGGGCAGGACGCTCAAAGGGAGCGTGGTGCGCTTCGACCGCTTCGGCAACGCCATCACGAACATAAAGGGCCACGCCCTGCGGTACTTCGCCGGGGAGGGCCCCTTCGAGATACGGATGGGCGAACACGTCTTCGCGGCGATTGGCAAGACCTACTGCGAGGGTGGCCTCACCTGCCTCGAGGGCAGCTCGGGCTACCTGGAATTCGGTGTTTTCAAGGGGGACTTCAGGCGCGAAACGGGAACGGGAAAGGGCGACCCGGTGACGGTCACTCTCCCATAAGGCCGAGGGCACCCCGGAGCTTCTGCGTGGCTATCTGTATGAACTGACCGGCCTCGTCTATCTCCTTCGACACCGCATCGAGACCGCCCGTCGCGGCGACCCTGCCCCATTTCCGGTAATTCTCGGCGAGATACTCGTTGTTCTGGATGAGCTGCTTCAGCACGGTACGTAAACGGTCTTCATCTTCCATCAGAAACCTCCTTCCAGCCTAATTTTCATCCTGCGTCAGCCCTCCCGCCCCGAGTTCCAGGGCATCGGCCGCGCTCAGTTCATCGATCTTCCTCAGCGGCCTCTCGAGCATGTTCGTCCGCGTGGTGACGAGGACCTCGTACTCCTTCCTCGCCGCGTCGATGCGGTCACCCATGGTCTTGAACTTGTCCTTGTACAGCTTCCACTGTTTCGAGAACTCGGTAAGGAGCTTGAGTATCTCCGAGGCGGTCCGTTCGAGCTTCACGTTCTCGATGGTCTGGCGGATCACGGCGAGGACCGCGTAGAGCGTGAAGGGGGAGCAGAGGATGACCTTCTGCCTCAATGCCTCGTCCATGATCGAGGCGTCCGATTCCTGGATGAAGCTGTAGACCTGCTCGTTGGGAATGAAGACGATGACGTAGTCCACGGTGTTCTCGGCGGGGTTGATGTACTCCCGGGTCGTCACCTGCTTTATCATCACCTTCGCGTTCTTGAGGAGCTCATCGCGGTACCGCTTCCGGTCGTGGTCGCTCTCGGCGTCGAGATAGTGGGCGAAGTTGTCGAGGGGGAACTTCACATCCATGTTGACCTTGAGGTCATTGGGGAGAAAGAAGGTGAAATCGGGCCTTCCCGGCCCGTTCTCCAGGGTCGTTTGCTTGACGTAGTTGATGCCTTCCGCCATCCCCACGAGACGGATGATGTCCTCGGCCATCCGCTCGCCCCACTCGCCCCTCTTCTTCGAGCTTGCCAGCGCGCGGCCGAGGTGCTCCGTCGTGTCCTTGAGCTTCGCCGTGACCTCTTCGTGCTTTTTGATGAGGGTGGTCACCTCGGTGATGCGCTCGCCGCTCACCTTGCCCACCTCTTCGACGCGCCTCTGGACCTCCGTCAGGGTCTTCCCGATGGAGTCGATGTTCCTGTCTATGAGTTCCTTCTTGCCTTCGAGTTCCTTTTTCCCTTCCGCCGTCTGGGATTTGAGCTTCTCCTCGGCGAGCTTCATGAACTCTTCGGCGTATTTCCTGAACTCGTTCGTATTGGACGCGAGGGCGTCGAGGGAAAGGGCTTTGAAGGTCTCGGAGAGCTCCTTCCTTACGGCCTCGAAACGCTCCATCTCCTCCTTGAGGCGAAGGTCCAGCGTTTCGCACCTCGTCATGGCCTGCACCCTGGCCTCTCTTTCAGCGTCAAGCTCAGCCTGGAGCCGCAGCGCTTCGTCCCTGCCCTCACGGTACTGCTGCCTCAACTCGGTAACGACCGCCTCGGCGGACCCGGCCCTCGCCTCGAGCTCTGCCTGCCGGGCGCGCGCGCGGGAGGTGACAACAAGGGAGAAGACGACACCTCCCAGGGCCGCTCCCGCGATAAAGGCGATGACAAGGGCGAGATAGCTCACCAGATCACCTCGGGGCCAAGTACCCAGGCGATGAGCCACCTTCCGTCACCCGACGGCTTGAGGCACACCGTTCCCGCCGGCCTGAAGTCTATGATGGTCCTCCCCGCGTCACCGAGAACGAGAAGACCGAGAAGCCTGTCGAGGAAAGGGAGATGACCGACGATGGCGGTGTCGGCGGTCATGGCATTTATCCTTTCGACCCATGGCGCCGGGTCGTCGTTGGGAGAGAGACCCTTCTCCTCCCGGATACCGGCGGTGGGCCGTATCGATTCCGTGAGAGCCCGAGCCGTCTCAGCGGCCCTCTTCTTCGTGCTGTGGACGACGGCGTCGAGGCTGACGTCCATGAAGGCGAGGAACTCGCCCATCCTCCGGGCATGCCTCATCCCGTTGTCCGTGAGGCCTCGCTCGGGGTCCTCGTCCTCGCGCTTCGCTTCGCCGTGGCGCACAAGGTAGAGCAGCATCGTCGTCCTTTCCTGTTTTGTGGTGTCTCCGGCGGGCCGCGCCGCCGAGAGTACATTATAATCTATTTCCTGCCGAGAGGCATTATATAAAGGGTCCGTTCGCCGGCGGGAAGACCGATGGCCTTGTCCACCGCGTCTGCGTTGAATCCCGCCATGACGACCGTACCGAGGCCGAGCGGCACTGACTGCAGATAGACGTTCTGCGCCGCATGGCCCGCCTCGAGATACATCCAGCTCTCGTTCGTCGCCCTTGCCCGCGATCCGGCAATGACGAGCGCCGCCGGCGCCTTGTCTATCGGCGCCTGACCCGCCGCCTTGTAGAGCCTGCCCCTGGCGTCCCCGTCGGCAATGAAGGTGAGCGAGTGGCCCCCTGGCACGTAGCGGTACATGCCCGGCTTAAGCCCCGTGACGTTGCCGGCAAAGAGATAAACGGTGAGGTAATACTGCGCCCGCGCGGAAGGCGCCGTCCTCAGGCCCCTGCCTGGCTCCGTTATGCCCTGTGCCGCGAAGAGGACCTGGGAGACCTCGGCCACCGACAGGGGAGAATCCTTGTAGACCCTCACCGACCGCCTCTCCTTCAGCGCCTTCTCGACGGAAACACTCCCGTCGTATCTCGGCTCAGGCAGCCTGATCCCGGCTGAGGGTGCCGCGCCCTGCCCGTACACCGACGCTGTCGACGCGAGAACAAGACAAAGGACCGCCATCAAACAAACGATGGACCTCATAGGGCACCTCCTGAACGGTATCGTTACCCTCACATGGTAATAAGTTTTCCGCGCCTTTGCAACTCTTAAGGCACCTCCTTGGGCGGCGCAATAGCCATTGACAATTCATCCTCATGCTGTTATAACACTTACCTGCGGGGCTGTAGCTCAGCTGGGAGAGTGCTTGACTGGCAGTCAAGAGGTCGAGGGTTCGATCCCCTTCAGCTCCACCATTCAAAAATATGAGCCGCTCGAAAGAGCGGCTTTTTTGTTGCAGGACGGGCAGGTCGCGGGCGATGGAAGACCGCGGTTGTCCGCCGCGTCGCACCGCGCTATAATGACTGCTTCTTCAGACCAATTACGGAGGGTATTGCTGTGAGCCTGTTGCCCTGGGAATATAACGACATGGTGCATATCGGGAAAGACCTCGCGAGCCGCGAGGTCGTTAAGGCCTATGACGCGAGACACCGGCGCCTGCGGGACGTGGACAAGGAGAACGAGGCTGTCATTGCCGCGCTCGGCCTTCGCGGAGACCACGTGGTCGCCGACATCGGGTGCGGCACGGGGGCCTTCGTCCTCATGGCGGCCCGGCGCTGCGCGTGGTACTCCCCCTCTTCTTCCCTTTAGTCCTCCTGGGTTCGATCGAAGGTCTCATCGGGGAATTTGCATGAGGCCAATTTATTCTCGTTTTTCTCCATGCACGATTGCCATGCTACAAATTCGTTGTATTTCCTGTTCAAGATCGCATTTGTGCAACTCGCCGCCCATGCGTGCGGCCACGCGCCGCCACCGCTTTCCTTATGGTATTCGGTGCAGAACTGGTTCACGACGGCTGAGAAACGGGCGACATTGAATTCCGGAAGCTTGCCAGCTTTGCTACCGAGCAACAGGTAATAGGCCTCCTGAGCTCTATTGGACAAGGAACCGTAAATATGGGATTGCTCTATCGCCGCACACCACGCCGAACCATGACCTGACCCGGCATCACAGGGGTCTTCCCTGTCCATATTCCACCCGTACAGCGACAGCGTTACTTCTTCGCCGGTCTTCTTTTTTCGTAATTCAAAGCTGCCTTCACTGCCTTCCCGAAAATGCCCTTGTATTGTTGCCTCCAGATACCAGTCGTTCCCCTCGTTCATTTCCTTGCTGCAGAGGAATGACATCTTCACCTGTTCAAGGAGCATCGACACTTGGTATTCATAACGGTCTTCCCTTTCGAGTTTGGGTGCCATTCTCTCTGTCTTGTAGGTAAACTCTCCACAGCCGGGATAGATGATCCGTTCTTGGTCGATGATGAGCAGCTTCCCATCACTTGCCACTTCCCATACCCCACATTGAGGGCACCTTAAAGCTCGGGGAGCTTTCTTTGTGGGATCAGTGCCATAGCCCAGTTCATTCAGTCGGCTCTCATAGGCTCTTTGAATACATTCTCTGTTGTCACCGCACGGGTACAGCGATCTCTTCAGCCACACGCGTTGCGTCTTTTTGACAGAGTCACCGTCAACGGTCTCCAATATCTGATTGTAAGCGGCGGCAAGGTTCTCATCCAGCACCGATAGGTATGGGTCTTTGCAGATCGCCTTTTCAGTTTTGGTCTTCGCTTTTGAGCAATCAAAACTGGCCGCCAACAAGACGGCTGGCATGACCCCGAGGATGATCATTAAAGTAAGAAGCGGTTTCCACAATACTTTTTTTCTTGGCATCGTTGGTTCCTCCTTGCGACACTGTCAACCAATCGCATTCACAGTGGTCAGGTCACTTCCCATCTCCACTTTTACACCCGTAGCTTTCAGGCATTCAATGAAAAGCTCATGACGCGCGATTATCCCCGGGTCCTTATCCTGGCGATGAAAGGCAAATGCGGAGAAATAGTAGATCTCTTCGAGGGTGGCTCGGGGGGTCAAGGAAGGAAGATACATCCGGCAAAGCTTATGGATGTCGAGCCATTTGACGTTACGCTGTTTATACCGCCAGCAGGCATCGTTCAGCGAATGATACAGGTTAAATCCATCTATGAGGAATGTGGTCCTGTTCATTGTCAGGGGCATTAAACAAAAAAGCCCTTTGAGCCGTAACCCAAAGGGGGCCAGGTAACTTTCGCCGCCTGGGGATGAATTAACTTATTATAAACCGCTCGATAATAATGTCAATCATTTTCAAGATAACTATGCCGCTAGGTACCGATAAAGTGAAGCCTACCGGCAGGCCTTGCTTTACAGACTATGGGCCAGAATAAGAGAGAGCCTACATATCGAAGCATATCCGCCTTTACGATGCTACACGCCACAGCAGTATTACGGAGGGTATTGCTGTGAGCCTGTTGCCCTGGGAATATGACGACATGGTACATATCGGAAAGGACTTCGCGAGCCGTGAGGTCGTCAAGGCGTATGACGCGAGACACCGGCGCCTGCGGGACGTCGAGAGAAGGAGGTCCGCCTCGGGCACGCCATGTCAGATATCGGACACCGCCGCGTCAACAAAGACATCTCCCTGCCCGACAACGGCAGGTCCATTCGGGCTAACTATCCGGATTCACTGGTTCCGGTCAAAGGCACGGTTCTTGCTTTCAAGGTTCTTGTTTCGATACTTTAACGGTTCACGGAGGGAGCATGGCCCGAAAAACCCTGGACACGACACATCTGATGACCCTACCGAGGACGCGGGAAAAGAGTCCTTTCACCTCGGCATCCGCGGAGGACTTCGCTGACAGCCAGTACCTCTTCGCCGGCCTCGACGAGATAGCTGCCCTATCCTTTATCGATCAATCGGTATGCGAATTTCAGGATTACTGCAACCACCTCTACTGCATCGACGGCAGGTGCCACTGCCCGTGGTCCTGGAAAAGATCGGCAGGCCTTGCCCTGCCTGCATCCGCATAGGGTATCACAAAGTTTTCTTTACAATTCCGCTATTGTGATATAATGTATTCGCTATGTTTTTCAGGAGGTGGCAATGAAGACAGGAAACGTTTCGCAGGGCAACACCCTGCTCGGACAGACACGGTCGCCGCGCGAGAACAGGACCGCCCAGAAGAAGGGCGGCGCGCCCATCGAGGAAAAGGTAGACCTTTCAACGAAGAAGGCACCCGTCATTCCGAGCGCGGCAGCCTCATACGATGACGTACTCGAACTGCTCTACGGCATCGACTTCAGCCAGTTCAAGAACGTCGAGTGGATGTCCAAAGAGAGCTCATCGAAGATGATGGAGCTCCTCTCGACCTGACACAATCCTGCCATCGACCGGGACCTAAGGGAGGATGAGAGTTTCTTACGCTCTCGTCCTGCCCGCATCCAGGCCGCTCTTAACCACCACCCCCCGCAATTCCTCATCGCCTCTGCCCTATTCACGGGACAAAGAAAGAGCTCTTTGCTTAACGGTAATTTAACAGCCATTTAACGCCCCCTTAATTAAAATTGGTTAATCTTGCCTCAGCAAAACTTGAATCCATAGGAACGGAAAGGAGGAAAAGGCATCACCCGTCATCTGTACCACGATAACTATTACTAAGGAGGCAGGAATGAAGAAGTTCTTATTGGCCCTGATCGCTGTTGCCCTGGTTCTTCCGGCGCTTGGCAACGCGGGGAGCGTATCGAGCAGGTACGACGTTACATTCGGCGGTTTCGTGAAATTCGATCTTGGCTATTCGACCCAGAATTCGCACGCGGACCCGTCCTACGCGTACAGGAGCAGCACATCCGACCGCCGCATTTTGGCTGACGAGTACGGCAACACCTACATGACGGGCGCCGAGACCCGTTTCAACTTCCTCATCAAGGGTCCCGAGCTCTGGGGCGCGAAGACGAGCGCCTTTATCGAAGGCGACTTTCGCGGCACGACAACGGGCAACCAGTACGGCGGCTTCCAGCTGAGGCACGCGTGGATGAAGATGAAGTGGAACTCATCGGAACTGCTCGCCGGCCAGGCCGACCAGCAGTGGGGCATGCCGTACTACTCCGCCCAGATAGGCGCCGATGATTTCAAGCAGTATCTCAAGGGTATCAGGACGCCCCAGGTGGCCTTCCGATACTTCCTCACGAAAGAGTTGAGCGCCATGTTCGGCCTCACCTCCGCCACGGAGTGGTCGGGAGCAACCCGTCAGTACAACGACGGCTATGCAAGAAGCTCCTGGCCGGGTCTCCAGGGAGAGATAGCATACTGGACGGACCGCTGCGGCAGGATCGGCTCCAATAACCTCAAGTTCGGCCTCGGCGCTTACTACGGCAGGGACACGGAATCCTACACCACCGCCACGGACTACAAGGACACCACGATCAACGCATGGGTCACCGCGTTCCGCTACTCTATCCCCATTGTTCCCGAAAGGCAGGGCAACAAGGCGATGTCCGTCCTGCTCAACGGCAACTTCTTCGTCGGGCAGAACGTGGCGGGGAACAACTGGATGGGCTCCTCGGGACCGAGCAACGGCTCATACCTGAGGCCGGACAACAGCGCGGCGGCGCCGACACTCTTCGGGCTCTTCTCCCAGCTCTCCTGGTGGATGACCGACAAGCTCTGGGTCAACGGCATGTACGGCTACCTCAAGTACAACTACAGCGAGTGGGCGCGCACGAATAACGCGACGGCCCGCGACAGGATCAACATGTCCCAGACCTTTGCTGCGAACCTGCTCTGGGACGCGAACCAATCGATCAGGCTGGGTCTCCAGTGGATGAGGATGTTCACCCACTACAACGGTGTGGGCCAGGGTACCGGCGTGGGTACCGGTTTCGCCAACTCGAGCGGTATCATGGACCAGTACCGGTTCGCCGCCTGGTATTTCTTCTAAGAATCTCCCCCGTTCAAATAGGAAAAGGGGCCTTCTTTCAAGGCCCCTTTTCTTTATCGGTTCCCCGGGAGGCAATCCCTGAAGAGCTTTGCCGTCACACCGGCGGGTCTAGATCTTTTCCCCTTCCTGCTTCTCGTCCCTTTCCTCGCGATGGTGCTTGATGACCCTTCCCTCGACCATGAAGATCACGTCCTCGCAGATGTTCGTGGAAAGATCGGCGATGCGCTCGAGGTTGTTCGCGACCCTGATGAGATGCAGCGACCTCTCGATCGTCGTCGGGTCCGAGGACATGAAGGTCACGAGCTCCCGGAAGATCTGGTTCTGCAGGTCGTCAACGATATGGTCCCGCTCGCAGACCTGCTGGGCGAGGGCAGCGTCCTCGCTCAGAAACGCGGTGATGCTGTCACTTAAGCTCCTCGTCGTCTCCCCGGCAAGCCGGGGAATATCGACAAGAGGCTTCACCGGCACGTGGGATATGAGGAACAATCCGCTGTCGGCGATGTTCGCCACGTGATCACCCATACGTTCCAGGTCACTCGTCATCTTGAAGATCATGAGGATGACCCTCAAGTCCCGCGCCCTCGGCTGGTACTGGGCGATGGCCCCCGTGCACAGCTCGTCGAGCTCGATCTCGAAGTCGTTGGTCGCCGGCTCCAGTTCGTCCATGACCTGGCGAAGAGGGGCCTCCCGACGCTCCAGGAGGCCTGATATGCTCTGGGCGATCATCTTTTCCACGAGTGTGGCGTATTCGACGAGCTCTTTCTTTAGCTCCTTTATCCTGACCTCGAGCATCCCTTTTGGCCTCCTATCCGAATTTTCCCGTCAGGTACTCTTCCGTCCGCTTGTCCTTCGGCACGGTAAACATCTTTTCCGTTGGCCCGAACTCGACGAGTTCCCCGAGATAGATGAATGCTGTCACATCGGAGACCCTTGCGGCCTGGGCGATATTGTGAGTCACGAGCAGCATGGTGACGTTCCTCTTGAGCTCCACGAAGAGTTCCTCGATCTGCGACGTCGACTTCGGGTCCAGGGCCGACGTCGGTTCGTCAAGGAGCAATATCTCGGGGTTCATGGCAAGCGCCCGGGCTATGCAGAGCCTTTGCTGCTGTCCCCCGGAGAGAAAGGTCCCCTTCCGGTGCAGGGTGTCCTTGACCTCGTCCCAGAGTGCCGACCTCTTGAGTGACCGTTCGACGACAGTGTCCAGTTCCGATTTCGCCATCCTGATACCGTTCAACTTGTACCCTGCTATGACATTTTCATAGATGCTCATCGTGGGAAAGGGGTTTGGTTTCTGAAAGACCATTCCCACCTTTCGTCTCAGGACGATGGGCTGCATCGCGTAGATGTCCTCGTCGATAAGCGTCATCTTCCCCGTCACGGTGGCGCCGGGGATAAGCTCGTGCATCCTGTTGACGCAGCGTATGAGGGTCGTCTTCCCGCACCCTGAGGGCCCCATCAGCGCGGCGACGACATTCCTCCTGACGGTGAGGTCCACGTCCTTGAGCACCTTGTTGTCGCCGAAAAAGGCGCTGAACTTCTCGACCTTTAGAACTGTATCTTCCATTTAACGGAGATCCCCCTTGCGATAAGGTTCAGGGCAAGCGCCAGAACGACAAGTATGAATGAGGCCCCCCACGCGAAGGAGTGCCACTCGGGGTAGGGGCTCATGGCGTAATAGAATATGCGGTAGGGCAGGGAATCTATGGGCTTGAATATATTGACGTTCATGAACTGATTGCCGAATGCCGTGAAGAGAAGCGGCGCCGTCTCCCCCGTGATCCTCGCCACGCTGAGGAGGATGCCCGTCAGGATCCCGCTTATGCCCGAAGGGAGTATGACCTTGAGAATGGTCCGGTAATAAGGCACGCCCAGGGCCAGCGAGGCCTCCTTCAGGTGATAGGGTATGAGCTTCAGCGTCTCCTCCGTGGTCTTGATGATAACGGGGAGCATCATAATGGAAAGGGCGACACCGCCGGAAAGCGCCGAGAAGGTCCTGAGCGGGGCGACTATCCAGAGGTAGGCGATGATGCCGATGACTATCGAGGGCGTTCCCTGGAGGACGATGACGCAGAGCCGTATGGTGTTGCTCAGCTTCCCGGCCTTGTTCTCGGAAAGGTAGATGCCGGCGGCGATCCCGCAGGGCACGGATATGACCGAGGACAGGACGATGAGCATCAGCGTCCCCACGATGGCGTTGACAACACCTCCCCCGGACTCGCCTATGGGGCGCGGCAGACTGAAGAGAAAGTCCCAGTTGATCACCGATATCCCCTTCATCGTTATGTAGTAAAGGATGAGAAAAAGGGGGAGAAGGGACAGGAAGGCAAGAAGGCAGACCACTCCCTTGAAGAGCGCGTCCTTCGCAAGGCGCCTGCCGATGTGGTTGCCCGTCATGAGGCCTCCCGGGATGCTTCTATGCTGATCCTCTGGATGACGTATGTCCCGATGACGTTGACGACCATGGTGACGAGGAAGAGGACGAGGGCGACATAGATGAGCGACGCCGCGGTGACCCCCGTCGCCTCTGCGAACTCGTTGGCGATGACGCTCGCCATCGTGTTGGCGGGACTGAATATACTCGTGGGCAGGAAGTTGCTGTTGCCGATGAGCATCGTCACCGCCATGGTCTCGCCTATCGCCCGTCCCAGCGCGAGGAGTATGCCCGCGATGATGCCGGACCGCGCGTAGGGGATGACGATGTTCCTTATCACCTCGAACCGCGTCGCACCAAGCGAGTACGCCGCCTCCTTCAGGTCGCCCGGCACCAGCGTGATCACCTCCCTGCCGATGGACGCCGAAAAGGGGATGATCATGATGGCAAGGATGAGCGACGAGGTAAGTATCCCCACCCCGTGGGGGGCTACGCCCAGTTTCATCTCTATGAACCGCACGGCGGGCATGAGGAAGAAAAGGCCCCAGAGACCGTAGATGACGGAAGGGATCCCCGCCAGGACCTCGACGGCGCTGCGCAGGAATGTCGAGACGGCCCCCGTCCTGAAGTACTCGCCGAGGAAGATGGAAATGGCTATGGAGAACGGGATGGAGATGAGAAGGGCGAGAAACGACGTCAGAAGCGTCCCGGCGAGGAAGGGAAGGGCCCCGAAGGTCTCCGTCGTCGCGTCCCACACCCTGCCGATGAAGAAGAAGACCCCGAATTGCCTGATCGCGGGCAGGGCCGTCACAAGGAGGGTCGCGAAGATCGCGAGGAGAAGGAGGACGATCAAGAGGCCGCTGCCCGCGAGGATGACGTTGAACCTCTTTTCCGAATCGTCTGTACTTGAAGATGCTCTCTGCTTTCCTGTGTCCATATGGGCTTGGATCCATGTCCGGGCGGCGCCTGTAGACGCCGCGCCGCCCGGTTCCCGGTCTCATAATCTCCCTTATTTCACGAGGGGTGTGCCATTGTATGTAATGGAGCGGACCAGCCTGTTCGCCTTGGCCGCCGCCTCTTTCGACAGAGGGGCGTACTCAAGGGGCTCGACGTATCTCTGCCCGTCGCCCACCATCCACAGGAGGAGTTTCGCCAGGGCTTCCGCCCGGTCCTTCGCCTTTCCCCCGTAGTTCTGTTCCTTGTAGAAGATAAGCCATGTGAAACCGCTGATGGGATAACCGGCGGCGGCCTCCGTATCCGTCAGGGACACATTCGTATCGTCAGGGATCCTCACGTTGGCCGCGGCGCTCACCGACTTCAGTGTCGGTTCGATGAACTTGCCGGCCCTGTTCTTTATACTGCCGTAGGGCATCCTGTTCTGGATCGCGTAGAGAAGCTCCACGTATCCCACGGCACCCGGGGTCTGCTTCACATATCCGGCGACGCCGGGGTTCCCTTTCTGGCCTATCTGGGATGCGGGCCAGTTCAGCGACTTGCCGGTGCCGATCTTCTCTTTCCATTCCCTGCTCACCTTCGTGAGGTACTCGCTGAAGATGTAGGTCGTACCACTGCCGTCGGCACGGTGCACGGCACTGACCGGCAGATCGGGGAGTTTCACCCCGGGGTTCGCGGAGGCTATCTTCGGGTCATTCCACTTCGTGATCTTGCCGAGAAATATACCGGCTACCGCATCGGGGGTGAAATTGAGCTTCGGATTCCCGGGAAGGTTGTAGGTCACGACCACGGCCCCGAGGCAGGTGGGAATGTGAAGGACCGGGGCTCCTGCTGCCTGCAGCTCCTTCGCCGTCATGAAGGCGTCGGTGCCGCCGAAATCCACGGTCTTCTTCACGAGCTGGTTTATGCCTCCGCCCGAGCCGATCCCCTGGTAGTTGATCTTCACCTTGTACTGCTGGTTGTAAGCGTCAAACATCTTGGAGTACAGGGGCTGGGGAAAGGTGGCGCCGGCGCCGAGCAGTTCCATGTCGAGGGCCGGTGCCTCAGCCGCGGCACACACGAGGGCAAAGAAAGCGACCATCAAGGATAAGGCTCGTGGAAAAATGCCAGACATATATGTCCTCCTTTGGTTTTTTCAGGCACCCGCCTGAATCGTTGCTTCATCTTACCCGTCGACTGTTAATATTAGAGGAAAGGATTGTTAAGATTCGATTAAGACAGGCCCTGCTCCGATGATATTCCTGTCGCGGATCAGGCTTTGAATGAGGACGGGTCTCCGGCGGGCAGCGTGATGACGAATCTCGCGCCCCTTCCCGGGCTGCTTTGTACGGTGATCCTGCCGTTGTGGAGGATGATGATGTGCTTGACGATGGAGAGACCGAGGCCCGTGCCGCCGAGTTTCCTGGACCTTGATTTGTCGACTACGTAGAAACGCTCGAAGATACGGTCGATGTGTTCCGAAGGAATGCCGGGACCGGTGTCGGCCACGGAAACCACCACCGTGTCGCCGCGGGCTTCCATCTCAACGGTGATCCCGCCCGCGTCGGTGTACTTGATCGCGTTGTCGAGGAGATTGACGAAGACCTGCTCGAGCCTGAAGGCGTCCCCCATCACCGGCGGCAACTCGTCGGGCGCCCTCACCTCCACGCTGAAACCCTTCGCCCGGATCTGTTCCTCAAAGATCTTGAGCACCCTTTCGACGAGGTCCGGCATGCTGACCGGCTCCAGTTCGAGGACAATGCTCTTTTCCTCCAATCTGGACAGGGTCAGGAGGTCCGTCACGACGTTGATGAGCCGTGCCGTGTTCCGTTTGATGATCCCGAGATAATGCTTCTGTTCCTCCGAAAGCGACCCTTCGGCCTCCATGGTCTCCACAAACCCCTTGATGGACGTGAGAGGCGTCCGCAGCTCGTGGGACACGTTGAGGACAAAATCGCTCTTTATCTTCTCGAGCTTGCGGATCTCGGTGATGTCATGGAAAACGAGGACGATCTCTTCCCGGGGGCCGAGGTAGGTGGCGCTGC
>Ga0302250_1001924_pt1 | contig 14087 bp, 11 predicted proteins | sample AAG_RA_Asp_MG_FD_193536 | JGI IMG/M metagenome (GOLD analysis project Ga0302250, IMG submission 193536) | Enriched activated sludge microbial communities from anaerobic digester in WTTP, New Holstein, Wisconsin, United States - AAG_RA_Asp | ecosystem: Engineered > Bioreactor > Anaerobic >... | reverse complement strand
ACTTCCAGGAGGCGATCCCGGTCTGGCTGGTTCCGTCCTTCGAGGAGATGGCCCGGGTGACGGGCCTGGAACGGTCGAGGCTCGACGCGGCGGGCGCCGTGGCCGTCTGCGACCTTCGGCGGATCGTGATGGTGACGCCCGACGCGCTGCCCTGGGGCTATCCCTACGCGGACACCCTGGCCCACGAGATCGTCCACTTCCTGCTGACCGTCCGGGGGGGAGGGAGGATCCCGGTCTGGTTCCAGGAAGGGGTGGCCAAGGCCTGGGAGCGATCCTGGAGGGGACGCCCGGTCGGGGAGGTGGGCCGCACGGCCGGCCGCCTGCTGGACACCGCCACCCTCCAGCGCCGGTGGATCCCCTTGGACCGCATCGAGGAGGGGCTGCTGTCGCTGGGAGGTTCCGAGGCGGTGCAACTGGCCTTCGCCGAACTGGCGGCCTTCATCGCCTGGACGACCCACCAGAAGGGCGACGACGCGGTGGCCCGGCTGGTGGCCGAGATGCGTGGCGGCGACGCGGAGGTCGCGTTCCTGCGCGTCGTCGGCGTCCGCCCCGGGGAGTGGTTTCAGGCCTTCCTCCAGGAACGGACGACCGAGGTCCCGCAGGAGGGGGGCCCCAGGCCCGTCGTGGTGATGCGGGAGGGGGTCGGGGAGGCGATGCCGGACCTTGCTCCCGAGGTGGAATCCCGGGTCCGCCTGGCGGACCGCCTGGCCGGGAACGGCCGGTCCCTCCATGCGGCGACGCTGCTGCGGGAGATCCTGGCGGAGATGTCCGATCCCCATCCCGAGGTGGTCGGGCGGCTGGCCCGAGCGCTTCGACAGGGGGGGCGGCCCGGGGAGGCTCTCGAGGTGCTGGACCGGGCGGCCCTGGACGAGGAGCAACTTCCCTGGCTGTCCCGGGAGCGGGGGCTCGCCCTGGCAGCCGCCGGGCGGTGGCTGGATGCGGTGGATCCGCTGCTGGCCTTCGTCCGGACCGATCCCTGGGACCCGGAGTCGCACCGGGCGCTGGCGGCGGCCTTCCGGTCCGCCGGGCGCAGGGACCTGGCCGAGCGGGAGGAGCGTCTTCTGGAGAGGGGGAGGTAGCATCTTGGCGGACCCGCGGGAGGAGTGGCTTCGGGACGAGGAACGGGTGCGGCAGGCCCGGGAGGCCTGGGAACGACTGGCGGGGCAGATGAGCCGCCGGATCGTGGGGCAGCAGCGGGCGCTGGAACTGCTGATGACGGCCCTGATGGCCGGCGGACACGGCCTGCTGATCGGGGTGCCCGGGCTGGCCAAGACGACGATGGTGAAGGTGATGGCCCACTGCCTGGACCTGTCGTTCCGCCGGGTGCAGTTCACGCCGGACCTGATGCCCTCGGACATCACCGGAACCGAGGTCCTGGAGGAGGACCGGGGGACCGGCCAGCGGGCCTTCCGGTTCGCCCGGGGACCGGTCTTCGCCAACCTGCTGCTGGCCGACGAGGTGAACCGGACCCCCCCGAAGACCCAGTCGGCGCTGCTGGAGGCCATGCAGGAGCACCAGGTGACCGTGGCGGGGGAGGTCCATCCCCTCCCGGAGCCCTTCGTGGTCTTCGCGACCCAGAACCCCATCGAGCAGGAGGGGACCTACCCGCTGCCCGAGGCCCAGCTGGACCGCTTCCTGCTGGTCGTGCGGGTGGAATATCCGAGTCCGGAGGAGGAGGTGCGGGTGGTCCAGGAGACCACCGGCCTGTCGGAGGGGACGCTGGAGAAGGTGATGGGACCCCGGGAGGTCCTGTCGCTCCAGGACCTGGTCCGGCGGATGCCGACGCCGGACTACGTCCTGCGGGAGGCGGTGGCGCTGGTCCGCAAGACCCGCCCCCAGGACCCGACGGCGACCCGGGAGGTGCGGGACTACGTGGCCTGGGGGGCCGGCCCCCGGGCCGCCCAGCACCTGGTCCTGGCGGCCAAGGCATGGGCCATCCTGCAGGGGGAGTTCACGGTGACCCCGGACCACGTCCGGGACCTGGCGGTGCCGGTCCTGGCCCACCGGGTCGTGGTGAACTTCCACGGCGAGGCGGATCGCGTATCGGGGCTGGACGTCGTGCAGTCGCTGGTGCTCCGGGAGTAGGACGATGCCCCGGTTGCCGGAGGTCCTGCTGGGGGAGGAGGCCCGCCAGGCCCTGGCCGGGGTCGTCTTCCGCCCGAGGATGGTCGCCGGGGGGATCCGGAGCGGGGTCCACCTGGCGTCCCACCTGGGCCAGAGCCGTGAGTTCAGCGACCTGAAACCCTACGCTTTCGGGGACGACCTGCGGCACCTGGACTGGAAGGTGCTGGCCCGGACCGACCGGGCCTACGTCCGGCGCTACCTCGACGAGACGAACCTCTCGGCCTGGCTGGTCCTCGATGCCTCCGGGAGCATGGGGGAGGCCCCCGGGGGCGTTTCGAAATACCGCCACGGGGCGGGTCTCCTGGCGGCCCTGGCCTGGGTGCTGCTCCAGCAGGGGGACGAGGTGGCGGCGACGGTCTGCTCCGAGGGACGGCTGGCCCACCTGCCCCCGCGGTCCGTGCCTTCCCATTGGAGGGACCTGAACTCCCTGTGGATCGGGACCCGGCCCGGCGGAGGGACCGACCTGGTCCCGGCCCTCCGGGAGGTGGTCGTCCGGGCCCGGCGGAGGGGGATCGTGGCGGTTGCCAGCGACCTGCTGACCCCCCGGGAACCCGTGATGGATTCCCTGCGGACCCTGGCCTCCCGGGGACATGCGGTGCACCTGCTCCACGTCCTGACCCCCGAGGAGCGGACCTTCCCGTGGCAGGGGACGGCGGTCTTCCAGAGCCCCGAGACCCGGGGAACGGCCCTGATGGACGCACGGTCCCTGCGGCGGGCCTACCTGCAGGCGATGCAGGCCTTCCTGGCCGGCTGGCAGCGGGACTGCCACGAGGCGCGCATCCGGTACCTCCCGGTCCCGATGGCCCGCGCTGCCTGGAAGGAGGCCCTGGAGGTGATCCAGTCCCGGGTGCCGGGAACCGGCGACGGCGCGGACCGCGAACCGGTCGGCAGGTCCCGGGATCCCTCCTCCAGGAGGGTCCCGTGACCATCGGCTTCGCCTCTCCCTGGATGCTCGCGGGGGTGCTGGCGGCGCTGCTGCCGCTGTGGCTGCACCTGTGGCTCCGGCGGCAGGCCCCGGTCGTCCCCCTGGAAGCCCTGATGCGCCTGGTCCTGGGGGTGTCGGGCACGGCCCTCCGGGTGCGGTGGATGCACCATGCGCTGCTGGCAAGCCGGGTGCTGCTGCTGATCCTGGTGGCGGTGGCCTTCGCCCGCCCCTACCGGGAGGTGCCGTCGTCCGGCCTGGCCGGGGAGCGGCCCCTGGCGCTGGCCCTGGTGATCGACGACAGCCTCTCGATGCGGTGGAAGTCCCGGGAACGGTCGGACTTCGAGGAAGCGCGGCAGCGGGCCCTCCAGGCTCTGGGGGAACTTCCCGAGGGATCCAGGGTCTTCCTGGTCCGCACCAGCAGACCCCGGGAGGTCGAGCCCCGGCGGGGACCGGGACTGGAGCCGGTGCAGGCGGTGTTCCGGGTCGAGCGGATGGCCGCCACCTGGAAGGCGGGAGACCTGGCGGCCGCCTTGGCGACGGCCCGGCGGAGGCTCCGGGAGAATCCCCTCCCGGACCGGCGGATCCTGGCCCTGTCGGACTTCCGGAACGCCGATGCCCGGGGGGGCGCCGAGGAGGTCCAGGACGGGATCCACCTGCTCCGGGACGACGTGACCGGGGGGGAACCGGGCGAGAACCGCGCCATCCTGGAGGTCCGGGCGCTGCCGGACCCCGAGGCGGGATCGGGGGCCTTCCGGGTCCAGGCCGAGGTGTGGAACGGGACCTCCCGGTCCCTGGACGAGGTGCTGTCGATCCGGGCCGGCGGCCAGGTGACCGCGGAACGCGTCGAGTGCCCGCCGATGCAGCGGTGCCCGGTGTCGGTGGGGATCCACCTGCCGGAGGACGTCCGGTTCGGGGAGGTCCGGCTGCCGCCGGATGCCCTGCCGGACGACGACGTGGCATGGTTCGTCGCCGGGGCGGGCAGCCGGGCCTCGGTGCTGGTCCTGGAGGGCCCGGCATCGGGGCAGGGTCCGGCCTTTTTCGTCGGCCGGGCCCTCGGGTTGAACGTCGGGGGATGGTCTCGGGAGGTCAGGCGTGTGCCGGTCGGGGCATTCTCCCCGCTGCAACTGGCCGGGGTGGCGGCCGTGGTGGCCGCCGATCCGGGGCCCCTGTCCCCCGAAAGGGTCCAGGCGATTCAGGATTACGTCCGGGCCGGGGGCACCCTCTGGCTGGCTCCCGGTCCCGGGACCCCCCTGGAGGCCTGGAACGACGCCTGGAAGGGCCTGGTGCCGGGAACCCTGCGGCGCATCCGGTTGCTGGATGCGGCCTCGGGGGAGGGGCAGCCGGTGATCGAGGCCGGGACGGATTTCCTGGACGAGTCGGTGGCCGCCCGAATCCGGGAGGTCCGGGTCCGCCAGGTGGCGCTGCCCGAGGCCGGATGGCCCGAGGGATGGCGGCGGCTGGCCTCGGTGGGCCCCGGCCTTCCCCTCTGGCTGGCGGGGTCCCTGGGGGAGGGGCGGGTCATCCTGTGGCTTTCGAGCCTGGACCCCTCCTGGAACGATCTGCCCCTGTCCCCCGCCTTCGTGTCCTTCCTCCGGGAGACGCTGGAATGGGCTGCCCGCTCGTCCGGGGGATCGGAGGCCGAACCGACGAGGCCCGGGGAGGCCAGGCCCCTTCGCTGGCCCGAGGGCGAGCCGGATCTGCGGGTCACGGTGCCCTCCGGGACCGTCGTGGCGGTCGGGCCTCCGGGGGTCTTTGCCGGCACGGACCAGCCGGGAGTCTATGCCGTCCATGCGAGGGGGGACGGGCGGAGCGCGCCCCGCCTCCGGGATATCTTCGTTGTGCAGCCCGATCCCCGGGAGAGCCTGTTCGGGCCGGGGCTGTCCGCCGATGCATCCCGGGGGACGATCCGACCCGGGACGGGTGCCCCGGTGCCCCGGAAGAGCCGGAAGTCCCTGGTGACACCGGTGCTGCTGGGGGCGTTGCTGCTGTTGATGGTCGAGGCGTTCCTCCGGGGCCGGACCTGAACGGGGGGAAGGGGCGGGGGGTCAGGGGATCGGCCCGCGGACGCACCGCACCGCCCAGTTGCCCACCTCGTTCATGCTGGGAGGCACGTCAATCCCCGCGTCGTAGAACGTCACGAACCAGGATCGCCGGTCCGCGGAGGACTTGGCCCGGACCTGGGTTCCGGACCAGTACGGCACCGAGCACTGCCACTCGAAGGTGGCGTCCAGGTAGCACTTCCGGGCGGGATCCTTCGGGGAGGGGACCGGCCCGCCGCCGGTCCCGCATCCCCAGCAGTCCTCCGTCCAGCAGGTCGCGTTGGTCTTGTCCTCGCAGAGGCCGTTGGCAACGTGGACCGGGCAGGTGCCTTCGGGCCCGGTCTTGTCGCACCCCAGGATCAGCGACCGCAACTCGTCGATGGATGGGAGTCTCCAGTCCTCCAGGCCCCCGGTCTGGGACGCCTCGCAGAGGTTCCGGGCCTCGATCAGGCCGGAGGCGAAGGAGTGGACCCTTTCCCAGACCAGCCGCGTGCGGGTGTCCAGCACGGTGCCGTCGCAGAGGTTTCGGAAGCCCCACTCGCTGGTCGTCTGGAAGCAGGGAGGCATGTCCGGTCCCATGTCCACCGGTTCCGGGACGTCTTCCGAGGGGAGATCCCCGGCCGGCACGTCGACGGCCGCGTCGGCGGGGAGGTCCTCGGGGGGAAGGGACGTGTCCGAGGGGTTGGACGAGGAGCCGGAGCAGCCGAGACCCAACAGGACCGCCACGATCCAGCCTCCGGAGATGCGCGACTTCATCGAAGGGGCCTCCACTAGGGACGCTGCAAGTATAGTCGGGATCAGGGCCACTGCATCCCGATGCGCCGCCATCGGGGCATTCCCCAGGGCCCCGGCGACCAGACCACGGGACCCACGGCGCCGACGACGTCCCCCATCGGCAGGGGGCCGAGCGTCCTTCCGTCCAGCGCGTCCAGGGTCGATCGATTGTCCGCCAGCAGCAGCACGGTCCCCTCGGGCAGCAGGAACTCCCGGGAGGAGGTCGTCACCAGGCGGGAGAAGAAGACCGGATGGGCCTGGTCCGCCAGGGTCTCCATCCAGGCCCGGAGCCCCTCACCCTCCTCGGACGCCTGGAAGGGGGCGTCGACGACCACATCGCCCAGATCTGCCAGGGGAAGGGCCTTGCCGTCCACCACGAGTCCCGGACCGTTCCATTCGACCGTCGCCGGGCCCACGGCCACGATCCGGGCGATCGCGAGGCGCGAAGGCGTGCGGGCGACGACCAGCCGCCCCTCGAGGTCCGAGGCGCCTTCCGGGTTCACCCGGTGCACCAGCACCCATTCCCCGGGGAGGAAGGCGGGCCAGAGGCCATGATCCCGGATGGGCGCCACGCCGGTCCGGAGGGAGATCACGGCTCCGACGAGCGCCCAGAAGAGAATCCCTCCCAGCCACGCTGCGAGGCCGCGTCGGAGGGAGGGTGGGGCCGAGGCCCGTACCCCGCCTTCCAGCACCAGCAGCCCCTGGAAGGTCAGCCAGGCGATGACCAGGGTCGCCAGGGCCCGCCGGGGGTCCAGGCCCATCCATGCCACGCTGAAGGCCAGCAGGGAACCGACGCCCAGGAAGGCCCCCAGGGTGTTCCACCCCGACCGGGTCCGCCCCCGGGCCACCTGCCCGGCTCCAGGCATCAGCAGGTCCAGCCCCGTGGCCACCAGGGAGGCGATCTTCATCCCCCGACTCCCGGTTCCAGGCAGGAGGGGCACCCGGATGCCAGCACGCACGCCCCGCACCGGGGCCGGGGACGACAGACCTCCTTGCCGTGGATCACGATCTGGGCGTGGTAGTCGTTCCACAGGGCGACGTCCCGGGGGAGGGCCTCCTCAAAGGCCTTCCGCAGGAGGTCGTAGTCCAGGCCGGGATCCAGCAGGCCGAGCCGCCCGAAGATCCGCCGGGTGTAGGCATCGATGACGAAGATCGGGAGCCCGGCGCCGTACAGGAGAATCGAGTCGGCGGTCTCCCGGCCGACGCCGTGGACCTCCAGCAGGCGCCGCCGGGCCTCCAGGACCGGCCAGCGGGACAGCCGGGCCGGGTCCCCGTCGCAGCATCGCACCAGGAAGTCCACCAGGGACTTCAGGCGACGGGCCTTGACCCGGAAGTAGCCCACGGGGCGAAGCATTTCCGCCAGTTCCGGCTCGGGGAGGGCGGCGAGGGCCTCGGGGGTCAGCAGGGACGCGGCCTTCAGGGCGCCGATCACCCGCTCGACGCCGGTCCAGGTGGTGTTTTGCGTCAGCACGGCCCCCACCGCGACCTCGAAGGGGGTCTCCCCGGGCCACCAGTGCAGGGGGCCCCGGGATGACCGCAGCCGCTCCCGGACTTCCGGGAGGGTCCAGGGGCGATGGACCCGGGGGCTTCGTTCCTCGATCATCGGGAATCCTCCGGGGAGGGCAGGGGATCCTCGGGCTGCGCCGAGAGGAGGCGCCCCAGGTCCCGGACCCGCTGCCGGGCGCGTCCCGGGAGCATCACGGCCACCGCCTCCAGCCGGGCCGGATCGCCCTCGACCAGTTCCCAGTCCCCCCACTCGCGGAACCGGGTGATCGAAGGGGAATCGGAAGAGGAGGAGAGACCATCCACCAGGGATCGCCAGGCCTCTGCCCCGGGCCCCTCGACCCGGATCCGCGCGGTCACCAGGGGGATCGGTTCCTCCACCAGCGACAGCGTCAGCGATCCCTCCGGGCCGGTCCGGCCGGGGAACAGGAGACCCATGCAGGGGGACGCGAGGTGCATGCGCACGGGTTCTTCCGGGGCGGGAACGTCCTTCCGGAACCCCTCCGGCGTCCCCTGAACCAGGCAGAAGCCGTCCACGATCGGGCCGGGGCAGTCTTCTTCGTGGTCCGCCGCGGTCCGCACCACCAGGCGGTCCTTCGAGGTGCCCACCAACGCCAGGCGCCCGGAATCCGCGGACTCCGGGTGGTCCGGTCCGGCGAGGCAGGCCCGGCCCAGGGGCGAGTCGAGCCGGCAGTCGAGGCGGAGGCAGCCGCCGGGCAGGCCGGGGAGCAGATCGGGTGCCGCGGGGCGGTTCCAGTACCAGGCGGCCACCCCCACCGCCCCGGCGAAGGCCAGGAAGACCCCCACGGCCAGCACGGAGGCTCCGGCGGTGCGTTCCGACCCCCGGAAGGCCTCCCCGGCCTTCGCGAAGACCACCCCGACCAGGTACAGCGCGCACAGCGGAACGGCCATCAGCACCTGGGAGAGGGGGTCCGGCGGGGTCAGGATCGCCCCGATCACGAAGGAGAACACGACGAAATAGCGGGCGTACCTGCGGAACGCGGCCGCCCGGACCACCCCCAGCATGGACAGGAAGAACATCAGCAGCGGGAGTTCGAAGACCAGGCCGAAGACCGCCAGGAACGCCACCGCCAGCCGGAAGGTCTGCTGGACCGTGGGCTGCAGGGTCACGTCCCCGGAGGCCTGGGTGAATGCCACCAGGAAGTCCACGACCAGAGGCAGGAAGACGAAGTAGCAGAAGAGCACGCCCAGCAGGAAGAAGGCCGACAGGAGGCCGATCACCGGCAGGACGATCCGCCTCTCCCGCCGGAGAAGGCCCGGAGCGACGAAGGCCCAGGCCTGGTAGAAGATCACCGGCGCCGCCAGCACCAGCGCTCCGAGCAGGCTCGCCTGGAGGTGGGCGATCACCGTCTCGGTGACCTGGAGGGCCTGCAGCTGCCGGATCCCCTGGTTCCGCAGCCCGGCCAGCACCGGGCGGGCGATCCATTGGAAGATCGCCTCGTGGAAGTTCCAGGCGACCAGGAACGCCAGCCCCAGGGCCCCGACGGACTTCAGCAGGCGGCTGCGCAACTCCGCCAGGTGATCGCCGAAGGTCATCGGCCGGTCGCGCATCATCCCCGCCTTTCCCTGCGTCACTGGGGATCCCCGCCGTCGGACCGCTTCCCGGGATCCGGGAGGGATTCGGGGAGGGAGGGTGGTCCCGAAGAGGCCTCGGGGGCGGCGGAAGTCCGGGTCGGCGAGGCGGCTCCCGGCTCCCCGGGCGGGACGGGGCCCGTCCAGCCGGCCGGCCGGGGGGAATCCTCGTCCTCGTCCAGGGCGTGCATCGCCTTCCGGAAATCCCGGAGTCCCCGGCCCAGGCTCCGGGCGATCCCCGGCAGCCGATCGGGTCCCAGGACCAGCAATGCCACCACCAGGATCACCAGGATCTCGGTCCAGCCGATGCCGAACATCCCAGGGCCTCCCGACCGGGAAAACGCTACCAGAAGCGGTCCCGGGGGGCAACCGGGCCCTCCGGGTCGCAGGGATGTCACGGCGCCGGGTCAGGCCCGGGAACGGACGGGGGCCTGCCGACGATAGGGGAGGCGTGGCGACCGACGGGAGGGCTCGATGGAATCGTGCCTGCTGGCAGGCCTGGTGAACGGCCGGCTGCGAAGGATGACGGTGGGACCGCGGTTCGCCGAGGTGCCCTGGGCGCCCGGGCTGCGGGTGCGCCTGGATCGGGAAGGGGTCCTGGTGGAGGGGTCCGGGGAAGGCACCCGCTTCGGGCCCGGGGAGGCGCGGATCCTCGGGAGCATCCGCACCTCCTGCCTGGCGGCCACCCCGGGACCCTTCGGGGTCGAGGTCCGCCTGGGGCCGAACCTGGTCGGCGTGTCCGATGGCCTGGTCCGGGCGTTCCACCTGGCGGTCCTGGCGGCCGGGTCCCGGGACCCGGTGATCCTGCTCGGGGAGTCCGGCACCGGGAAGGAACTGCTGGCCCGGGCCATCCACGACCTGGGCGGGGCCGGGCGGCCCTGGGTCGCGGTGAACCTGGCGGCCATCCCCGGGGAACTGGCCGAAGGGGAACTCTTCGGATGGATTCCCGGGGCCTTTACCGGGGCGGTGTCCCGGAGGGCCGGGGCCTTCGAGGCGGCCTCGGGGGGCACCCTGCTGCTGGACGAGGTGGCCGAGGCCAGCGGAGCGGTGCAGGCCAAGGTGCTTCGCTGCCTGGAGGAGGGGCGGGTCACCCGGCTGGGGAGCAACCAGGGTCACCCGGTCGAGACGCGGGTGCTGGCGGCGACGAACCGGGACCTCTCTCGGGCCGTGTCCGAGGGTCGGCTGCGGTTGGACCTGATCCAGCGCCTGGCCTGCCTGGTGATCCGCGTGCCTCCGCTCCGGGAACGGCCCGAGGACCTGCCGGTCCTGGCCCGCCACCTCTGCCGGGGACCCGTGGACCCGGGACTGCCGGATCCGGAGGCCCTGGACCTGTTGAGGCGCTGGCCGTGGCCCGGAAACGTCCGGGAACTGCGGAACGTGGTCCGGAGGGCCGAGTGGATCTGCGGACCCGGGGCCCTCACCGCACGGGCGCTGGGGGATGCCCTGGCGATGGGCGGGGGGCCCATCGATTTCCAGCCGCCGCCGGCCCGGGGGGAACGCCGGCGCCAGATCCTAGCCAGCGGGCTGCCCCGGTCCACCTGGTACTACCGGCGCCGCCGGGGCACCCTCGGCCCCGGCCAGGACAAGGAATGGCCCTCCTGGAACGGCCCCGCCCTGGCGGAACCCGGACCGGAAGGGACCTGGGAGACGGGAGCGGGCACCCGGACGGCCGTGCGACGGGTCTAGGGCAGGACGGCCGGGGAGCCCCAAAGGCCCTGCGGCTCGTCACCGGTCGGCGGGTCCGCGGGAACGGGGGGACTGCACCCGCACCGGGACGCGGATCTCCATCGCCCCGCCCGGAGGGCTGGGCAGGTCCCCCAGGTCCAGGGCGGCCTCCCGGAGACGGCGACAGAGCGTCTCGTCCTCGCAGGGGGCGTCGGGCACCGCGTCCAGGACGCGCCCGTCTTCCCGGATTCGCAGCCGGATGGCCAGTTCGGGCGGGGGACCGTGCCTGCGGAGCGCCACCGGAGATGCCAGGGATCGGGACAGGACCTGGCGGACGTGCAGGGCGTACCGGATCCGGGCCTCCTGGAGGAGTCCGGCCTCCGATCCGGTCCCCTCCGAACCCTCCGGCCTGGAGGTTCCCGCCGTCCCAGACCCGCCTGGACCGGCCACGGGGAGGCCCTCCAGGCGTTCGCTTCCCTCCCCGGTTCCGCCGGGCGAATCCTGGGAGGCAGCGATGGCCCCCGGGGGTCCTCGCGGGTCACCGGGGGCCGGTTCGTCCGGGTCCGAGGATGCCGGGGGGAGGAGGCGCGACGGCCTCGACCCTCCGCCGCGGTCGGCACCCTTGCGGGGGGCCGCGCCTGGTAGCGTCGGCGGCCGCGCCGTCGCGTCTTGGGTCGCGACCGGTGGTGGTTCCCGCACCCGGGCCGTCGCTTCCGGCCCCGGCGATCCGCCCGGCGTCCGTGGGCTGCCCGGACCGGCGGGGCCCGTCCGTGGCCCCAGCACCTTCAGGGGAACGGGGCCCCCGTGGCGCCCCGGGGGCTCCGCCCGGTCGGCGGTCCCTGCCGGAAAACCGATCAGCAGGCCGTGGAGTCCCAGGCTCAGCGCGATCGCGATGGCCATCTCCCGGTTCACGTCCGCCCCTCCGCCGGGTCCCGATCCTTCCGCTCGATGATACCCCTGGCGGCTGTTCGACACCCGGTCCTTCTGCTATCCTTCCCTGCCATGGCGAGCATCGAATTCAGGGACGCCTCCGGAAAGCCCCAGCGGAGGGAGATTCCCGAGGTTCCGGGAGGGGCCATCGTCGGTCGGAGTCCCACCTGCCACATCGTGGTGGCAGACCCCTCGGTGAGCCGGGATCACGGCCGTATCCGGAAGACTCCCGAGGGGTGGGAGTACCTCCACCGGAGTTCCACCAACCCGTGCCGCATCAACGACCAGCCGGTGGCCGGGCCGCGGCTGCTCCGGGACGGGGACCGGATCCGGTTCGGCGAGGTCGAGGCGGTCTTCCGGGAGAGGTCTCCTGCTGGGGGGACGGGCCGGGGAAGCCGCGAGATCCGGGTTCCCGAGGACGGCACCATCGAGGACCGGGACGTCGCGCAGAGGGTGGAGTCCCCGGTTCCCTCCGTGCGGCTGGACGAGTCCCCCCGGAGGCCGACCGGTCCGCGACCGATTCTGGACCCGGGCCTGCGGGTGGACCCGGCGCTGCTGGCGGAGTTGCAGCGGCTCCGGGCCGAGAACGAGGCCCTCCGGGCCGAGAGGAAGGCCCCCGCGAAACCGGGGGCGGACCGGATCCGGGAACTGGAGGAGGAGGTCCGGCACCTGAAGGGCCTCCTGGGCGATGCGGAGCGCCGGGTCGAGAACGCCGAGTCCCGAGCGGCCAGCGCCGCGGCGGCGATGGACGGCATTCTCCGGAAGAGCCAGGACGTCCGGGACCAGAACATCCACCTCCAGGGGCTCCTGGACGGTGCCCGGGCGGACCTCTCCAACCGGGAGGCCGAAGCCGCGGACCTCCGGGAGAAGGTGGCGGCCCTGGGCGCCCAGCTGGAGGCGGTCCGGGGTCGGACGACCCAGAACTCCGAGGAGATGTCGTCCCTGAAGGTCCGACTGACGGAGAAGGACCGGGAGATCGAGCGGCTGCGCCGCGAACTGGACGGCAGGGAATACGACCTCCGGGTGCTCCGGGAGGAGTCCCAGCGGCTGGAAGAGTACGTGAAGGGGGACGCCGGGCGCCAGAGGGACCTGGAGCGGAAACTGCGGAACCTGGAGGCGGTGATCGAGGAGAACCGCAACCTGATGGCGTCGATGCGCCGGGACCTGGAGCGGAAGGAGCGGGAGATCCGGGAGGTCCGCCTGGGCGTCGGCATCGCGGATCTGGAGCAGGAGAAGCAGCGGCTGCTGGACGACTACCACCGGAAGAGCCGCGAGGTGGACGAGTTGCGGGCCATGCAGGCCGAAGGGGCCGCGGAACTGGCGGCGATCCGGGCCGAGCGGGACGACCTGGAAGCGCGGCTCCGGGAACTGGAGGAGGCCGCCCGGGTCCGGCGGCTGGAGAAGGAGGACATCTCGGACCACCCGGACTACCGGGCGGCGATGCGGGAACTGGAGGCGCTGCGGGAGAAGGTGTCGGGCATGAGCCAGGCCCTGGACGCGGTGCGCCGGGACCTGGCGGCGGGGACCGAGACCCAGGCCCAGGTGGCCGCCGAGGGAGCCGCCGCGGCGGAGAAGGTGCGGACCCTGACGTTGCGGGTGGAGGAACTCCAGCGGGAACTGGATCAGCGGAAGGCCGCGGAGGGCGGATCGGAGGCGGGCGGTGCCGGGGCCTCGCCGGCCCTTCGGGGGCTCGTGGCCCAGGTGGAGTCCCTGGAGGAGGACCTGCTGGTGCTCCAGGGGACGATCCGGGAAGTCCTGCCGGTGATCGAGGCCCTGGGGGCCGATCCGGCGGAGTGGCCGGATCGCCTCCGGCGGGCCCTCGGGGGCCAGGACGCCGGGGAACTCCACGCCTCGCTGCGGAACCTGCAGCGCATGCTGGCCAAGGACGTGCAGGTGCTGCGCCAGTCCCTCGATGACGCGGACCTCGCGGAGGGCGGAGCGGGACGGGAGGGCGGATGAAGACAGGCGTCTCGAGCACGCAGGAGATCACGGACCTGATCAAGGCGGCCTACCCGCTGATCTACATCGTGAGCCCCGAGGAGGAGCGGGTCGAGGGACGCCTGCGGGAGATCGGCCGGGATCGGGGACGCAAGATCGTCACCTGGTCCTGCACCGAGGGATTCCGGGAGGAGGGCAACGTCCTGTCCAAGGACGTGAAGGACCCGGCCCGGGCCCTGGACGGCATCGAGGGGTACGAGGACCACGCCATCTTCGTGATGCGGGACTTCCATCCCTACCTGACGGACCCGACCATCGTCCGGCGCCTGCGGGACCTGTGCCGGTCCTTCGCCTCGTCGAGCCGCTACAAGAAGCACATCGTGCTGCTGTCGGCGGTCTTCAAGGCGCCCCTGGAACTGGAAAAGGACATGGCGGTGGTGGATTTCGACCTCCCCACCGCCCAGGAGATCGAGCAGGTGCTGGACCGGACGCTGGCCAGCGTGCCCCTGCAGGCCCGTCCGGGGATCACGATGCTGAAGGACCCCGGCCAGAAGAAGCGGGTGGTCGACGCGGCCCTGGGGCTCACCGAGAGCGAG
>Ga0302250_1001922_pt1 | contig 14102 bp, 8 predicted proteins | sample AAG_RA_Asp_MG_FD_193536 | JGI IMG/M metagenome (GOLD analysis project Ga0302250, IMG submission 193536) | Enriched activated sludge microbial communities from anaerobic digester in WTTP, New Holstein, Wisconsin, United States - AAG_RA_Asp | ecosystem: Engineered > Bioreactor > Anaerobic >... | reverse complement strand
GAAGAACTTCTCCAGCGCCTCGGAGGACGCAAGTCCGGGCACCAGGTCTTTCGGCGTCGGGATGGGGCCCTCGATCTTCCGGAGGGCGATCTCCACGGGGTTGGTGCCCTCGAAGGGAAGCCTCCCGCAGACCATCTGGAACAGCAGGACCGCGACTTCGTACAGGTCCGACGAAGGACCCAGATCCCGCCCGAGCATCTGCTCGGGGCTCATGTATTCCATCGTGCCGAACGTCACGCCCTGGACCGTCTGTCCCGGCCGGGGATCGAAGAGCATCTTGGCCACCCCGAAGTCCAGGACCTTCGCGAACTCCCGGCCGTTGGCCCCCTCCAGCAGGAAGATGTTCTCGGGCTTCAGGTCCCGGTGCAGGATCCCCTGGCCGTGGGCCTCCTCCAGGGCATCCAGGATCTGGTGGACCAGTCGGACCGCCCGTTCCAGTCCCATCGGGCGCCGCTCCTGGTCCATCGCGTCGGCCAGGGTCCGGCCTTCCAGGAGTTCCATCACGAGGTAGAGGACCCCGTCGGCGGTCCGACCGAAATCGAAGACCGAGACCGTGTGGGGATTCTTCAACCGGCTGGCCGCCCGGGCCTCGGTCAGGAACCGGCGCACCGCCTGCTCGTCGTGGACCATGTCGGTCCGGAGCACCTTGACGGCCACCTCCCGGCCCATGCTCAACTGCTCGGCCCGGAAGACCGTTCCCATGCCCCCGAAGCCCAGCACGGACCGGAGCGCGTAGCGATCGTCCAGCACCCGGCCGACCAGGGTGTTCGCTCCCGCCGGCGTCTCCACATTCGACAACGCAGTTCCTCGCGGCATTGACGATGGCCCAACGATAATGCCGCACCGCGTCTTCGGCAAGAGGCCGCTGAACGAGCCGGTGAAGACGTTCCCGACTGGTTCCCGGACCGTGGATTTCCGGCGGGTTGCGCCGCGAAGGTGGCATGCACTGCCGGGATCGGGGTAGGATCTGCGAGCCGGTGCGAACAGCGAGGGGAGGTGTGGCCGTGCCCAGGGTCTGCGTGGACTGCCGACGAGCCCATCCCGACGAGGAGTCGCGCTGCCCCCTGCACGGGACCGAACTCCGGGAGGTTTCGCGGATCGACCCGGAACTGGGCCAGGTCCTCGGCAACCACGTGGTGCTGGAACGGCTGGCCACCGGCGGATCGGCCACGGTCTTCCGGGCCCTGCGGCGATCGGACGGGGCCGAGGAGGCCCTGAAGGTCAGCCCGCCCACCCTCTGGCAGACCGATCGGGACGTGGAGCGGTTCCTGCGGTCGGCGGAACTGGCCCGGCGGCTGGAGGGGGAGGGGATCGTCCGGGTCTTCGACTACGGGCAGGAGCCGGACGGCACCTGCTGGCTGGCCATGGAGCGCCTGGAGGGGCGCACGCTGGAAGAGGCCTTCGGGCAGGACGGCCTGCCCTTCCCGGTGGCCCGGGTGCTGGACCTGGGCGCCCAGATCCTGGACGCCGTGCAGCGGGTCCACGAGGGGGGCCTGGTGCACCGGGACCTGAAGCCCGGCAACATCTTCCTGCTGGCTGGGACCCCCGAGCGAGTCCGCCTGCTGGATTTCGGCCTGGTCCGCCACCTGGAGGACCACGGTCCCCGGCTGACCCTGGCGGGCACCGCCCTGGGCACGCCCCTCTACATGTCGCCGGAGCAGGGCCGGGGCCTGCCGGGCGGGGTGCCCACGGATCTCTACGCCGTGGGGGTGATCCTCTTCGAGATGATCACCGGGGAGACGCCCCACCAGGACTCCTCGGCGATCCGGCTGCTGCTGAAGAAGAACACCGAGGAGGCCCCCCGGATCGGGGAGGTGGCGCCGGACCGGAACGTCCCCCAAGACCTGGAGGACCTGGTGTCGTCGCTGCTGGACCGGGACCCGTCCCGCCGTCCGACCTCGGCGGCCCAGGTCCGGGACCGGCTTCGGCAGATCGTAGCGGCTCTGCCGGCCCGGGAGGAGGGTGGGGCGGTCGGGACCCGAAAGGCGCCGGAGTCGAAGTTCCGGCGTCCGACCCGCCCCATCCGGGGTGCCACGGCCGGTCCGGGATCCCTTCGGGCGGTCCGGTTCTCCCCTCGCCTCCGCATGGGGGACCCCGAACTGGACGCCCACCACGAGCACCTCTGCGAGGTGGCGAACGAGGTCCTGGGCCAGGGTCTGCACCTGGAGGCCGGACGCCTGGACCGGCTGCTGGGGGAGGTGTCCCTGCACGCGGGGGTCCATTTCCGCCAGGAAGAGGCGCTGATGGACCGGATCTCCTGGGCGGAGGGACCCATCCACCGGGAGGCCCACGTGCGCCTCGAGCAGGAACTGGAGTCGCTCCTGTCCCTGCGGAGAGCCCGTCCCGATCACCCGGAGGTCGGCGAGCGCTTCCGGCTGTTCCTGATGCACATGATGCACCACGTCCAGGTGCTGGACGCCCACCTGGCCGAGTCCCTCCAGCGCGACCCGCCGGGGCCGGTCCCCGAGGGCATCGGGAAGTGAGCCCCCGCGGTCAGAGTTCCCGGGCGGCCCGGATGGCGACGACCTGGGTCGGGAAGGCCTCGCTGAGGTTGTTCCGGGTCACCGGGACCTGGGCGATGGCATCCACCACGTCCATCCCCGTCACCACCTGCCCGAAGACGCAGTAGCCCCAGCCCTCGGGGGTCTGGGCGGTGTGGTCCAGGAAGTCGTTGTCCACCAGGTTGATGAAGAACTGGGCGGTGGCGCTGTGGGGGTCGCTGGTACGGGCCATCGCCAGGGTCCCCCGGCGGTTCTTCAGGCCGTTGGCGGCTTCGTTGGGAATCGGCGCCCGGGTGGCCTTCTCCCGGCGGGCCACGTCGAAGCCGCCGCCCTGGATCATGAACTTCTGGATCACCCGGTGGAACAGGGTGCCGGCGTAGTGTCCGGAACGCACGTAGCCGAGGAAGTTCTCGACGGTCTTCGGCGCCTGGTCCGGGAAGAGTTCCACGGTGACGTCGCCCTTGGTGGTCTGGATCAGGACCTGCGGATTGGCCATGGGTCGCCTCCTCGAAAGGAGCCGCAAGTCTGCCAGGATCCGGGGCGCGGGTAAAGCGGGCTAGCGGGAGAGTTCCTTCACGAGCCGGTCCGCGCGGTAGACCTTCTTGAGGGCCTCGAGGATGGCCTGGGAGGTCACGGCCACGGCTCGGTTGGCCTCCTCGTCGAACCAGAAGGCGCCCCCGAGGGAGGGAAGATTGCCGTCGAAAATCAGGCCGACCAGTTCCAGGTTGCGGTTGAACATCGGGCTGCCCGAGTTGCCTCCGACGATGTCGTTGGTGGTGGCGACGTTCATGGAGGTCTTCAGGTTCAGGCGGGACTTCGCCGCCAGCCAGGAGGGTGGAAGGGCGTAGGGATCCTCGCCGGTGTGACGCTGGAAGGCCCCCTCCAGGAAGGTCACCGGGGCAATGGTGCGGCCCCGGTCCCGGTAGGACCGGACGGTGCCGAAGGACAGGCGGAGGGTGAAGGTGGCGTCGGGCCAGGTCTTCGTGGTGGCCGACTGGAAGTGGGCCCGGGCGACGGTCCCGGAGTTCTGGCGGACCACCGCCTCGACCTGGTCCTCGTAGCGCTTGCGGACGGCCCGGGCGGCCTCGTCCACCCGGATCGCCAGCCGGATCATCGGGTCGGTGCTGGCCTGGATGGCCTCCGGTCCGCCTTCCCAGAGGGCCTTGCGCACCTCGGGGTCGATCAGCCGGGTCCCCCGGACGACCTCGGCCGCCAGGCTCTCGGGGCTCTTGTCCTGGAGCACCTGGCGGACCACCGGATCGTCCACCGTCAGGATCTCCCGCATCTTGGAGAGCCCGAAGGCCATCAGTTCCTCCTCCATGCCCAGGGGGATGGGGGCGGTGCTGAAGAGCCGCTGGGTCAGGGAGGGAAGGGCGGCCTCGGTGTATTCCCGGAGCCGCTGGTCGTCCGGCTTCCGGCGCTCGGCGGCCCCTCGGACCAGCATCCGGGCGATGGGGAAGAGGTCCCCGGGGAAGGCCCAGCCCTGTTCCAGCAGCATGTGGGCGTCGAAGAAGTCCCGGTAGCGCCCTTGGGACTCGGCGATGGCATCCCAGGCCTTTCCCTTCTCCGGGTCCTGGACGAAGAGCCGGATGGCGGCCTCCAGGTCGGCCTTCCTCCGCATCAGGGCCGGGTCCAGCAGGGCCCGCCACATGCCCAGGACGGCCTTGTAGGAGTTCTCCACGAAGAAGAGGTTCTCCCGGGCCTCCCGGCGGGCCTCGGGGGAGCGGCGCCCGTACTGGGTCAGGAGCCCCCGGAGTTCCGCCAGGCGCAGCAGGCGGGCCGGGTAGGCCACGTCGCGCAGGAACTCCAGTTCCGCGACGGTCAGCAGGCGCTGGGTGCGCCCGGGGTGACCCGACACGAAGGTGAGGTCCCCCTCCCGGGGCGCCTTGGTGCCGAACCGGAACCACGCGGGGGACCGGACGGGCTTGCCGTCCTGGTAGACCCGGAGCAGCGCCATGTCCAGGTCGTAGCGCGGGAAGGTGAAGTTGTCGGGGTCGCCGCCGAAGAAGGCGATGCGGAACTCCGGGGCGAAGACCAGGCGCACGTCCTGGTAGCGCTGGTACCGGTAGAGGTGGTAGGCGCCCCCGTGGAAGAGGGTGACCACGTCGCAGCGCCAGGCGCCGTTCTCGGCGCATTCGGACTCGATGCGGGTCATTTCCGCCTTCTGGGCCTCGCCGAACGCCGCACCCTCCTTTCCGGCGGTGGCCTGTTCCAGGCGGCCGGTGACGTCCCGGATCTCCACCAGCACGTTGACCTCGATCTCGGGGCACTTCACCTCCTGGCTCCGATCGGCGGCCAGGAAGCCGTCCTCCATGTAGTCCTTCTCGGGCGTCGAGATCTGGTGGATGCAGGAGGAGGCGCAGTGGTGGTTGGTCAGCACCAGGCCGTCCGGGGAGACGAAGGACCCGCTGCAACCGCCGGCCAGGCGGACCGAGGCCAGGCGGGCCTTTTCGAGCCACCGGGCATCCGGGGCGAAGCCGTACCGGGACTTCACCAGGTCCGAGGGAAAGTCGTTGAAGAGCCACATGCCCTCATCCGCCCGGGCCAGGATCGGGCAGAGGAGCATCGCCAGGAACGTCGCGGCCTTGCGCCTCATGGAGGCACCTCCCACTCCGGAAGACCGCGCGGACTCTACCCCGGAGCCCCGCCGACGGCAAGGGGGACAGTCACCGATTTGTCCCACCGAACCGACCGGAATGACGATGGATTCGTCCAACCGGCCCGCTGCACGCCGTGGATTCCTGCCCGGGGCAGGGCCCCTTCGTGGCCTGCAAGGTCCCTGCCGGGGAAGTCGGAGAATCCGGAGCCTTCCGGGGGCGGCGAGGCAAGAAGCGCCATTTCGAATCTGTGCTGGCTTATCAAGGGGTTCGGTGCGGTAAATCGGTGACTGTCCCCTCTTGTCGTCCGGGGAGGCGCCGCGTATGCTGCCCGCGGAATGGCAGAGCCCCGGAACCGGGGGGCGGAGGAGAACCATGAGACGCGCGATGTGGGGAGTGTGGCTGGCGGTGGCGCTGGGATGCGGGGGGGGGACCGGCGGGTCCTCGGACCCCGGGGCGCCGGACGTGCCCCTGGGCCAGGACCTGCCCCGGGTCGATGTCCAGATGGATCCGGGCAGCCCGGACGGCACGGCCCCCGAGGACGTGGCGGGGGGCGACACGTCGTCCGGTCCCGGGCGGCGCATCGAGTTCCTGGTGGACGTGATGTTCCCCCAGGCGGTGCCCGCCAGCCAGGCCTACACGATCCGGGTCCGGGTCGTGGACAACGCGACGAACCAGGGGGTCCGGGCCGCGGTGGTCCAGTTCCGCATCGTGAAGTGCGAGGAACTGGCCGGCGAGGAGATCCTGGAGTACGACGGGTCGCTGACCACCAGCGCCGCCGTGACCGACGAGAACGGCCGCGCCGACGGCGTCTTCCAGGCTGGGGAGTCCACCGAACTGGTCTACACCGTGCAGGTCGAGACCGACGACGCGAACCCGGCCACCATCCAACTGGTGGTCCGGGCGATGGACTGCGCGAAACTGCTGGTGAAGGGAGGCTGGGCAGGTTCCCTGTCCCCCGCGGCATCGCTCCGGGTGACGGTGCTGCCCGGGGACCGGACCTGCGACACCCTGGAGGTGGGCAACCTGCCGAACCCCGTGGCCCAGGAGGTGGGCAGCGACTTCCAGAACGGGGTCGAGGTCCCCTGCGTGCCCCTGAACCAGACCTTCACGGTGTTCGTGGAGGCCCGGGAGGTCTGCCCCTTCGCCGCGGGCTGCCTCGAGGGCGTCGCAAGCCTCGGGAAGGACGAGGTGACCGAGGCGACCGTCCCCCTGGCCGGGGTGTCGGCATCCCTGGCGGGCACGTTCGACGTGAGCCACAACTGGAAGTTCCAGGAGGCGTTCCCGGCCTGCGAGTCCCCGGTGCAGGGATGCGGAGGAACCCTGGATTTTCCCCGCCGTGCATGCTGCTTCCTGGAATCCATCGAGCGCCTGTTCCGGTCCGACGGGGAGGCCGTGGTCCAGGGGATGATCGCCGCGGCCGCCGGGGCGATCGCCGGCCACGAGGGGGAATTCGAGAACGCGATCCGGGCCTCGGTGGCCGCCCAGGTCACCTCGAAACTGCCTGCCTGGGCCGCGGACTACGCCACGGTGGGGCCGAAGGCTCTCCAGGCGGTCCGCAGCGTCAACGTGACCTCCACGATGAAACTGGAGGCCGCCGCCACCGAGGGGACCTACGACGGGTCCGAGACCTGGAAGGCCTACCTCCTCTACTGGAAGACCGGATGCGATCCCCAGGATCCCCAGTACTACCTGTGCGGCAAGCTGACCTACGGGATGGACCGCTTCGGGGGGCTGGCATACTCCCCGGCGATCCCGAAGTCCACGATGACCGTCCGGCGGGGCGAAGGGAACCTGCTGGAGGTGGCGGACCACGAGGTCCAGATGAATCCCGGCCGCCTGCTGGTGTTCGTGGCCAGCGACATCGCGGCCCGTGCCCTCACGGGAGGCACGATCCGGGACGGGATCTACAAGGACGGCCAGGCGACCGACGTCCCCTCGGCCTTCCGGCTCACGGTGAACTGCGACGACCTGGCCGCCGACCTGTGGCCCCGGGTCCAGGGATGGTACGGCGGGGGCCAGGCCGGGCTGAAGACCCTGTGCACCCAGGGGGTCACCGAGGCCCTCAAGCCCTTCCACGAGGCCCTGTCGGCGGTCACCGCGACCGCGACCCTTCGCTGGACCGGCACGGCGACCTGGAGCGATCAGAACTGCGACCTGACGGGGGATCGCTTCTCCGAGGGGTCCGAGACCGGCACCCTGAACGCGCCCGGCGGGGACCCCATCGCCCTGACCGGGGCCTTCACGGCCAACCGCCAGTAGCCCCCTGCCGGCGGCCCGCCATTTCGGGCCATCGTCAACGATCCAGCGGGTAGAACAGGAAGGCGATGAAGCCGAGGATGGCGAAGAGTCCGGCGGCCGCCCCGCTGAGGATGATGCCCAGGGGGGAGTCCTCGGTGTAGCCGAAGGCGTGGAACAGGGCCCCCAGGGCCAGCATCACCAGGCCCATCGCGATCTTCTGGATGAGCCCCTCCATGCCGTTGTACATCGCCTCCCGCCGGAAGCCGGTCCGCTCGATGTCGTGGTCCATCACGTCGGCGAGGATCGTCCGGGGGACCACCAGTCCCAGGGCCATGCCCGGGGCCAGCAGGAAGCACACGACGCCCATGTGCCACCGGGCCGAGATGCCCGGGACGTGCCCCACCAGCGAGACCGCCGGGAGCAGCACCGCGAACCAGGCCAGCGCGACCAGGTACAACTGGCGCCGCTTGTAGCGGTGGGCCAGGACGTTGGCCAGGGGGGCCCAGGCCGCCGTCAGCAGCGCCAGGCCCACCAGGATCAACCCCGCCACCAGGTCCCCGTCGGCGGGGTCGTCCACCAGGGCGGTGTTGGAGATGTACGGCAGGGCCGCTTCCACCAGCTGGAACGAGGCCATCAGCAGGGCCCCGGAGATGATGTAGGGAACGAACGCCGGGTTCCGGAGCGTCTCCAGGGCCGCCCGGAAGAGGCCGAAGGGAACCTCCTTGTCCGCCGAGTGGGGCGGCTCCCGGACGACCACCAGCAGGGGCAGGAAGGCCACCACCGTGAGCACGGCCCCGACGGCCCCCGCCAGCTGGAACCCGTTGTCGATGGGGAGACCGAGGACGCGGTGGCCGCCGGCCAGCAGGAACGAGGCGGCTCCGAAGCCCGCGAAGGCGTAGATCTGCGCCGGCGCGTTGAAGATGGTCATCCAGGCCGAGACCCGGACCCGGTCGTGGCCGTCCTGCCAGACTTCGGGCATCAGCGCCAGGTACGGATTGACCACGACGGTGAAGGAGACGTGGAGCATCCCGAGCATCAGGGCCAGCCAGGCCCCGTTCAGGTGGACGCCCCAGGTGCCGGTGATCCAGAGCACGGCATCCCCGGTCCGGTCCAGGGGGAACCAGACCAGCAGGAACGCCAGGGCCATGAAGAAGAGGCCCCACCGGATGAAGGGGATCCTCCTTCCGGCCGGGTGCCGGCACCGGTCCGAGTAGAAGCCCACCAGGAAGTCCATGATGCCGGCCACCAGCATCACGCCGAAGGAGACCGCCCCGAAGACCAGCGGGCTCACCAGCGTCGGCCGGTCGGGTTCGTTGGGGCAGTACACCCGCATCAGCCAGATACCCACCGCCAGGAGCAGGAATCCGGTGGGGAAGTTCCCCGCGCTGTAGGCGATGACCGCAGCGGTTCCGGGACCCCGGGGTTCCGTCCTCGGGGTTTCCGAGGCCTGTGGATCGGACATGATTCCCTCCTGGTGTCACGCCCTGGCGCCCTGCGGCGGGCGCCGGCGGCAACGATACACGGAAACCCGCGACACTCCCATCCCGCCGGCGGCCCCCGATGCCGGGCCGTCAGCGGGGCAGCCGCCCGACCCGCAAGCCCAGAGGCCAACGGACCAGCCGCGCCTCCCTCGGGTCCTCCCAGATCGCCCGCAGCCGGGGCTCCAGGTCCCGGAGGGGATTGTGGCCCAGGGCCAAGGTGGCCCGGCGCGTCGCCGACCAGGTGTCCAGGTAGCCCAGCAGGTGCGCCAGGTCCCACCGGGCCGTCATCTCGAAGGCCGGGGGAGCGATCTCGTCGAAGGGGAACGGCAGGGAGGCGTACCCTCCCTCGACCACCTTCGGGTCCATCGGCCAGTACGGTCCCACGACGCGCCCGTAGAAGTCCTCGACCAGGGCGTCGATGTCCGGGTGGATGAGGGCCCGGGTGTAGCACCAGGCGGCCAGCACGGCCCCTGGGCGCCCGACCCGGCGCACCTCCCGGTAGAAGCGGTCCAGGTCGAACCAATGCATCGCGACGGCGACGGTGACGAGGTCCGCCGAGGCCGAGGGAAGGCCGCTGTCCTCGGCCGGGGCCACCGAGTAGCGGATCCTCGGGTGGGTCGCGGCATGGGCGACCTGGTTCGGGGAGGGATCGGTGGCGAAGACCCGGTCGAAGAAGGGGGTCAGGCCCAGGGCCGCCTGCCCGGTCCCGGTCCCGCAGTCCCAGGCGGTCTCGCGTCCGGGGGCGACGGAGGCCAGCCACCGGAACAGGGACTCCGGGTACGCCGGGCGGAAGCGGGCGTATTCCCGGGCCATGTCCCCGAAGTGGTCCTCGAAGGTGGAAGGGGTCCCCATCGGATGCCGCCCCGGTTCCCCGACTGTCCGGCCGCGGCAGAGCATGGCCGTCCGCCGGAAAGTTTGTCAATGGGGCATTTTCCGGTTGATCTCCGTCCGTGGCCTGGGTAGAAGGGGCAGGCCGCCGCCTTCGCGGCGGACCGGGTCTCACGCAACAGGAGGTCTTCATGGGCGACCGGGAGGTCTGGCTGGGCGACGAGGCCGTCGCGATGGCGGCGGTCCATGCGGGGATCAGCGGGGTCTACGGCTACCCGGGAACCCCCTCGACCGAGATCTTCGAGGCGGTGGAGACCGTGGCGGCCCGGGAGGGGATCCACGCCCACTGGTCCGCCAACGAGAAGGTCGCCTACGAGGAGGCCCTGGGGATGTCCTTCGCCGGGCGAAGGTCCATCGTGACGATGAAGCACGTGGGCCTCAACGTCGCGGCCGACGCCTTCATGAACTCGGCGGTCACCGGGGTCCACGGGGGACTGGTGCTGGCGGTGGCCGACGACCCCGGGATGCACTCCTCCCAGAACGAGCAGGACTCGCGCTACTACGCCCACTTCGCACTGGTTCCCTGCCTGGAGCCGGCGGACCAGCAGCAGGCCTACGAGATGACCCGGGAGGCCTTCGAACTCTCCGAGGCCGTCGGGCTGCCCGTCGTGCTGCGCCTGGTGACGCGCCTGGCCCACAGCCGGGCCTCGGTGTCCCCGGCGCCCCGGGTTCCCCAGAAGCCCCTCGGCGTCTGGCGGGACCCCATGACCTTCACGCTGCTGCCCCAGAACGCCCGGATCCAGTACCGGAAACTGACCGAGAAGCAGTCGGACCTGCTGCACCGGTCCGGTACCTCCCGCTGGAACGCGCTGTCCGACGGGCCCCGGCACGACCGGGGATTCGTGGTGAACGGCATCGCCTGGAACTACCTGATGGAGGCCTTCGGCGGGGACTGTCCCCACCCGGTGCTGCGCATCGGCCAGTACCCCGTGCCGGCGGACCTGGTGCGCGCGCTGGTGGAAACGGTCGGGGAGGTGGTGGTGGTCGAGGAGGGCTATCCCTACCTGGAGGAGCGCCTCCGGGGGATCGTGGGGATTCCCGGCAAGGCCATCCGGGGGAAACTGGACGGGACGCTGCCCCGGACCGGGGAACTGAACCCGACCATCGTGGCCGCCTCCCTCGGACTGCCCGTGGCCCAGGGCCTGCGCCCCACGCTCGGGGAGGTCCCGGGACGGCCCCCGACGCTCTGCCCCGGCTGCTCCCACTCCGATTCCTTCCTGGAGATCCGGGAGGCGATGAAGCCCTTCGGAGACCTGCGGGTGTTCGCGGACATCGGCTGCTACACGCTGGGCTTCTACTCGCCCCTGAACGCGATCCACTCCTGCGTGGACATGGGGGCGAGCATCAGCATGGCCGCCGGGGCGGCACACGCCGGGGCGCGGCCGGTGGTGGCCGCCATCGGGGACTCCACCTTCGCCCACTCGGGGATCACGCCGCTGCTGACCGCGATCCGCCAGAACGTCGATTTCACGGTGGTGATCCTGGACAACGGGACCGTCGCGATGACCGGCACCCAGAAGACCCTGGCCACCGGCGAGGATCTGGAGCGGATCGTGCTGGGCCTGGGACTCGACCCGGAGCACCTGAAGGTGATCGAGCCCCACAAGACCCGGGCCGAGGAGCAGGTGGCCATCATCCGCCGGGAGATCGAGTACCCCGGGACCTCGGTGATCATCGCCCGCCGGGCCTGCGTGCAGGCCCTCCGGCGCGGCGTGGCCTGAAGGGGACCGGAAAAAGGAGATGCAGCGATGAAGACGGACATCATCCTGTCGGGGGTCGGAGGCCAGGGCATCCTGACGATCGCCTTCGTGCTGGACAACGCCGCGCTTTCCCGGGGGCTCCACTTCAAGCAGGCCGAGGTCCACGGCATGTCCCAGCGGGGCGGGGCGGTCTATTCCTACCTGCGCATCGCGGATCGGCCCATCTTCAGCGACCTGGTGCCCGAGGGCCAGGGCGACATGATCCTGAGCGTCGAGCCCCTGGAGGTGCAGCGGTACCTGAACTACCTCGCCCCGGGGGGCGTGGTGATCAGCAACACCGCTCCCCACAAGAACATCCCGGACTATCCCGACGAGGGGAAGGTGCTGTCGTCGCTGATGGAACTGCCCCGGTGCGTGCTGGTGGACGCGGCGGCCATCGCGGCGGCCGGGCGCCAGCCCAAGGCCCAGAACATGGCGATGGTCGGGGCGGCGACCCCGTTCCTTCCCTTCGACCTGGCCGACTACGAGCCCTTCATCCGGCGGCTGTTCGGATCCAAGGGGGAAGCGCTGGTCCAGGGGAACCTGGCGGTTCTGCGCCTGGGTTGGAACGTGGGCCGGACGGTCCAGCGGCTGCTCGAGGAGGGTCTTCCGACGCGCCGGGTCAACTCCTTCCTGCTCCGGGTGACGCCCGAGACGGTGGACCCCGAGAGGGCTTCGGAAGTCGCCGGGGCGCTCCAGGGGCCCGGGACGGAGGCCTTCCTGGCGGAAGCCCTGGGCAAGGTGACGCTGGACGAGGCGCTGGCCCGCTGCCGCTGAGATCCCCGTTCCCCGGAATCGAAGGAGGACGAGATGGGCTTCCAGGAGTCGTTCATCGAGGCGATGGATCGGGCGGCCGCCGAGGGCCGGGACACGCTGCTGGAGCCGGAGCTCTACGGCCTGATCCGGGAGGGAGGCGTCGAGACCCCGGCCTTCTTCACGGTCCGGGGGCCCGACGAGTCGCTCCCGGGGACGCTTCCGGGGGAACGGGCGGTGGTGAAGGTGGTCTCGCCCCGGATCACCCACAAGACCGAGATGGGCGGCGTGAAGGTGACGGCGAATCGTCCCGAGGCCATCCGGGAGGCCGTCCGGGAGGTACTGGCCAACGTCCGGGAACGGGGCGGGGAGGAACTCCTGGCCTCGGTCCGGGAGGTGCTGGTGTCGGAGTTCGTCCCCGGTTCGGCCGTGCTGGGGGGGCAGGTCTTCCTGGGAATGCGGCACACCCCGGACTTCGGACCGGTGCTGGCGGTGGGCTTCGGGGGCCTCGACGCCGAGGAACTGGCGGCGTCCTTCGGGCCCGGCGAGGGGACGCTGATCGGGTCGCCGCTGCTGACCCCGGTGGCGGACTGGCTGGGGCGCCTGGAGGGGTCCTACCTCGGGCGGCGCCTGGCCGGCCGGAGCCGGGAAGCCACCCGGACGGCGTCGCCGGAGGCCCTGGCCCGGGTGCTGGAATTCTTCGAGCGCCTGGCCCGGGAGGTGTCGATGGTCCCGGGGGGACGGTGGACCGTCGCGGACTTCGAGGTGAACCCCTTCTTCGGCCTGGGGGACCGCCTGGTGGCCGTGGACGCCTTCTGCCGCTTCCGGCCCCGGGACCCCGAGGGCCGGCCGTGCGACGTCGCCGGGATCCGGACGCTGCTCAGGCCCCGGACCGCGGCGATCTACGGGGTGTCGGCGAAGGACGTGAACCCCGGCCGCATCATCCTGCGGAACCTGATCCGGGAGGGCTTCCCCCGGGAGGACATCCGGGTGATCCGGGGGGACGTGGAGGAGGTGGACGGCGTGGCCTGCTGCCCGTCCCTGACGGCCCTGCCCTGGAGGGCGGACCTGGTCGTGGTGGCGGTGTCGGCGGGACAGGTGCCGGGGATCCTGGAGGAGGCCATCGCGACGGGGAAGGCCGCGGGCATGGTCCTGATCCCCGGCGGCATGGGCGAGACCGAGGAAGGCCAGGAGGCGGACCAGGCGGCCCGGAGGGCCCTGCGGGAGGCGAGGGAATCGGGGCGCCCGGCCCCCGTGCTCGTCGGGCCGAACTGCCTGGGCCTGCGGTCCCGGCCGGGGCGCTACGACACGCTGTTCATCCCCGAGACGAAACTCCCGCTGCCCGAGGAGGGCGGACGGCGCAACGTCGCCCTGATCTGCCAGAGCGGGGCCTTCCTGATCACCCGGATCAACGACCTGCCGTTCCTGGACCCGAGGTACGCCATCAGCACCGGCAACCAGATGGACCTGTCCCTGACCGACTTCGTGGAGGCGGTGCTGGAGGAGCCCGAGGTCGAGGTGCTGGGGCTCTACATCGAGGGCTTCCAGCCCGGGGACGGCCTGCGGCTGGCCCGGTGCATCCGGCGGGCCCGGCAACTGGGCAAGGACGTGCTGGCCTACAAGGGGGGGCGCACGGCCGAGGGCCGCACCGCGACGTCGAGCCACACCGCCAGCATCAGCGGGGACTACGCGGCCTGCGCGGCGATCCTCCGGGACGCCGGGGCCTATGTGGCCGAGTCCTTCGAGGAGTTCAACCTGGTCCTGTCCATGATGGGCGGGATGCGGGATACCGAGGTCCGGGGAATGCGCCTGGGCTGCCTGTCCAACGCAGGCTTCGAGACCGTCGGGATGGCCGACGCCCTGCTGCAGAAGCCCCGGTTCCGGCTGGGGCAGTGGTCCGAG
>Ga0302250_1001921_pt1 | contig 14102 bp, 14 predicted proteins | sample AAG_RA_Asp_MG_FD_193536 | JGI IMG/M metagenome (GOLD analysis project Ga0302250, IMG submission 193536) | Enriched activated sludge microbial communities from anaerobic digester in WTTP, New Holstein, Wisconsin, United States - AAG_RA_Asp | ecosystem: Engineered > Bioreactor > Anaerobic >... | reverse complement strand
GACAACCAGTTGAAATTTGGGAGAATATTGAATGGAGACACTGTTTTCAGGTCTTTTAGCTTTCGAGCTGAAACAAGTGATCATGATTCTGGTCGGCCTGGTACTTATCTGGCTGGCAATAAAATATAAGTATGAGCCAACTCTGTTGTTGCCGATTGGTTTTGGCACGATAATGGCAAATATTCCGTTATCTGCGGCGATCGGAGAACATGGCCCCCTGGGGATATTATTCAAGGCAGGAATCGACACTGAGCTTTTTCCGCTGTTGATCTTCATAGCCATCGGGGCGATGATCGATTTCACTCCGCTTCTGAAGAATCCCTTTATGTTGCTCTTTGGGGCTGCAGCTCAGTTTGGAATTTTCGCAACCATCTTTTTTGCCGCATCTTTGGGGTTTCCGATCAAGGAGGCTGCCAGTATCGGGATCATTGGCGCTGCCGACGGCCCTACCTCAATCTACGTGGCAAATCGTTTCGCTCCAAACCTTTTGGGGCCGATTTCTGTGGCAGCATATTCATACATGGCCTTGGTCCCGATTATCCAACCGCCTGTGATAAGGCTGCTTACCACTCCCAGGGAACGTAAAATTCACATGGATTATCATAGTGGCGATGTGCCTCACATCGTAAAAATAATCTTTCCCATAGCGATTACTATCATCGCTGGTATCTTTGTTCCGGCCTCTTTGGCTTTGATCGGATTTTTGATGTTTGGCAATCTGATCCGCGAAAGTGGTGTTTTGGAAAGTCTAAGCAAAACAGCACAAAACGAACTTGGCAATCTGGTAACCATCCTTTTAGGGATCACGATAGCTTCCAAGATGCAAGGAGAGCTGTTTCTGGTTCCGCAAACCCTTCTGATCCTGGGTTTGGGCTTGATCGCCTTTGTTTTTGATACTGCGGGGGGAGTGCTTTTTGCCAAACTACTCAACCTGTTCAGGCACAAAAAGATCAATCCCATGATTGGGGCCTGTGGTATTTCTGCATTTCCGATGAGCGCCAGAGTTATTCACCAAATGGGGCAAAAAGAAGACCCCTTCAATTTCCTGCTAATGCCAGCGGTAAGCGTAAATGTGGGCGGTCAGATTGGTAGCGTGATTGCCGGTGGCCTGATCCTCGCCCTACTTAATTAAGGTGGAATAATGGAAGAACTTAGCCAGCAAGAGCTTGAATTGCTAAAACTTGCCAGGCAAGCCGCTCAAAATGCCTATTCTCCCTATTCGGGCTACAAGGTGGGCAGTGCGGTTTTAGCAACTGATGGACGCGTATTCAGCGGTTGCAATGTGGAGAACGCTTCCTACTCGCTTACCCTCTGCGCCGAGCGAAATGCGATTTTCAGCGCGGTTGCAGCCGGATGCAGAAGTTTCGAAGCCATAGCTATTTACGTCGATAGTGAAGATGTGTTTCCGCCATGTGGAGCTTGCCGTCAGGTAATTCATGAGTTTGGCGAAACGATGGTGGTGATTTATGCAAATCGCAGTTCAATTCATAAAACTGATATCAGCGAGCTCTTACCCGGAGCTTTTAAGCTGGATACCGAAACCAAATGATAATTGATCAGCAGATAATTGACTATCCTCAACTGCACAGCTGCGAGATCTGTCCTCGCAACTGCTCAGTGGACCGTTATGCAGATACGGGATTTTGTGGTGCCGGGACTGATCTTAAGCTGAATCTGCATACGCTGCATCATGGCGAGGAACCTTGCTTGAGCGGTACTAATGGATCGGGCACCATTTTCTTTTCCTGGTGCAATCTGCGTTGCGTTTTTTGTCAGAATTACAGTTTATCGGCTCTTGGCTGGGGCTCAGAAATCAGTGAAGCGGAACTGGCTACTCTGATGCTGAACATGCAAAAACAGGGAGCACATAATATTAACCTGGTTACCCCCACCCATTATACGCTGCAAATCAGAACAGCCTTGAGCGAAGCCCGGGAAAAGGGGCTAAAAATACCGGTGGTCTGGAATAGCAGCGCTTACGAAAAGCCGGAAGTTCTAAGGCAATTAGCGGGTCTGGTAGACGTTTATCTGCCCGATTTCAAGTATGGTCATGGGCTCTATGCGACAAAGTACTCGCAGGCTAAGGATTATCCCGAAGTGGCTCTGGAGGCCATAAATGAGATGTACTCACAGGTGGGAAAGCTAAGATTCGATGCCCAGGGTTTGGCTGTAAAAGGCTTGATGATCAGGATTCTGGTTTTACCAAACGGCCTGAATAGCGGCAAGAAGGTTCTCAGTCTGATTGCAGATCGTTTGGGCACGGATGTGCAGCTAAGCATTATGGGCCAGTATTATCCAGCTGGAGACAGCGAGCTGTATCCGGAATTGCAACGTGGCATAACCCAAAGCGAGTACGATCAAGTAGTGAACGCCGCATTGGAACTGGGTTTCAGCGATATCTACACGCAGGAGATCAGGTCCTCCAAGCTTTGGACACCGTCCTTCCAGGGAAGTTCTGAGCTCGATGTGGAAGGCCGCAGCCAGGTTTTCAATCCCAGTTCTGGAGATAATCAATGAACAAATACATCATAATTTTTCTTTGTCTGCTCCTGGCCTGCACTCTGGATGCCGATCTCAGCATCCAGCAAAAAGGTGAAAGCAAAACGAATATCCTGAAGGAAGCCACCTTTAACGGCGTTAAGTATATCAGCCTGGACGACTTTAACAAACTATTCAAAGCAGTTTCCAAGGAAGACCGTGAAGATAGCCGGCTCTACCTGCATGTTTACGACGAACAATTCATCTTTTTGGAAGGTTCTCCCTATTATAACTACAAAAACGAGTCCTTCTCAATGCAGTATCCAATTTTACGTAAGGCTGCCAAACACTATCTGCCCTCGCTTTTTGTCAGCGAACACCTCAGGACGCATTTCCCCAAGCAAGTTGAACCTAAAGGCAAGCTGCTGCAGATAGCTAAACCGCGCGACAACAGCGTAATGACGATTGTAATCGATCCGGGACATGGCGGTAAAGATCCGGGCGCGGTAGGAAAAAAGCTGAAGGGCCAGGAAAAGGAGATAAATCTGGCTGTAGCACTGAAACTGAAGCAGCTTTTGGAAAAAGAACTGGGGGTAACTGCTCTCTTGACCCGCAATGACGACCGCTTTGTTTCGCTGCAAGACCGCACCAGATTTGCCAACGAGCGCAAGGCTGATCTTTTCGTCAGTATCCATACCAATGCCAGTAAAGCTACGGCTTCCAAGGGCTTGGAAACCTATTATCTCTCTACCGCTCAAACCTCTGACGCCAGAGCAGTGGAAGCATTGGAAAACGATGTGGTGGAACGCTTCGAAGGTGGAAGCGCAGCCAAAAGTAAGTATGACGACTTGGATTTCATTCTCAGCGATCTGAGCCAAACTGAGCATCTGGAAAGCAGCAATAGCCTGGCGATTAGCATCCAGCAAAACCTGATCGCCGGGACCAAAGGCTATGACAGAGGGGTAAAGCAGGCAAATTTCTACGTGTTGCGTGGTGCCTTCATGCCCTCTGTCCTGATTGAAATGGGCTTTATCAGCAACCCCGACGAAGAAAGGCTGCTCTTAAATTCAGAATATCAGGAGCGTTTGGCACGAACCATTTTCGAAGGCCTGAAACGCTTTAAACATCGCTACGACCGAATTCGCAACACATGAGACGATCCACAGCCATCCGCAAACGCAAACAGAAGCCTCAGAGTAGCAAGGCCGGCTTGGTGTTGCCCGTTGAAAGCGTTGCGAAGGCAAAAAGTGCTTTTATTGCCAATATCAGCCACGAAATCAGAACTCCCATGAATGCCATCATGGGTTTTGCCCAGATGCTGAAAAACAGCGGTTTGAACGAACAGCAGAATGACTATGTGGATGTAATCCTCGATAGCGGTAAAAAGCTGCTGCTTATCATCAGCAATCTTTTGGATCTCAGCAATCTGCAGCTTGGCAGAACTACTCTGAATCCGCGTCCATGCCAGCCGGCGGAACTTGCAGATAAGTTATGGCAGCACTTCAAACCTCTTGTCCTGGCTAAAAACCTCAGTCCAATTCTGGAAATTCAACCAGACATTCCTGAAGTATTGGTCGACGCTGGCAAGCTGGAGCGTGTCGTCGGCTACATGATTTCCAACGCCATCAAGTATACCAGCAGCGGATTTGTGGCTTTGAGAATATGCTGCAGTTCTCTTTCCAATGGTGATTTGCAGCTTTGTATTGAAATTGCGGACAGCGGGATCGGCATTTCGGAAGAATTGCTGCCCAAGATCTTCGACGTTTTCGAGCAAGGCGATAGCAGCATAACCCGTCCCTATGGTGGGATGGGGATTGGCTTGGGTCTTTCTCAGCAAATAGTTGCCTTGATGGGTGGAAGCATCAGGGTGCAAAGCAAGCAGGGCGATGGATCACGTTTTTTCCTTGAATTGCCTGTTACCTCAGCCTCAAACGGACCATAAAACCGATGGCCATCCTCATCGATAGTGTGCTTCCAGGCAGTTTGGCAGCTTCCAAAGGCGTCAAGCGCGGCGAGAAGCTTTTGCGGGTGAATGGCTTAGAGGTGCGCGACTTCCTCGATCTGGAGTTTTATAGCTCAGATTATCATTTCACTTTGGAATTGCAGGATTCGAACGGAACAATAAGAACCCTGGATATCTGCAGGGATGATAATCGTCCCCTGGGCATAGAACCACAGCCTTATTATGTACGAAGCTGTGCAAATGCCTGCATATTCTGTTTTATCGACCAGATGCCGCCAATGATGCGCAGCAGTTTGTATGAAAAGGACGATGATTATATCTTCAGCTTCGTTTTTGGCAACTACATCACCTTGACAAATCTTCAGGAGTCAGACTTGCAGCGGATTATTAAACAAAGGATAACGCCGCTGTACATCTCGCTGCACACCACGAACAACGAACTGCGCCAAAAAATGATGCGTTCCGCCAAACCGGTAAACGTACAAAGCGTATTGACCAGGCTGAGCAAGGCTGGGATCAGCTTTCACGTTCAGATTGTCTGCGTGCCGGGCTACAACGATGGGGAAGAGCTGAACAAGACTTTGTCTGAACTGCTTGGTTCAAAATGGAACTGCCTTTCCATTGGCATTGTGCCAGTGGGGCTTACCAAATTCCGTTCAGGCCTTTGCGCTTTGCGAAGCTTTGAAACGGATTCAGCCATGCAACTTCTTAACCAGGTGGAAGATATCCGGCAACGCCTTGATTCTCAGATTATCTATCCAGCGGATGAATTCTATGTTTTGGCCGGCCAGGAAATCCCTGAGGACGAGTTTTACCAGGATTACCCCCAGTTGGAAAACGGGATTGGCATGCTAAGGCTCAGCTATCAGAATTTTAAACATAAAAAAAGGGCTTTGCTGAAAGAACTACGCAGACGCAAAGCTGATTATCTGTGGGTGTGTTCCCGCAGCGCCAAAGGCTTGATGTTCCGCATTGCAGATGAATTGAACCAACGCTTGGACGACCAAAAGGTTAGGGTGCAGGTGATTAATAACGATTACTTTGGCCCTCAGATCAGTGTTTCTGGTCTTCTTACCTATAGCGACTTGAAGGCGCAGCTAGAACCCTTACCGGGAGAGATTATCGTTTTACCCTCGGTTATCTTCAATCACAATGGCGAAACCTTGGATGGAGCGAGCCAGTTAACTCTAAAACAAACCTGGGATCATCCAATCCTGCTGATCAACCAATATTTTGAGGATTGGGACTATTTGTAAACTGAAACTGAATAGTACTTGAATGGCGAGACTTAGGTTGAACCTGAAGCTATATGATTCATGTAATTATGGGTTTCGTGGTCTGTCAGATTTCCAAGGCTTCCTCAGGCAGTACATGTGAGTACAAATGAGGCGATCCGAAGATCGCCTTGTTCAATCAACCATTCTGCCTTGCGGCAAATTAACCAGTTTACTTCTTCACTACCGGAATCCAGATCTCCATGATGGAATCGGGGTGGCCGAAGTGAAAGCGTTCGTCATAAAGCTCAAAATCATCGGTTGAGGCTCTTTCATAGCCGCTTGTAGGCAGCCATTTGCCATAGATGGTGCTGTATGTATCGTGCAGGGTTTCCAGGCTGCCGTGATGCTCAAACACCGCATAATCCGCCTCGGGAACTATCCTGCTCTGCATTCCTGCGGGAGCGTCCTGTTCAGCCTTCACTTCCATCCCAGCCAAATAGGTGAAAGGAGTGTCGTCGGTCATTTCGGGCATGTCTTCGAAGTAGCAGATTCCCAGTCCCACTTCGGGATTTACCACTCCGGGTATCTTATCGCAGTAGTTACCAAAGCTATCCCAAAGAGCTGGGATCGTGTTATTCTTCATTGTGCTGAGGGTGGATTTTCCGATCACTTTAAAGCTTGGTTTGTGAACTATCTTGGGGCTAAGCATGTTCTCTCCTCTTTTTGTTAGATTTAGTTTTGCCTGAAAGGACAGCAGGGGCTTCAGATTACTTCGCAATTGGCCTGGTGTGGAACCGCAGAAGCTTTTCAGGCTGCGGGTGAAGGCTGCTTGGGATTCGAACTGGTATTCCGCAGCCAAGAGCTTGATCGGCTTGCTGGTGAAAGCGAGTTCCCGGGAAGCTTCGCTTAATCTGCGTTTACGGATGTATTCGCCCACGGTTATTCCCGTTTTGGCCAAAAACAGGCGGTGAAAATGCCAGGGCGAGTAATTTGCCGTATCCGCAATCGCATCCAGACTCAGCCTTTCCTTGAGGTGCGTTTCGATGAAAGCCAGAGCTTTTTGCAGAAGTAAATCCTTCATATCTCGTGCGTCCTTTTGGGCTGTTGATAATTTTTGCTATACCGGGCTGGGGAAAAACTGTCAACAGGGAAATGCGCTTATCTTCCAAACCTGGATGTTTTCAGTGCCCTGCTCGATAGATAATGCAGTAGAATTCCAGCACGCGGAATTCCGGTGTCTCACCGGAAAGGTCTGCCAGCTCTCGCTGGCCTAAAAACCAGCCAGAGGCTGGTAAAACCCTGCCAGCGTCTCGCTGGCCTAAAAACGAGCCAGAGGCTGGTAAAACCTTGCCAGCCAGAGGCTGGCATTCCAGGGAGGGAACTGCATTACTGCATTGTTTGGGTTAAACTCGCCTTATTTTAGCCTACCATTCTGCTGTCCAAGATCAAATATATTGCAGCATATCTCATTACCAAATAAGGCTTTATCCATGTATGTCCAAGTGGGGATCATTTGAAGTTTGGGGTGAGGGATTATATACACCTAACATCATCCTTCTCTTCACACTTTCAGTAGCAATAATCCCGGGAAATGCAGGCTCGATTTCATAAGAAACAAAGCAGGTGGCTACAGGCCATCCTATGCCTTACATACCACTATCATACCACATGTTTATTGGGTATGATAGTGGTATGTAAAGGAAGTGATAAGTGGGGAGCAGGAGGTGGAGCTACGCTTTCATGCGCAATAACCCCATGGTCTGGGTAGATTCCCGGAGTACGCTTTGCCGTGCTTTGGCAGAATAGCTAAGATTTTGCTTGAACTATTTCCCAAGCTTTAAATAATGGTCTCTCAGTGAAGAAATATGGCATGAAAGGAGCAAATCATGCGAGTTATAGAAGGAAAACTGGTTTCAAAGGGCTACCGGATTGCAATCGTGGTAAGCCGGTTCAACGAATTTATTGGCCATAAACTGCTCGATGGAGCCCTGGACTGCCTCCTGCGTCACGAGGTGAAGGACGAGGATATAAGCATTATCTGGGTTCCCGGAGCTTTTGAAATTCCGTTGATAGCCAAGGAAGCTGCCCTGAACGCCGATGTCGATGCCGTGATCTGTCTGGGAGCAGTTATTCGGGGTGCCACCCCGCATTTTGAATATGTAAGCGCGGAAGTGACCAAAGGCATAGCTCTGGTCAGCCTGGAAACACGCAAACCAGTAATTTATGGCGTTTTGACCACCGACAGCGTGGAACAGGCCATTGAACGGGCCGGAACGAAAGCCGGAAACAAAGGCTTCAGCGCTGCCACGGCTGCTTTGGAAATGCTGGGACTGCTGGCGGAGATGCAAAATGGGACAAAGGCGTAAAGCCCGCGAAATGGCCATCCAGTGCCTGTATTCACTGGAATTTGCCGAAGTTTCCAAAGATTATCGTGAGTATGGATTGCTGAATGAATATCCGGAAATCCTTCTAACTTTGGGTTCTGCGGAAAATATAGCTTCCTCCTCACCGGTCTATGCATTTGCCGATGAACTGGTGAAAAACACCATCATCAATATTGAAGCCATCGAAGCAGAGATAGACAAGCTAACCGACAACTGGAGCCTGGAAAGCATCGCCCATCTGGACAGAAGCATCCTGTCCGTAGCAGCCTATGAGCTGCTCTTTACGGATACTCCTCCTCCAGTGGTGATAAATGAAGCCATCGAGATCGCCAAGAAGTTTTGCAGCGAACATACCGGAAAATTCATCAATGGGATTCTGGACGCCCTGCATAAAGAAATAGCTCAAAACCAGATGGGGAATCTGCCCACTTGATGATGGATAAACTAAGCTGCTCTCTGGGAGTATTCTGTCACAACGAAGCTGGGAACATAATCTCTCTGCTGCAAGGCCTGATTGATCAGGAATTATCTAAGGTGGAGATCTCCGAAATAATCGTGGTTTCCAGTGCCAGCACGGATGGAACGGATGACTTGGTGGAGAGATTTGCCAGGCAGCATCCCAAGGTGAAGCTGTTTACCCAAGCCCGCCGGGAAGGCAAGAGCTCAGCGATCAATCTCTTTCTGGCAGAGGCTGCAGAAGATTTGTTGGTAATCATCAGTGGCGACGTGATTCCGGCCCGGGACAATCTGGAAAAACTGGTAAGCGCGTTAGCTGACTCTTCTGTAGGAGCAACGGGTGGAAGGCCAATTCCCTCCAATCCCGAAACAGATTTCTGCGGATACTGCGTTCAGTTGCTTTGGCGTTTGCACCACCGAATGGCCCTGATCTCTCCCAAGCTGGGAGAAATGATCGCTTTCCGGAAAGTAATGCAAAGCATTCCTGCCGATTCTGCCGTCGATGAAGCCAGCATCGAAGCCCTGATCAGGGCTCAAGGGCTAAAGCTGAAGTACATCCCCTCTGCAGTAATCCACAATCGTGGGCCTATCAAGCTTCGGGACTTCGTAAAACAACGCCGCCGGATTCAGAACGGCCATCTTTGGCTGAAGTCCCGGCAACACTATCAGGTGGTGTCTCAGGATAGCAGAATCCTGTTCAAAGTAATCATTTCCGAACTGCACGATAATCCATTTTCTGTGCTCAAGCTTGGTGCATTTTTGGCCGTGGAGCTGTATAGCCGCCTCCTGGGCACTTGGGATTATAAAGTAAAGGGTAAAAATCCATTTGCCTGGGAAATCGCCAAATCTGCCAAACGCCCGCTTCCGGGAGCTAAGTTATGATCAGTATCTTTTTCCGGATTATTGGGTATTGGCTGATGAAGCATCTGGGTTTTCCGCGCATACTGCCCATGAATTACACGGTTAGCCTGCTCTACACCTGCAATTCACGCTGCAGCACCTGCAAAATCTGGAAGAAACAGGCCAAAAACCTCAGTGTGGACGAATACCGCCAGATCTTTAAGAGCATAGGACATGCCCCCTACTGGATCACTTTCAGTGGCGGTGAACCCTTTTTGCGCAGCGACATCGTGGAAGTGGTGAGTGAGATTTACAAGATTTCCAAACCCCGCATCATAAATATACCAACCAACGGGCTTCTGGTAAAGACAATTGTCGACAAAGCTGAAGCCATCGCCAAGGCATGTCCCAAAGCCCAGATCATCATAAACGTTTCCATCGACGGGATCGACGAGCAGCACGACAGTATCCGCAACGTTCCCGGCAACTACAAAAAAGCAATTTCTACCTTCAACGGCCTGAAAGCGCTGAAACAGCCGAACCTGAACGTGGGTATCCATACTGTGATTTCCCGTTTTAACGTGGAGAATTTCCCGGCCATCGCCAATGAATTGATGCGTCTGAAGCCTGATAGCTACATTACCGAAATCGCCGAAGAAAGAGTGGAACTGGATACCATTGGTGCCGACATCACGCCCTCCCTGGTTTCCTACAAAAGCGCGGTGGACTACCTTATCCACCGCATAAAAAATGGACGCTACAAGGGCATGAGCAAAGTAACTATGGCTTTTCGGATAGAATATTACAATTTGGTGAAACGCATCATGCGTGATAAACAGCAGATCTTGCCATGTTATTCGGGGGTGGCCAGTTGCCAGATATCTCCCGACGGCGATCTTTGGAGCTGCTGCATCAAGGCCAATCCTCTGGGCAGCCTTAGAAAGACCAAGTATAGCTTTGCCAAGGTTTGGTTTTCCCCGGCTGCAGAGCTGGAGCGTCGCAGTATTCACCACAAAGAATGCTGGTGCCCTTTGGCGAATGCCTCATACACAAACATGCTGATGGATATCCCTACATTAATGCGGGTTTCCTGGCGGTCATTCATTAAGTGGTGGAGCTAAGATGATTTCGTTGCAAAGCCGTGAAGCCAGTCCTCCCCGCAGCGTTTGCGAATACCATGCTTCGCGGGATGGTCGCTATGCCTGGTTCCTTCTAACCTGGCATCCGGAAAAAGACACAGCCTTGGAGGAAGTGGTAGCAGAGATAAAGCTGGAAATCCTGAATTCACAGATAGCAAATATCTCCAGGCTGGAAATCGAGAAATGGTTGAAGCAGTTCTTCAGTGATCTGCATTGGAAGCTGCATGCCAGGCTTAGAAAAACCAATCTCCAAGAACGCGGGATCTCTTTGTTCTTCGGCGTGCTGTTTGATCACGAGCTGTATTTTGTGCAGTTTGGACGTATCTTTGCCATCCTGGCCGACAGCAAAAAGCTGAGCCCGGTTGGCAAGGACTGGAAAAATTACCAGGTTCAAACCCTGGAAGGCCTGCAGCTATTCGGCATGGCCGATCAGGATCCGGTTTTCAAATCCCTTAGGCTTTATATCGCAGATAATCAAAGGCTGATAATCCTGAGCGGCGATCTGGCACGCAAGATAATTCCGCGGGTAAACGATCCAGGAACCATAGACACTCTTATTGAAACCTATGCCCACGAGGATAATCCGCTCTGGCTGATCCTGGATGGTCGCGAAAAACTGATCAGGCCCAAAAGACGGGGGTTATCGAGGTTGCAAATCAGCAGCATCGTTCTCATCACGCTTTCAGTTTTTACCGCGCTGTATATGCTTTTTGGCAACCGGAGTATTGACCAGGCTTTGCATAAACTGCGGATAAGCTTTCAGCGTGAAAAGACGATCAGGCTTGAACAGATTCCCACCAATCTGAATATCAATACCTCAGACCTGCGAAAACATCTGGACCGGATTGTTAATCTTCCAGCCCGCAATATAACCCTGGAGATAATCTGGAATACTGAATTGCCTTATGATGTAAGCCATACTCCGGTTTTCGATCTCAATACCATTTATCTGGTCAGCGATGCAAGGCTTAACGCCTACGACAAAAAAAGCCGGCAATTGCTATGGAGCAAGCAGTTTCCCAGCCATATCCGTCATGCAACGCTATATGATGGGGTTTTGCTGATTGGTTTGAACGACCAGCAAGTATGGGGTTTAAAAGAGGATGGCACGGCTGTCTGGCAATTGGCTTTGCCTACGGAAAGCCTTACCGGAAGCGACTATGTGCCTTGTGAGATTAAACCCAATGATGATCCCCGTTTGGACAGAAGCATCGCTGTTTTACCCTCGGAAAGGGGAATCAGCATCATCGATCCTGCCAGAGGTGAGACGCTCAGCAGCCTTACCTTGAAGCAGGAGCTGGAAGCTCTATCCGCTTATGATACCTATGCCAATTGCTTCTATGCCGTGGTGGATGGAGCAATCCTCTGTATCGAACTGAAGATAGAGAATTAACATGAAAAAAAGATGCTTGGTTTTTATCATGATGGCACTGCTACTGACCATCGGTCTGGCAACAGTGGAAAACACCGTAAAGACTGGATTTGCCCGCTTGCAGTACGATGGGGGAGGGGATTGGTATAACGATCCGGAAGTTTTGCCCAACCTGGCCAAATATGCCAATCAAACCATGGCGGCCAGCTTTCCGATCGACCAGGCTGTGGTAAAAGCTTCTGATCCAAAACTCTACGATTATCCCTTTTTGTACCTTACCGGTCATGGCAATATCCGCTTCACCGACCGTGAAGTAGACAACTTGCGAACCTGGATGCTGCGAGGGGGATTTTTGTATGCCGATGACGATTATGGTATGGATGAATCATTTCGCAGAGAGATAAAACGGATTTTTCCAGAGAAATCCTTGACCTTGCTTGATCCTTCCTTTCCGCTCTTTACCAGTTTCTTTGATTTCAGCAGTGGACTGCCCAAGATTCACAAACACGATGAAAAACCGCCCCAGGCTTTCGGGATTTTTGACGATAATGGCCGTTTGATGTGCCTTTATACCTATGAAAGCAATATCAGCGACGGTTGGGCTGATCCGGAAACTCATCACGACCCTCCGGAATTGCGTGAAACAGCCCTGAAATTTGGTGTGAACATCCTGCAATTTGTGCTGCATAAATAGCTATGAAAATCCTGGCCGTATCCGATTGTCATTATAAATACGCTAATCCCAGCCAGGATGAGAAGCTAAGTTCAGATAAGCTGTGCAGATTTTTAAAGGAAGCAAAGGGCAGGTACGACCTGGTAGCTTTGGTTGGTGATATTTTTGATCTCTGGTTCGATGGCAAATATACAATTGTGAAGCAGTATTTTCCTCTTTTGAAAGCGCTTTCCGACCTGCATGAGGCCGGAGCCAGGCTGATCTATGTAAGTGGCAATCACGATTTCTGGTTTGGAGATTTTCTATCCACTTATCTGGGCTGTGAAATCCATCCGGATGGAACTACCATTGAGGCGGATGGCCAGAAGATCCGCTTCGAGCATGGCGATACCCGCACTGTGAACGACCTGCGATATCAACTATACCGCAAAGTGGTGCGTCTGAATATTGTAAAAACCGTCTTCCATCTCTTGCATCCTGATCTGGCCTTGTCCCTTGGTACCCTGCTGTCGCGCAGCAGCAGAAAACGTAAACAGAATCCTGCTCTGCGTCAGGCTAAAACCCAAGGCTTGGAAGACTACGCAAAACGCCTTATCCAAAAAGGCAAGGCAAGCATCGTAGTGATGGGGCATAGCCATAATCCTGGGCTAAGAAGTATCATAACTGGATACTATCTGAACTGCGGCGATTGGCTTTCTCACTGCAGTTATGTGGAAATAATCGAAGGGATACCTTCTCTGAATGTGTATAATCAATAAACATGAGTTTACAGGAGTAAGCATGAAAAACAAAAATCTAACCCTGGTTATAATCCTGATCGTCCTGATGCTTGGTTTCGTAGCAGTGTGGAGTCAGATAAAAACCAACCCCCAACCCAAGGAGGAACTTGTGACCGAAAATCCTGCCAACACCACAACAGTGGAAATGCAGACCACCTACGGAAATATCGAACTTGAACTATGGCAAGACCTTACGCCAAAGACCGTGGCCAATTTTATCAAACTGGCCCAGGAAGGTTTCTACAACGGTATTTATTTTCACAGAGTAATACCTGATTTTATGATTCAGGGCGGGTGTCCCAATACTCGTGATACGGATCGTGGAAACGACGGAACCGGTGGCCCTGGCTACAAATTTGAAGACGAATGCTATAACAACGGGCCAGAGATTACCGAGATAAAAGACAACGCTGCAGCAGAGGTAGTTTGGAACAAAGTCATCGTCCCTCACATGCAGAATAATCGCACACCCAATGCCGAAATCGCAGCAATCGTGAAGGAATGCCAATCCCAACGCAGCCTGGAACCTCTGATGAAAAACAATCTGGAGTTCTATCGTGAAAAGGCCGGGTTCCAGGATAAGCTGTTTTCTCAAACCCTTATCCATAAGGTGGATTACGGCACTATCTGCATGGCAAATTCAGGCCCCAATACCAATGGCAGCCAGTTCTTCATTGTTACCAAGAAAGGCGGAACACCCTGGCTGGACGGCAAACATACCGTTTTTGGCAGAGTAACCAAGGGAATGGATGTGGCTCATAAGATCGAAAGTCTGCCTCGTGATTCAAAAGACAATCCCAA
>Ga0302250_1001914_pt1 | contig 14152 bp, 14 predicted proteins | sample AAG_RA_Asp_MG_FD_193536 | JGI IMG/M metagenome (GOLD analysis project Ga0302250, IMG submission 193536) | Enriched activated sludge microbial communities from anaerobic digester in WTTP, New Holstein, Wisconsin, United States - AAG_RA_Asp | ecosystem: Engineered > Bioreactor > Anaerobic >... | reverse complement strand
AAAAGCCTCAAATTTTAACCTTGGAAAAAGAGATAGAATTTGACCAAAAATGCTATTATATTTATTCATGAGACAAGTCCTCCGTTGATTGTTTTTCTTTCCTGATAAAAAGAAAATACGGAGACTTGTCTCTTTTTGCTATATGATTTTATTTCCTATTTTGGACAAGAGTGACTTGTAAGTTCTTGTTACTTAATGGGAATTGAAATTGGAAAATATTGTCGGTTTTATGGAAAAATGAAATTTTGCCGTTTCCCTCATAGCCTGATTAGAATAAGTGATCATTGTGGCTTTAGGTCATCCTATGCATCTAATTTAATAGGAATAAATCACCCTTGCATTATAGCAACTCATAGAGAAAATGCAGAAATCATTATCGGCAAAGGCTGTGGTTTTAGTGGCACAGTTATCGGTGCTTTCAGCAGTGTTAAATTGGGCAACAATGTAAGGTGTGGTGCCAATACAACTATTACTGATGCTGATTGGCACCTTGATGATCCACGAAGCGGAAAGCCCACACCGATTGTGATTGAAGATAATGTCTGGCTCGGATTAAATGCTATTGTGCTTAAAGGTGTTATCATTGGAAGGAACTCAGTGATTGGAGCTGGAAGCGTGGTTACTAAAAACATACCTCCAAATGTCATTGCTGCTGGGAATCCTTGCAAGGTGATCAAATCAATTGAATAAGCCATTAAACTGCATCTTCATCGGCTGTTTTCTCTATCCGCATGGTTATGCCGCGACGAGGAGAAAGCAGCAATTTATTGATTATATCGTAAAGCAAGGGGACAGTGTCCGTGTGCTGCTCACGCTCAAATGGGCCAGAGGACACGAGTTGAACGACATAAAAGGCGAGCACAAAGGTATCTTTTATGAAGTCGTCGGCGACAAAGTCAAACCCAATCTTTTTTTCCCGTTTACCTTCCTTCGGTTTTTATTTGTTTTTTGTCGTCGACTATTAGAAATCAAAAATCCACGCTTCAAAAATATTATTGTTGCCTTCGGCATCAATTGGGATACTGTAATTCCTTTGCTATTTGCAAAATTGATAGGCTATCACATTGTCTTCGATATCGTTGAAGACTTTTCGACATTGAAGCCAAAGAAAAATCTGAAACGGATTATTCAACATTGGATTCGAACGACGCTTTCGTCCATATTAACAAATGTTCTTGTCGACGGCATCACGGTGATTTCGAATCATATTTATGAAAAGCATAGCCATGTCAGCGCTCCTTTAAAAATTGTGCCGATCTCCGCAGAAAATCTAAATCAACTGCGATTAAAAAACGAGAAAGCTCCGGGGTACACTTTTCTCTATTCCGGAACCTTTGGTGAAAAGGAGGGCCTCGACATCTTGTTTGCTGCATTCAATGAGATCAACAAGCGGCTTCCCGATACGCGTCTTGTGCTTACCGGTCAGTGCCCAGAGCGCATGAAAAATTCATTATTGTGCCTCCTCGACAATCCCAATTCAGTTTTCTTTACCGGACGGTTGAACGATGACGAATACTATGAACAACTTAATGCAGCCGATGTCATGATGATGACCAGAACCAATTCTGCATTTGCCAATGCCGGATTCCCTTATAAATTGGGTGAATACCTTGCTACAGCCAATCCGGTAATTTGCACTCAAGTCAGTGATATTGAGTATTATTTACAGGATATGGACAGCGCATTATTAATTGAACCGGATAATTTCAATTCCTTGATCGACGCCATGCAATTCTGCTATGATCATCCCGAAGAATCGAAGAGAATAGGCAGAAACGGAAGAAAGGTGTGTGAAACTCATTTTAATCCAGACACGAATAGTCGGCGCTTTTACGAGCTGTTGCAGGTATGCTGATGATTTGGATGTTGACAAATCGCGATCTCAACTTTGATAATCAAAGGATTAAAACTATCAAGTGTTCTGGTTATTCGATACTATTCGAGTCGTGGGAAGAGTCATTACAGGGAATTAGCAGCTTTGTCGATGGCTCCATTAGTTTTCATTCTAACGATGATCATTTAGATGCAAATTTTGAGTTCTTTCACGGACCCAATAGTCACATTGATATCAAGAACTTTTATTCTACTCATCACGAACTATTAAGTAATAGCTTTAAGGTTTACTCAGATCGTTTCGGCATAAAAAAATTCTTTTATTGGATCCGCGGTGATGAATTCATTATATCGAACGATCTCAAAGCCATTAGTAAGCAAGTCGGCGCCAAGCCTTCAGCGGAAAACATGGCGGTGTATGCGCTGACCTACCATTTCATCGGCGGATTGACCGCTTTTCAGGATATTTACTATAACAAGCCCGGAGAGGTGATCGAGTTTAAAAACGGCAGATTGCATTTTTCACAGTATTGGAATCCGGAAGAATTACTGGCAGAGGGAAAGACTATAGCTATTGAAGACATTGCTAAGGCCCTTGAAGATGCTGTCGATTCTTCACTTAAAAACAGTTCAAATCGTATCAGTCTCTCATTGACTGCAGGAGCGGACAGCAAGCTGCTATTTTCTATGTTGCTAAAAAAAGATTTATCGCTTCATGCATACACATATGGAAATCTTCATTCGATCGACTGTCGTTTCGCGGCACAAATATGCAAAGACTATAATATCCCTCATAGCATTTATGATATTCATTTTACTTGTGACACCTTCCAAACGGCAGCGCTTGAGGTGATAAATGAAGGTCAGTCCTTATGTTCATTACATCGAGCTCATCGTTTAGAGGCTATAAAATTGGAAGCGTCATTTGCCGAATTGATGTTTTTGGGTACAATGGGAGGAGAGTTTATTAAAGGAGCCAATCACGACGATTATATCATATCTGACTTTGTGTTTGAATTTTCTCAGAAACAGAGAATGGAGATTTTGAAAAACTATTTGATAAAGAAAAGAATTCGTCCGGAATGTGTAAATTGTGAGGAATTATTTGAATTTTTTCGCAGTCAGAATTGGTGTCGCCATCCCGAACTTGTCGATTTCTATGGGTTGATAGAAATCGCCGCTGCTTTGCATCATGCACAGAACCACATGCTGTACTCAAAACATTTTTCTCAAATTATTACTCCGTTCCTCAATTTGAATTACTTAAGTTTATTGTTTCAATCTGATTATAGTTTTCTGGCAAAAAAGAAATACACCACACAATTTCAGCGAAGATTGGATAATCATAGGTTTGCAGCCGAGTTGCAACATCTTCTTAACCCTCGCCTGGCTAAATATCCCTACAATTCAGGGTTTGTAGCTCGGGAATATTGTTTGAATCCTATTTATGCCGCAGTGAGGTCAAGAATTCGAAAAAAGCTCTGGCACTATCCGCCCAATTTTCCGCTCGGGCCATGGATGCGGGAGTTTGTTTTGAGGGAACTGAATGCTCTTGTAAATTGCGATTCGTTGATTAATGATATCTTTCATATCGATGAATTATTAACAGATCTAAAAGAATTTTACCAACCAATAACAAAGGAGTCTCAGTGGCTAAAATACACTACTCCTATTCAAATGAATTTTATTCTTGACATCTTTGGGTAATGATATGCTAATAGGCATTCTACGCAATCAGAATCCTGATTCTGCAGATCGTTGGATAGCAGCTTGCGAAAAGAAGAAAATAGAATATCGGGTGATTGATCTACTGTCAAACAATTGGTTGAATGAGCTCAAGGCTGAAAAGTTCGATTTGTTGCTTTCAAGACCTCCGGGAGATATTGAGCGATTTAAAATTATGTATGATGAAAAGCTATATATTATTTCTAAAATATTAAAAATGAGACTCTATCCTTCATATGAAGAATGTCTACTCTATGAAAACAAAAAGCTGTTGAGCTATTATTTATCAGCCAACCAAATCCCTGCTCCGAAAACAAGCGTATTTTACTCTTATGATGAGGCAAGAACCTTTGTCCAAACATCACGCTTTCCCATTGTCGCCAAGAGCAGTATCGGCGCCGCAGGATCCGGTGTTCAGATCATTCGAACTAAGGAACAGGGTTTAAAATACATTACAAAGGCTTTCAAGGGAAGCGGCATTCGCAGAAGGTTCGGACCTAACAGAGTCACGGGTTCACCCTCCAAGTGGTTTATTAAGGCGATAAAAGATCCCTCTTATTTCAAAATGAAGCTAAAAACTTATGTTGAACGTCACAGGGACGCCCAATTCGGCTTTGTAATTTTTCAAGAGTATATTCCGCATGACTTTGAATGGCGTGTGGCCCGAATTGGTGATTCATATTTTGCTTATAAAAAGCTCAAAGTGGGAGATAAAAGCAGCGGCGTTAAATCATTGGCTTATGAAAACCCACCGCTTGCTATGTTTGATTTTGTTCGTGAACTATCCGAGAGCCATAAGATAACATGCGCTGCTTTTGACCTGTTTCTTTCCGGAGGCAATTATTTGGTCAACGAAATTCAAACCCTTTTTGGTCATATAAAGGATCATATCCTTGAAGTCGACGCCAAAGCCGGTCGCTATCTCTATAAAAGCGGATGCTGGATCTTTGAAGCGGGCGATTTTAACAGCAACGAATCCTTTGATTTACGACTTGAGGCAGCGATTGCCCAATATCAAAAATAACCTCGGCGCCCGTCGCATTTTGGTGCTTGTGCCGTCGTTCGATTCTTACGGCGGGATTTCTCATTATTTTCAGGTGCTGCGTCCGCATTTTTCTCTGCCGGTTGATTACTTTTTCAGAGGTGTAAGGACGCAGCATTCAAAGTTCAGCCGCTTGATGTACCCTATCATTCAGATGTTAGACTATTTGCATTTTTTTCTCAAACTAATATTAGGTGACTATTCATTCGTTCACCTCAACACTTCTTTTGGGTGGACGGGATTAATAAGAGATTATTGTTTTATTCTTATTACTCGATTATTGAAAAAGCCGTATATCGTTTTTTTTCGGGGTATTGATACCCGAGTTGTTGCTCAAATTGAAAAACGTTTTGTTCGCCAATTTCGCAACTCTTTTCTCAAGGCCGATAGGATTCTTGTGTTATCGAACGAACTAATGAATACTTTGAAACAAATGCAACCTGACTGTCGAGTAACGCTTGAGACAACCGTAGTCGATGAGAAAATGGTTGATCAATGTAATCAAAAAGGTATTGCCGAAAAGTTGGATCACAACAATAGAGTTTTTCTCTTTTTAGCGCGATTAGAGAAAGCAAAAGGTACCTATGAAACTATCGAAGCTTTCAAGCTGGTGCAAAACAAGTATCCTGATATTCAGCTCAACATTTGTGGTGATGGAAAAGAACTGATCAAAGTCCAGTCTGAGGTCGGAAACAATCCTAACATTACTTTGCATGGTTTTGTAACCGGCGAGGAGAAGAAAAATGTATTCTCATCTGCCGATATATACCTTTTTCCCTCTTATGCAGAGGGTATGCCCAATTCAGTTCTTGAAGCCATCGCATTCGGTCTACCCGTAATTACTACGCCTGTCGGCGGTTTGGTTGATTTTTTCGTTGATAGGAAAATGGGACTTTTCGTAGAGCAAAAGAATGCTCAAGATCTTGCTGCAAAGATGATTTACTTGATCGAAAATCCAACTCTGGCTTTAGAAATGGGATTGCATAATTTCCAATATGCTAGGTCTCATTTTTACTCAAGTGTCGTCGCCGCCCGTCTGGAAAATTACTATAATGAAATAATCAATGGATAAAATTTATAAAGCTCTTAAAGATCTTATTCTGTATTGTCTCCGTCAGGATTTTAGCGGCTACGATCCCTATGACACGCTGAACTCGCCGTTGGGGTTGCAGCGATTGGGGAAATGGATTCCCGCTGTAGCTGTACAGATACAAAAGCGCAACCCGATCAATATTCGACCGCTGCTGGGCATTCACAAGGGCCGGAATCCCAAAGGCATCGGATTAATGCTCAAGGCGTTTACGCTGCTCCATAAGATCGATCCTCAGGAGCATTACCGAAATATTGCCGACTCGCTGTATCAGTGGCTGATCGATCATCGCTCGACCGGCTACAGCGGCTATGCTTGGGGTTACAACTTCGATTGGGTCAATCCTGAAGGCAATCTCAAAGCGTTTACACCCTCGGTGGTGGTAACCGCCTTTGTTGCAGACGGCATTTATGAGTATGGTCGTACCTTTCAGCACGAAGAAGTAAAACAAGCGGTGCTCAGCGCCTGTCGCTTTATTGCCGATGATCTCCCCGTCACTCGTCTGCCCCAGGGCGTTTCCATCGCTTACACACATCAGTCCAAAGGATGTTGTTACAATGCAAGTTTGTTGGGCGCCGAGACGCTGGCAAAAGGTTACAAATTGGGCGGAGAAAAAGCATGGCTGAATACCTCCCAAGCCGCTGTTGAATTTGTACTGAGTATGCAAAAAGAAGACGGCCGTTGGAATTACAGCTGTGATCCGGAGACCGATCGTGAGCGCGAACAAGTGGATTTTCATCAAGGATTTGTTCTGGCCTCTTTGGATAACTATCTTCGGACTATAGGGAATTCTAATCCAAAAATGGAATATGCAATAGCAAAAGGTTTGGCTTTTTATCGTGCGAGGCAGTTTAGCGACGAGGGTCGTTCCTACTGGCGATGGCCCAAGAAATGGCCGACCGATATTCATCATCAGGCGCAGGGCATCATCACCTTTGCGTGGTTGCGGCGATATAATTCAAACTACTTACCCTTTGCACGAACCATTGCAGAGTGGACAATTCGCAACATGCAGGATCGAAAAGGTTATTTTTACCATCAAAAACATCGTTCTTTTACCAACCGCATTCCCTACATGCGCTGGGGACAAGCTTGGATGCTGCTCGCTTTGGCAGAGTTGATAAGGGCAGAAAGTGCAAGAAAGTCATAAGCCTGGCGTCATAATCATTGAAGGCCATGTGCAGGGCCTTGCTAACATGCGCTTATTGGCAAAAGCTGGCGTGCCGGTGGTTGTAGTTGATAAAAATGATTGCATAGCGCGTCATTCCAAGTATTGTCAGGATTTTTACCTTTGTCCTGAATTCATCGAGGATGATTTCGCAGAATTCCTGCTGCAACTTGCCAAGAAGAAGAACCTTAATGGCTGGCTGCTGCTACCTTCCAATGACCACGCGGTGAATACTTTGTCAAGGCACCAACCAGAGCTGCAGGACACTTTTAAAATGCTGATACCGCCGTTGTCAGTATTTGCCACCATTTATGATAAATCGCGGCTGCTTGGGCTCGCGCAGTCGCTGGGAATTCCCACACCAAAGACCGATTATTTTATCTGCACAAAACCGGTGTCCATTGACCTGAATTTTCCAGTCATCACCAAAGGAAAGTTAGGGTTAACGTTCTACAAAAAAGTCGGCAAGAAGGCAATTTTATCGAAGAATGAAAAGCAGCTACTGCAAGACTTGATGGCTTTGGCGAGAGTCATCGGTCTAAGTGATACCTTTTCACAGGAAGTCATTCCCTATGATGGTTCCAATAAAACAGTTTCGTTTACTGCATTTAGTGTAGATGGTGAAATTAAAACCTATTGGATGGGTGTCAAGCTGCGTGAGCACCCGCTGCAGTTCGGTACAGCCACATTTTGTGAGAGTGTACATAAACAGGAATGCTTGGAGTATTCACGACAGTTATTGCAGGCATTGTTCTACACTGGGGTTTGTGAAATCGAGTTTATGCGTGATCCACGCGATGGTCTTTTTAAATTGATTGAGATCAACGCACGAACCTGGTTGTGGGTTGGCCTGGCTGCAGCCTGTGGCGTTAATTATCCATTATTCATTTATAACCATGTTAATGGCCTGCCTAATGATTTTCCGGCAACTTATCAGGTGGGTATCCGCTGGCGTAATTTCTGGACCGATACAATCTTCTCTTTCTTGGCAATATTTAAAGGAAAGCTCAGAATCCTGGATTATCTCCAGTCTGTGCATGGCGATGGCCTGATCGATGCCGTGCGCGACAAAGAGGATCCGAGACCTTTCTGGATGATGACAAAGATGTTGTTTAAGCTAGCTAAGAAACGATGAGTGAATGAAGTCATATGAAGTTAAACGAAGGGTAAAAGTTCTATGGAACGGCTTGTTATCATCTTAGCAACAATTCTGATGTCAACAGCTATCTTTATTTTATTTGTCGTTAAAGGTGGATTAAATCGAAAATATCTTTATACCGATAACTTCTTTTTAGGTTTAACTGCTTCGTTTCTTGCTGTAATCATCTATTCCTCGCTGCATTATCCATTATGGGTTACTACGCCATTTATTAGTGGATTTGTAGTAGTGGTGCTATTTCTTGGATTGTTTTTCTTTCGTTTCTTCCGGAATCCTCATCGAACTATTCCTGGAAAAAGTAATGATATTGTATCCGGTGCAGATGGCCGAATCATTTACATCAAAGAACTGGAAGCAAACCAAATACCAGTGACTGTTAAAAAGCTGAGAATTGCTAATATTAATGAAATCACAAAGACCGATATTCTGGTACAGCCATGTTATTTAATCGGCATTGCTATGACCCTTTTCGATGTGCATATCAATCGAGCTCCTGTAGATGGCAAGATCATCTTCATCAAGCATACTGAAGGAACTGCCATAGGGTTAAACTCACCATCTTCTACTATTGCCAATGAGCGTAACACAATAGTAATACAACGTGATGACGGTGTCATGGTTGGAATTGTGCAGATTGCAGCGCGTTTCGTCAGACGCTGCATTGTTTCCGCTCATGAGGGTGATATTGTAAAGCGAGGTGATATCATTGGCAAGATTCGGTGGGGGTCACAAGTTGATATAATTATACCACGCAACTGTACGATTTTCATTCGGGAAGGTGAACAGGTTTATGCAGGTAAAACAGTCATTGCTCATTATGATGGTGCTCTTTAAACAGTGAAAAAAGCATCTGTTGATATTTGGTTCGATTTTGCCAATCCACCGCATGTTAATTTATTTCGGCCAATTTTCTATCATTATTCTGACTTTGGCAGCACTTTTTATTGCACTGCAAAAAATTTTGCTGAGACCATTGGATTATTGGATAAATATCAAATTGACTATCATCTTTTCGGCAAACATGCCGGTAGAAATCGATTTAGAAAAGTCATGGCCTTGCTGTCACGCAACTTGGAAATGATTGCCAACATTCCAAATTTTCGTATATGCATATGCTCCAGTTTTGAAGCTGTACAGATATCCTGGCTAAAGCGTCGTACGTCGGTCATGTTTGATGATAATGAGATTGCTCCTAATTGGCTGTATGCAAAATTTGTGAGCCATGTAATTACTCCGTCAGTTATCGATAAGAAATTATTTGTCCGGAATGGTATTGCGGAAAGAAAAATAATTAGATATAATGGTTTCAAAGAGGATATCTATTTAGCCGATTATGAACCTGATCCTGCTTTTCTGAAAATAATGCCTTTTTGTGATTTTGTTACGGTAAGGCCGGAAAATATATACGCTTCGTATGTTTCGAAGAATGCAAGTTCGATTACAGGAGATTTAATTCAGGCTTTGCTAAATTCAGGATATAAAATTCTGTATTTGCCGCGTTATGAAATCGATTACTCGTATGTTGATAAAAAGAATACCAATATTTTTATTCCAAGTTCTCCTTTAAATGGACTGGATGTCTGCTATTATTCACAGGCCGTTCTTACTGGTGCTGGTACGTTTGCTCGAGAAGCTGCATTGCTGGGGACACCAGCTGTTTCCTTTTTTGCGGGAGAAACATTACTTTCTGTGGATCAGGCCCTGATTAAGGAAAATAAGATGTATTACTCAAGAGATATTAGAAGTATTCTTTCCTTTCTTAGGAATACACGAAAACGAGAGTTCAATCAAAATAAGAGCAGGGCCGTGCAACAGCAAGTTTTTTCATTAATCGATGACATTTTATATAAATGCTGATTAAACATTCTGAATTTGTTAAGATATGTGCAATCTGTAAAGCGCAATAGCGAGAGCGTGGTGTAAAAATTATGAAAAGATGCTAATGAGAGATTTTACCTACCGCACTTACAGAGAATTACTGGGATCGATTAAAGGACAAGGGTATGAGTTCCAGACGATTGCAGAGTTCTTGACGAAAAGTAAAGATCGCGCCATGATATTAAGACATGATGTGGATTCATGGCCTGCCAATGCTTTAAAAATGGCAAAAATTGAAAATGAGGCGGGAATAAAATCTACGTATTATTTCCGTATTTCGCCTTTAAGCTTTAACAAGAAAATAATTCTCTCAATTAAAGAATTCGGTCATGAAATTGGCTACCATTATGAGGATTTGTCTTCAAATAATGGAGATTATTTCAAGGCGATTCGGACTTTTGAGCAAAATCTTCGTAAACTGCAGGAACTATATCCGGTAAAGACAATTGCCATGCACGGCAAGCCCCTTTCAAAATGGAATAATCTTGATTTATGGAAAAAATATGATTTTAAATATTTTGACATTATAGGTGAATCCTATCTATCTTTTGATTTCGACAGCATGCTGTATTTGACAGATACTGGTAATTGCTGGAATGGCTATCAAAGCAGCATTCGGGATACCGTCAAAAGCCGTTATAGCTTTAATATACATACTTCTTTTGATTTAATTGAACATCTTGGAAAAGATTTATTACCACCGAAAATTATGCTTAACATCCATCCAGCAAGATGGAATGACAATATTTTGAAGTGGATAATTCGATACTATGTCTTGACATTGCCAAAGTCTGAATTAAAGAAATGGATAAAGATAAGACGAGCTTTATAGATACAAATCAGTACAAAAGTATTCCTTTTTATTTGCCTAGCGATAGCACCACCAAACAGTGGTCCAAGGCAAGTGCTAAAAGGCAGACTAATCCTTTCATCTTTCTTTTCAAAAGACTGCGAAACTGGTTTCTTCAATGCCTTGCCTATCATTGCCCGCTTAATTCATTGCGTATACGTTTCCACCGCTGGCGCGGTGTGAGTATAGGGAAAGGTGTTATGCTTGGCATGCATTGCATCCTGGACAATGCACATCCGGAATATATCGTTCTTGAGGATTACACTGCATTGGCTGGAAATAATTATATCATCACCCATTCAAACCCTTATCTCCATTTTAAAGGGCGATTATTATCCTATCTTGCTCCAGTTATTATCCGCAAAGGGGGATGGGTCGGAGTATCGGCAACGCTCTTACCTGGCTGTGAAGTGGGTGAATGTTCGATTGTGAGTGCAGGTTCAACAGCCTCGGGAAAAATTCCCCCCAATGTGGTCGTTTGTGGCAATCCAGCCACTATTATCAAAGAATTTACGCCCAATGCAGACATATTTTCTTGCTACGAATGATGTAGAGAGTACATCGATACGCTATAACAAGCAGCGGCCTCTAACTGCAGAAAAGGTTTTGCAGGAGGGGATGCCTTTGCTTTTGGACCTCTACGATCGTTTGGGTGTAAAAGCGACCTTTTTTTTTACGGGTGAAATCGCTCAACGCTTTCCTAGGATTGTCAATATGGTCATTCCCGGCGGCCATGAAGTAGCTTCTCATGGTTACAGCCATGAGGACGAGGCGGCATTTGATAAATTGGATTATTCCGAACAAGTAAGTCAGTTGCGTAAATCAAAAGAGCTTCTTGAGGATATTGCCGGTACGGAGGTGATCTCTTTTCGTGCTCCGGCCTTACGTATCAATGAAAATACGCCTAGAGCTTTAGAATCCGCTGGATTCAGAATTGATAGCTCTATCGCTTCACAGCGTGCTGACTTTATTTTCTCTTTTGGAGGATATAAAAAAATTAATCGCCTTAGAGCACCACGCTTGCCTTATCTTGTGAGCAAAACTGATCTGGCTAAAAAAGGCGATAGCACGATCCTGGAAGTGCCGATCTCATCTCTTTTTTTCCCTTATATTGGCACTTTCATGAGGATCAACCCTGGAATGACGCGCGCATTGAGGAGCATTCTGTACAGAGAATCGAAACTGAACGCCAAACCGATCAATTTTCTGATTCATCCCAATGAGTTTATTATTGAAGATGATCTTGACTCCATGCACAGACGTTCTTCCTCTTTCTTGAAATATGTGATCGCAGAAAAACTGCGAACCAGATTGAAATTGAAAAATTTAGGTCTCAAAGCTCTTGAACTCTACGCAGAAAATCTGCAGTATTTTCACGACCGTAATTTTAAATTTGTAACCTTGACTCATTACAGAAAGGAACTGCTGAACGATGCAGCCAATTCTTGAGAAACTGCTGGAAATTGTCAATACGGTGAGGGATAATAAGGGGTTGTCAAAGCTGTCTGATTTAAAACCTGACCAAGATTTGCGTACTGACCTGGGATTTGACTCGCTGGACTTGGCAGAATTAACTGTGCGAATCGAAAAGGAACACGGAATTGATATTTTTGCCGATGGTTTTGTTTTGACGGTGTCTGATATTCTTGCAAAATTGGCGAAATAATGCCGGATAAAATCTTTCTGCATGACTATAAAACTGGCAAGCGATATTCTTATAATCAATTGCTCGCTGATTTGAATGCGCTATCTAATCTTGAGCGTTATTGCTATAAGCAGGATCTATATACTATTTTTCTCACGATAATAGCTGCAAACTTGCATCAGATCGCTCTGGTTTTATTGGACGCCGATTTTTCCTATGAAGAGCTGCAAAAGTTCCAGATTAATGCGACAATGCTTGCGGAAAAAGAGCATGTAGTCCCTCCGTCCATTAATTCCGTCGATGAACTGGTTGGAAGGCTGATTGTCAATAAGGATTGGGAATTGACTTTGTTCACCTCCGGCACAACCGGCCTACCCAAGAGCGTGACGCACACCTTCAAATCGCTGACACGAGCAGTAAGAATTTCATCGAGACATGCTGGTGATGTTTGGGGTTTTGCGTATAATCCTACACACATCGCTGGCTTGCAGGTATTTTATCAGGCCTTGCTGAACGGCAATACCCTTATCAATCTCTTTTCCGCTGCCAGACATACGGTCCTGGACTTTATCACTTCTTTTCAAATAACCAATATTTCGGCAACTCCTACCTTTTACCGGCTATTGTTCCCCCTTACCGAACTCTATCCTTCAGTGAAGAGGCTGACATCTGGCGGCGAAAAATTCGATGGTGCTTTAAGCGAAAAGCTGCTTGATTTTTTCCCCAATGCTAAGCTGCGCAATATCTATGCCTCCACTGAAGCTGGGACCATGCTGGAGGGGGTTGGTGATATTTTTGTACTCAATGATGAAAACTGTTACCGCATTGTCGAGAATGAGCTCTATGTTCATCGTTCACTGCTTGGCAAAGGCGATACAACATCGTTGGAAGATGATGAATGGTATCCTACAGGGGATCTTGTCGAGTTAATCCAGGAAGATCCAAAAAAATTTCGCTTTCTCCAACGCAAGAATGAGATGATAAATGTTGGCGGCTACAAGGTCAATCCGCTTGAAGTAGAAGAAAACATTTGCATCCACCATGCTGTCAAACAGGCCTATGTCTATGGCAAGCCCAATATCCTTCTTGGAAATATAATCATCGCAGACATTGTCTCTGATGCCGGGATTACTGAGAAAGAGCTGCGAGACTTTCTTCAATCCAGATTGCAGCCATACAAAATACCACGCATAATGAATTTTGTCAGTTTTATAGAGTTAACAAGGTCGGGAAAGCTCAAACGAACATAAAGGGATTTTGAATTGAAAAATATTCTTGTCACAGGTGTCAAGCAAGGACTTGGCCTGCAAATTACAAAAACATTACTAGAACAGAACTACAAGGTCTATGGTGTTGCCATTGACCTCAGTGCAGATCTGCAGGTATTGAAGAGCCAGCATGGTGATAGGCTGAATATCATAACTGCTGACCTGGCTGATATTGAAGGTTCGATTGAGCAGATTTTTACTCAAACGATTGGTTTTGATGCACCGCTTCATGGTTTTGTGAATAATGCAGCGGTAGCCTATGATGATATTATTAGTAATCTCAATTATAATTCATTGTTTCGTATGTATCAAATAAATGTCTTTTCACCATTTATGTTGACCAAGCATGTAATCCGCAATATGCTACTCCATAACATTCAGGGTTCCATCGTACATATTTCTTCAGTAAGCGTTCATACCGGCTATAAGGGATTGGCGATGTACGCATCGACCAAAGGAGCTTTGGAGGCTTTTTCCAGGACGACTGCGCGGGA
>Ga0302250_1001913_pt1 | contig 14154 bp, 14 predicted proteins | sample AAG_RA_Asp_MG_FD_193536 | JGI IMG/M metagenome (GOLD analysis project Ga0302250, IMG submission 193536) | Enriched activated sludge microbial communities from anaerobic digester in WTTP, New Holstein, Wisconsin, United States - AAG_RA_Asp | ecosystem: Engineered > Bioreactor > Anaerobic >... | reverse complement strand
TGCTGCTGTTAAGCTCACGGCGTTTTACGCTCTGGCGGTCACGTTTTTCTGCTGATTTATGCGTTGCCAAAAGACCCCTCCTAGTTTTTATTGATAAGGAGGCCTTGTTTAGCCCAATTAAGGATGGCTGTCAAGCGCAATTTACAGGTAAATCATTTGCTTTAATTGACATTTTCCTGTTAACTTCGCCATGTTATTGTTCCTTGGGCATTTTCCCGGAATTAGTCCGCACGGCTTATGTCTGCATTTCGATGAGAACATCCGTCGCTTTTTTGAGACGCAGGGCCAATGTTTTTAATATCAACTGGAAATTTCCGTAAATTTGACATTTTATCTTTTCCTTCATTATGGTAATTGCAATGCAGATTAACCAAATTCACATACAGCGTCAAAAAGGAGAAAAGAATGCTCAGTCGCAGTTCAGCCGCACTGGTTGTTATCGATTTTCAGGATAAACTTTTTCAGGCCATGCATGACAAGGAAAATCTTCTCGTTAATGCCGCCAGGGTAATCAGGGGAGCAAAAATTTTCGACCTGCCGCTGATTGTAACGGAGCAGATTCCTGAGAAACTGGGGCAAACAATACCTGAGGTCGTCCGGGAGCTCGGCGACGGCGAACGCATTGCCAAAGAGAGTTTCAGCTGCTGGGGGAACGACAGGTTTCAGGAGCGGGTAAAAATACTTAACCGCCAGGACATCATTATTATCGGCATCGAAAGCCACATCTGCGTTTACCAGACTACCGTCGGTCTGCTGGAAAACGGCTACAATGTGCATGTCGTCGCCGATGCCGTGTCGTCGCGCACCAGGGAAAACAGCGACATCGGTCTTGCCGCCATGAAGAGCTGCGGCGCCCGCATTACCAGCGCCGAAATGCTGTTATTCGAGATCCTGCGCTCCGCAGGCAATGCCGGTTTCAAGGATATTCAAAAAATCGTCAAATAAACCTTATAGCAGCTTCACAATAAAAATTGTTCAATTTTTTTTACTGCTGCCGCAATCATCTCCGTCGCCTGTTCATCTTCAGCGGCAAAGTAAATGATTTGAACATCGGCGGCAAAGATATCGCGCAATATCTTTTGCGTCATTTGCGTACGTTCGTTAATTTTTTCGGCATCGACATAAGCATCAGCGGGCTGTTCGTTTTGTCCAAAATCATCTACCAGCAAAATCCGCCGGCAATTGAGCTGTAAATTTTTTTTCACCGTCAGCCAGAATTGTACATGCGCCTTATGCACGCCGATATCGGCGGAATTGGCTACGAAGAAATTACTCCCGGCGCCGGTTCGCCTCTTCGCTTCTTTCGAAAAGCAACCGGATCCATTCCCGGATGTGACCGGAACGGCCCGGATATCCCATCCGGCAAGATGATCAATGATGGCACCGGTAGCTTCGGCATAATGGTCGGTCGCAACAACGATTTCCACTGATCTGTCCAGAGAAAGCTTTTTCAAAATCCATCGCCAACGCTCGTCTATCCGGGAATAATCGAGATAGGCATCAACAAACCGGGAGACGCTCCGAGCGATTTCTTCCTGTTTTGCGATGGCTTTTAGCTCAAACAATTCAGCGATGCGCTGCCGCATTACTTTCTTGTATCCTGCGCGGGTGGTGCTGCCCTCCAGCCAGGTTTCATTAACGATCTTCCAGAACAGAACTGTATTATCCACACCCAGAGCAGACAGGCCGCTTTTCTGTAAATGATGGATCAGGATGTCGGAGCGGCCGAAGGCGACGGCTTCCAGACTGAGGGTGCCGGAATAATCGAAAATAATGAGTTTGTCGGACAAAAGTTATTCCCTGAGAAGTAGTGCTTCCTCTATTATATTGTTTAATTTTCGTGCCGCTGCTTCCGGGTCGGACGCGGCGCAGAGCGCCGAGACCACGGCGACACAATCAGCGCCGGCCAGAACGGTTTCCCGGACATTGGACTCGTTGAGACCGCCGATGGCCACCACCGGATGACGGCTGAATTTCTTTATTTTGGCGAGTCCCTCCAACCCCCAGGCGCCCTTGGTATCGGTCTTGGTTGGCGTCGCAAAAACAGGACTGACGCCGATGTAGTCCACATCCAGCCGCTGGCTTTCCTCGACGTCTTCCCATGTTTCCACGGATAATCCGATGATCGCTTTGTGCCCCATAAGTTTTCGGGCGATTGCATAGGGCATGTCCTCTTGACCGATGTGCACGCCATCGGCGCCGCAGGCCAGCGCCAAATCGATACGGTCATTGATAATCAATGGAATTTGATATGGTTCCAGAAGCTTTTTTATCCTTTGCGCCTCGCTCACAAACAAGCGCGTGGAGATGTCCTTTTCCCGCAGCTGCACACAGGAGACGCCCCCTTTTACCGACTGCAAAACAACATCTTCCAAAGACCTTCCTCCGCATAAATCGCGGTCGGTCACCAGGTAAAGACCACGCATCTCTATTCCTCTATCTTCATTCGTGTCTTAATATCATCTTCTGATATTGTGTAAAGATAATCCAGAAAATGCATTTGCAGACTGCCCGGCCCCGCCGCTTTCTCCGCCGCCATTTCTCCCGCAATGCCCATGACAGCCATAGCCCCGGCTGTCGCCGTGAAAGCAGATTTTTCGACCGCCGCAAAAGCTCCGCAAAGAGCCGACGCCGTGCAGCCGAGTCCGGTAACTTTCGTCATCAGCGGATGGCCGTTCCCGACTTTGATAATTTCACTGCCTTCCACAACATAGTCCACCGCCCCGCTTACACAAACAACGCACTTATAAATTTCACTCAAATTCCGGGCGGCAATGATCGCTGAAGCGGACGCCGCAACGCTGTCCACGCCTTTCGTTCGAGTTGAATCGTCGGACAAAGCCATGATTTCCGATGCATTCCCGCGAATGACGGCTGGCGGATTACTGCCGATCAAATCCCTGGCGGTTTTCGTCCGGAAAGTGGTTGCCCCCGCCCCGACGGGATCGATAATAATCGGGACGCCATTTTTTACAGCCCTGGCCACCGCTTTAAACATGGAAGAAACCCAGCTTTCGCTCAGCGTTCCGATATTGATCACCAGGGCGGAAGCGATATTCACCATTTCTTCCACTTCTTCGGCGGCGTGCGCCATAACCGGCGAGGCGCCCAAGGCCAGGAGCGCATTGGCCGTATTATTCATGACGACATAATTGGTGATATTATGAACAACCGGCGCGTTTTGCCGGATCATTTCCATTGATCTGTAAATTTCTGCTGCGGTAATCTGCATAACGATTCAATCTCCTCAATTTATTGCTGCATATCAAGGTATGCCGGTTGATTTCAGGGCAAAAAGAGCTTTTCCCACCAGGTCAGGTACATCGGGTGCATCCGCTGCCACCCCCGTATGCGCCTCCTCGATCAGCCGCTCCAGCTCGTCGTTGAGGTATCCGCACTCTTCTGCATAACGGATGTATCCACCTTCGCAATAGCGTTGAAGATTGAAGCGCGCACGCTCGTTTGGAGTCAGCGCCTGATATTTGTCCAACTGTTTTAACGCGGATTTTCTTTTCATGCCAATCGGCCCTTGCAAACTGATAACCGGATTGGTCATTTGCAGCGTTTCAATCGTGCACCGGACCTTTATCCCTTCCAGCAGTTCCCGCATTTCCTCTACAAGACTGTCTTCGGTGGGAGCAATAAACCCGCCCGCCTGCCAGAGCCGGTATAAAGGCGCCTGCTGTAACACAGCCAGACTGCGTATGCGGATTTCTTTGGGCTGTATTTCGTTCAAAACACAAACTGTATCCGCGATGTGTGTCTTCGCCAGCGACTGCCTGCAGCCGCCCAGCCCCGGCATCACAAAGGCCGCTACCTTTATTCCGGCTAATTTAAGCTTATTGCCGGCTTCGATATGTTCTTTCCGGGTGACACCTTTCTTCATGTAGTCGAGAACAGCATCGCACCCGGATTCAACTCCGATAAAGCACCAGGTAAGCCCGGCCTTTTTCAGAACAGTAAGTTCCTCAACGGAGCGGCGGGCGCAGCTTTTCGAACGCGCATAACAGGTAATCGTATCGATGGTGGGGAAAGAGTGTTTTAGATAATTGAGCGTCTCCACCAGATCCGGTACCTTCATAGCCAAAGCGTCCGCGTCCTGCAGAAACACTCTTCTCGCACCATAAGAAATCCAGTTGGCAGTGCGGCTCAGACAAATCCGCGCCATCCGCTGCTGGGGCGACGGTTGAACATTAAGTGCGCCGTAAATTTGAGGATTGCGGCCGATAATCTCGTAAAGCGTTTCGGTGGTTATACCGCAGCCCCCCGCTGCATGCATTATCAAAACAAAGGTTCGGCTGACCGCGTCAATGTCGTGCTTCAGTTCATCGACGGAGCGGGTGCTGAATTTCTCGTTCTTGTAGACCGGACAAAACAGGCAACGATTCCAGGGACAGTTGCGGTTCACCCGGAGCATGAGCGAGCCGTACTCTCCGATGGCGCCCATAGGGCCCGATTCAAAAATATAGTCTGACGGATTATTGGTTTTCATTGCCCGAAAGTCCCCTGATTAATTATATTCAATAAGTATCAATGGTTGTGATTACTTCCTCTATTGTCCCGCCGCCTATTACTCTGTCGCCGTCATAGATCACGACCGCCTGGCCCGGTGTTATCGATTCCTGCGGCTCCTGGAAAATAATTCTCAGTTTATCATCCTCCTGAAAGACTTTGCAGCGGGCCGGTTTTTTTCGGTAGCGAATTTTTGCTTCAACCTCGCGAGGAAAATCAGCAGTAAAAAGATTAATGTCACCGGCGACAAGACCGGCTGAATACAAATCTTTTTTTTCACCCACCACAATCCTGTTTTCGGCAACATTAATTTCGATTACATAAAGCGGCGTTTTGGCGCTGATGCCCAGACCGCCGCGCTGGCCGATCGTGTAATAAAAAATCCCTTTGTGCTTCCCTAATACCCGGCCTGTCTTATCCACAATGTCGCCGGTGGCGGAAGGCACATTGCGCTCCTGAAAAAATTGTCCGTAGCTGCCTTGGGTTACAAAACAAATATCCTGGCTTTCGGCTTTGTGCGCCACATGCAAACCGGCTTTCTTCGTTAGAGCGCGAACTTCCTCCTTACTCAATTCTCCTAAAGGAAAAAGAACAGAAGATAAATCAGCGGCGGCGATAGGATAGAGGAAATATGTTTGATCTTTAATTCTGTCTTTGGGGCGCAGCAGATGCCAATCGTCGCCATGCTTTGCAATGCGGGCGTAATGGCCGGTAGCTAAATAATCAAACCCCATACCGCGGGCCTTGTTCAAAAGCGTTCCGAATTTTAAATAACGATTGCAGTCAATGCAGGGATTCGGCGTCCGGCCGCGTAAATACTCGGCGATAAATTTACCGATAACACGCTCTTCCATTTCTCCCGCATAATCAAAAACAAAATGGGGAATCTGCAATTCGTCGCAGACGCGCCTGGCATCGTCAATGGCATCCAGACCACAACAGCGCGTGCGATCGCCATCCTCCCGAATACCCAGGCACATGGTTATACCGGTCACATTATAGCCTGCCTCCTTCAACAACAGTGCCGCCGCCGAGGAATCGACTCCCCCGCTCATCGCGGCTAACACTTTTTTCGTTGCATCATTCGTGGGCATATTCATAGATTCATTTCCGGTTAAATATTATTGAACCAACAAAGACAGCGCTTGATCTAATATAGAGATTCAGCCAACAGTTTGATGATAAGTTGAGTAACAGAAAAATAGGAGATGATCTTATTACCTTCTTATTTAATCCCAATTAAAATAAATTCTTCATTATAAACTTGCCTGCTATCACTATTTTTTGAAAAGCGGCCTAATGAATTACGGTAAGGTGTGAGATTTTTTTGTCTTATTCTTCGTTTAGTTAAATATAGCTTTGTAAACCCGCTATTTTGAAGAGATTCCGCAAGGTGTTTAGCATTATTTATCATAACACCCTTATACTCCGTATTGCCAATTACAAAGAGTGCCATTCCTCCGGGAATAATCATTTCATAACATTTATTCGCAGCAACTTGCATGTCTAAAAAATACTTAGCTACTGAGTGTGCTTTTGACTTATATTTATTAATTAATTCAGCAACAATTATTCGCCCAGTAGTATTTAATCCTTTTAGTTCTTCGTCGAAATCATAAACGTGATAAAGACTACCGATAGACCCCTCTCTGAATTCTCTATAATCTGAAGTATACCCAAGCCATAAAGTAGACAATTGATGTAAGTCAGCATATTCATAAGATGTGACATATGGTGGACTTGTAATTATCATATCTACTTCAGGTCTTTTTATTTTATCATCCAGAAAGTTACCGGTAACAATATCGGTAGATATTTTATTCTTTATATTGCTTTCTGAACTTGCTGAAATCATAAACTTGCATTGTGATTCGAATGTTTTTATTACATCAGCCGGTTTTTTGTTTGGATCTATTTGTGGTTTAATCGATTTAGTTAACCAGCGTGATGTTGGTCTAAGAATATTAGAGAAAGCACATAAAAAAAACGACCAATAATTACTATGTTTGGGGATATTATTTTCTATTGCTTTTTTTAGAACAAAAAGTTCTTTATAATGATCAATATCATACCAATAAGTTAATCGTTCGTTGACTTCATTGATAACGACATTTCGACGCATAGTAACGAAGTCTTGAATTACATTTTGGTAATAATTATCAAGATATTTTTTCTGGTAATTATAGCTTTTTGCTTTAGCAACTAATGTTGCAACAGGGTTTATGTCGCAACCCCAAAAATTTATTCCATTACGCTTTGATTCATAAGCTACTGTCCCACAACCGCAAAACACGTCGGCAATACGTGAAATTTTTAATTTTTTTTTCTTGGCAAAATCAAGAGCTTTTGTTGTAATAAATGCAGGGAATTTAGCTGGATACGCATGAATACGATGCATTTTGTCTTCTTTTTCCGTACTTGCATTCCAAAAAGGATCATCTGGGATAGAACTAAAATCCATGGAATTTATATCATCTAGCTTATTCATTTCGCGGTATCAATTTTATTAATGGCTGCTTGAAGACACCTATCTCCAATTTTATATGTTAGTTTACCATCGGAACCGGCAACAGTGTATTGCTCCCTCTTTTGCCTGATTGTTTTTATCCATTTAGGGAAATTAGGGTTTTCAATCGCGATTACTGTTTTGAACTCTTGAAAGTTTAAACAACAAATACCATCTACATTACATATTAATGCAACAAATACCTCTTTAAAGTGTGTCGAAAGATCAACTAGTTCTCTGATATGCGTTTCTAAGAATGAAAAGCTCCATGGCGATATTCTTCTGGACGAGTATTTAATGTAGTATGCTTTATTATTAATAATGTAAGCAGAAAAATATGGGTGTTTCTTTACATTCAATTCATCATGGTCCAAGAGCTTTGATAATAAGACACCATGGAAAAAATCACTTTGTTTAAGCATTATTCCTCGTATTCTTTAAGAATTTTATACTGCCAATGAAACGGTAGAAGATTCTCGATTTCAAAGTATCTTTATTATAAAAAATTTTTATGTGATGAATTGCATGTGGAAATTTAGTTTTTTCCATCTCTTGAGTACCTATTAATCCTTTTGCTCTGTAGATATTTACTTTATCGGTATCCTCACCACGATTAGAGATATCCGTGCTTTCATGTATGGCCAAGGAATCTGAACCATCAGGTTTAAAACGATCAATAAAATTAATCAAATGATTTGGAAGTGAAGCATCACTTAATAAGTGTCTCAATTCTTTCAATGTTTCTATTGATTTAGTTGCTTGTTTTACTATCCGATCGATTTCTGATTTGTAATCAAAAATTTCAAAACTCATTTCACCACTATTCATTTCTACTGTTGTCCTAGCAATACTTGAAGGAGCTACTGCTTTGACACGATTGTCTTCAAGCCATACAGGTAGATTGCCGCTGCTTATAGAATCTAATGCCAGTTTATGAAAAGCAAAACACCTTTGCCAATCAAGATATAATTGTTCAGGTATTGATAATTCAAATAAATTTAAATACCTGCCACGGTTTCCAAACATACGTGCCCTTTGTATATATGTATCTTGTTGAATTTTTGATTTCACATCTCTAGTAAAATACATCGATAGCAAATTATTGAAGGTGACACCTCTTGAAACAATATTTCCACCTATAGCTACTGTAAATAGAGCTATGGGGTTTGCAGCCTTGTCAAGATTTTCCTTATCTTTTTCACTATTAATTATAAGAACCTTATTCCTGTTTCTGTTTGTTATGATAAAAGCAACCATGTCGTTAGCCTTGTTTTCGCCGTAATCTTTATTTGCCAACTCCCATATTTGCTTGACGTATTTTTCAAATTTATCTTGATCTTTTAAAATATTCAAAGTTTTCAATATTGCTTCTTGATCTTTTAAATGATCACTTTTACGTCCACTTGTATGAATCAACATAGAATAATTTTCGCTTTTTTTGTTTTGGTATAAATTTAAAAAAGCAACATTAATCATAAAGCGAAACAATGCGTCCCTAAGAAATTTAGGATCATCATAAGATTGTGGTAAAATATTTAGATTATATTTTGGTGCAGTAAGATCAAGAGGGAAAAAAACATCTTGACCGGTGTATTTTGAGTGCGCGGGGAAATGCACCCATCGATCATTAGCATTATCAAAAGTGCTATTTAAATCTAATCTAGTGTCATGTGCGGCAAGTTCTTTCTAATAGTATTTAAATATGCTATAGTACTTTTCATGGCACAAACATCAAAACATATCGAATTAACAGACAGTGACCGGCAAGCCTTGGAATCATTGCTCCGGTCGCCAAAAACAGCCCAGAGCCTGGCCTTACGCGCCCGGATCGTCCTTAGTGCTGGCGAATCCGTTGAAGCAGTAGCCGCAGCGGTCGGGGCTTCAACCAAAGCGGTCTATAAATGGAAGAACCGCTTTAAAAAGTCCGGCCTTAAAGGCCTTTCAGATCTGCCCCGCTCCGGTCAGCCCAGGAAGCTTACGGAGCAGAAGATCAAGGAGGTCTTGAAACTGACCGTTGAGCGAATTCCCCATGAAGCAACCCATTGGAGTGTGCGTCTCATGGCCAGATATGCCGGCATCACTACCTGGCAGGTTCGGCAGATATGGGCAGCCGCTGATCTTAAACCTCACCGCCTCAAGAGTTTCAAGATCAGCAATGATCCCCTGTTTGCGGAAAAGGTTGTCGATGTTGTCGGTCTGTATATGAATCCTCCCGATAATACGATTGTTCTGTCAGTGGATGAGAAGACCCAGATTCAGGCCCTTGACCGGACGCAGCCGCTGTTGCCGCTGAAGCCTGGTCAGATAGAGCGCCGTACTCACGATTACAAGCGCAACGGCACCATGAGTCTGTACGCGGCGTTCGACATCCTGACCGGTGAAGTCATGGGCCGGGTAACCAAACGGCATCGTGCCAAGGAGTTCCTTGACTTCCTGCGCCAGATAGAGAGGTCAACACCCAAAGAACTCGATCTGCACATCATTCTGGACAACAGTAGCACCCATAAGACCGCTGAGGTGCAAAAGTGGCTGGCAGAACATTCGAGAATAACGCCGCATTTCACGCCAACCAGCGCTTCATGGCTCAATGCGGTTGAAAGCTGGTTCTCGCAACTGGAGCGCAGATCGATTTACCGGGGCGTGTTCAGTAGTGTTACGGAACTACGGAACGAAATCCACCGATTCATCAAGGCCCACAACGCAACGAGTGCCAAGCCGTTCAAGTGGACTAAGAGTGCAGCAACAATTATCGAGTCTGTTCAAAGAGCAAAAGTAAATGCAAATATCACTGGAAACAACTAACCAAACAGAACACTAGCAGGTGTTGCTGTTACACCAATATAAATTCCACCATGTAATAACTTGCCAATTAGATCATTAATTTTAGTTTTTTCATTTTTATTGATTTTGCTATTAGGGCTTGCATAGTCCGCTTCATCGTCTATTATCACTTTCTTTTTATGATCTTGCAACTTTCGGATTAGTTTTGTTAAATCGGCGGCGTTTTTCTTGCAAAAAATTATCCATTCGTGCTCTTTTATCTCGTAAGAGTCGTCTAGTATCTCCTTGAAAATTTTAGGATCTGGATCAATATCAGCTTTTGCAAATCGACGGAGGTTTTGTTCTAGCAGTCCAACATTATCATTTAATAAAATTATTATTATTTTATGGCCTAAATCAAGCAACTTCGCAGTCAAAGCAATCATCATTTCAGTTTTTCCACTTTGTGGAGCACCATATATAATGAATGATTTAACACCATCGTTTAGATTTGAAATAGATTTCGAAACAGTCTCTTCAATGTATGATGTAATAAAGTTAGAGTCTTTATCTTTTAACTTCTGCAGATGCTTTTCATATCTCTGGGAAGAAGATTTATTTGTTTTAAACTTATTAATATCAAACATGATAAATACCTTTACATTTAGACTTTATGGAATAATTTCTATTTTCCTCTTTCGTTTACCAGAAGTGCATGTATGCTATTTTAAAAAATTTGCTTAAATATACTCGCAATTTTCTTTATTTCAATTCTTTTTTAAGAATTGAAATATATGGGTGTTGATTTCTCCGGTCACGCCCGGCAAAAACGTTCCTGTCTTTTAATTAAATTAATTTTTATCGGTGTTGTCGTCGGAAGCAGGTGTGGCGGTTTCAGTTTTTTCGGCAGCCGGGGCTGCCCCGGGCTCAGCTGTTGACTCCACTGCTTCAGTGGCGTCGGAAGCAGCTCCGCCTCTTTCAGCAACGGCTTCTTCCAAAGGCGCGCCCACTGATACGGGCTGTTCCGTCTCTTTTTCCGGTTCCGGGGTTTCCTTTTTCTGCATTCTTTCCAAATCCTTTATCCACAGTGGATGGCGGTGCTGGGCGTAATCCAGACGAACCCGGCCTGTAAAGATGCCGCGCACCATCGGCCGGTTCGGCTTTAAGAGTATTGCGCCCATATGCCCTGAAAAGGCAAGGATAAAGAGAATAAAGCTGATATTGTGCACCCATGTAGCCCACAGAACGACCGTGTAGTTCATATCCGGCGCATATACATTTTTATAAACTTTAATCAACCCGGAAATAATCAAAAGGATAATAACCGACGCCATGCCGACATACGCCAGCCGCTGCTCCGGCAGGTATTTATGAAAAGGAGGCTCTGCTCCCATCCCTAAAAAACTTTTAACGACTATAATCGACGCCTTTACGTCGCCTTTTTGCGGTATCAGCCCTTTCTCACCCTGCACCCCATGATAAAAAAGATGGAAGCAGGAAGCGGCAATAAAAACAACCGATGCGGCGTAATGAACATAGAGGGAAACAATATAATCTCCCGACCACGTCAGTCCCGGCACCGATGTAATGTAGTAGCGGCCGGCCATCGGCATTTGAAACATGCCGGTCACAAGAAGGACAATACCGGAGAGGGCGATGGACCAGTGTTCCATCAGTTCCAGGACGCCGTGACGGACGACGAGTCCCTTTTCGGGCAGTATTTTCTCACTCATTTATTTTCCCCCTCTCCTTTCATTTCATCCTTACCGCCGGAAAACCATTTCCAGGAAAGACCAATGCCCGCCGCCATAACTCCCAGGACGGGAGCCGCCAGCGTTGCCTTGCCCAGACCGTCCGTTTCCGCCATGCGTCTTTGGACGCCCACCGCCATATCCGGCCGGCCCGGTTCTTTCTTCATTGCCTTATTAATCAGCTCAAAAGGAACATCCGACACATACAGCGTTGCCGTGCCGCCGTTTTCTTTTTTCCCGTAAATAAAGCCTTGAATTTTACCGGCCCTCTCTTCGGCCAGCGCATAGATATCCCTTCTTGCACCGTGAATCATCGCCTTTTGCGGACAGGCTTCCACGCAGGCCGGTTTTTGGGAAGCCCGCAGCCTCTCCACGCATAAATCACATTTGTACATAACGCCGTTGCCCATAAAATGGGGCAGAATGTGCAGATAGATTCCGACGCCGGACTGACGCTGGGGTATCTGCCACGGACAGACGGCCTTGCATTTCGCCCCGCCGAAACACGTTTCCTGATCGATAACTACGGCGCCGTTTTCGTATTTATGGTTTGAGGAAAAAGGACAGATAGTAGCGCAGGCGGGATTGTCGCAGTGCATGCAGCGGCGCGGAATAAAGATTTCCTTTTTCTTTCCGCGGGTATCAACTTCAACCTTTTGCACGTAAATAAAATTGTAAGGCGTCAGACGATCGGCGACTTCCTGCCGGGCGGACCAGTCCTCGATATTTTTCCGGGGCCAGGGCTCGGGAATCGGTGATACGGGGGCGGGAATTTTTCCTTTATTGATAGTCTTGCAGACCGAGACACAAGCGGGAATTTCCCTGTCCGTGCATCCGTTGCACAAAGTCAGGTCTATCAACGTTGCCTGCCGACGGTTGCTGTCCGCATGCGCGGCTTTAGGCATACCCAACCCTGCAACAGCTGCCAGGCCTGCTGAAACTTTCAAAAACAACCGGCGGCTGATCCCTATTGTCTTTTGCTTTTCCATAACCGGACTCCTTTTCTGCGGCAGTGGGAGAAATTTGAAGGGACCAAGGGGTTGGAACGACGCCTCGCCACCCCATGCCTTCACGCTTTATTAATGCCCCTCAACAGCATCTTTTGTCCAGTAAATTTTCGTTGCCCAATAAGAAGTGATTTTTAATGATAACACACCATTCGCAGCGCGATCTTTATAGTTGAGAATCTCTTTAATCTTTGCCATGATCTCTCAGGCCAGGCCGCATTCTTTGCCGGACTTTGCCGGCTGCCGCCGGAGTTCCAGCCGGGTCATGAGCTTTTTCAAGTTATGGACAATACACCGGATGCTGTAAATTAGTGGAGTAAAACCAACAAACACAAGGAAGCAACATGCTGCAATGGCTTGCCAACCGCCGCCGGAAAAAACTTTCAGCCGCGCCCTTTCCCCGGGAATGGAAAAACATATTACAACAGAACGTAGCCCATTATTGTCTGCTCGCCGATTACGAACGCGCTCATTTGCAGGAACTTCTTCAGGTATTCATCGCCGAAAAATATTGGGAAGGCTGTGGAGATCTGGAACTGACCGATGAAATACGGGTGACCATCTCCGCCCAGGCCTGCCTGCTGATTCTCAATCTGCCCCACAACTATTATGAAAATGTGGAAACAATTCTCGTCTATCCCTCTACAATCCTACTGCCGCAGCGAAAGCTGGCTTTTTTCGAAACCGCCCTGCAGCCAATCGAACCGGAAGTTCCCATTACGGGGCAAGCTTTCCGCCAGGGGCCGCTGATTCTTGTCTGGGATGAAGTTTTACGCGGCAGCCGCCATCCGGAAGGGGGCTACAACGTAGTCTACCATGAATTCGCCCACAAGCTGGACATGCTCGACGGCGCGGCCGACGGCACGCCCCCGCTGCGCAGCCGTTCCGAATACCGTGAATGGGTGCGGATATGTTCGGGCGAATTCCTCCGCCTGCGCCGGGAAGTCGAACGCGGCGGGGAAAGTTTTCTCAATTCCTATGGCGCCATCAATGAAGCTGAATTCTTCGCCGTCGCCACCGAACAATTTTTCGATCAACCTCAGGCCATGATTAAACACGCTCCTGATCTCTACCGGGTACTGCGTCAATACTACCGCCAGGACCCTGCCCGGCGCACCGCCGGGAAAGACTGCACTATTTGAAGCCGCTATTGTTTACTGGAAGGAATTATTTTTGAACAAATGGAAATCATATAATTCTTACCAAAATCTTTGTACTGTGCTACTGGATAAAAATGAATATCTGGAAAAAGAAAAGTACAATTCTGGTAACCTGCCCCAGGGGAGTCACACCTTACCTGCAAAAAGAAGTTGCGGCTCTGGGGTTTGCCGTGCAGGTAGTGCAGGACACGGCCGTCCAGACAGAAGGAACTCTCGAAGATACGCTGCTTTTAAATCTTCACCTGCGCACCGCTCAGCGGGTGCTATACCTTTTGAAGAAGGAAACAGTGGACTCTCCGGGCGCTCTTTACAAACATGTTTACGATTTTCCATGGGAATCCTTAATTCCCGCCTCCGGAAGAAATGCTTACCTCTGTATAACTTCGATTGTTGAAAATCCGCTGATCACCGATTCCCGTTTCGTCAACGTTAAAGTGAAAGATGCCGTCGTGGACCGG
>Ga0302250_1001909_pt1 | contig 14166 bp, 13 predicted proteins | sample AAG_RA_Asp_MG_FD_193536 | JGI IMG/M metagenome (GOLD analysis project Ga0302250, IMG submission 193536) | Enriched activated sludge microbial communities from anaerobic digester in WTTP, New Holstein, Wisconsin, United States - AAG_RA_Asp | ecosystem: Engineered > Bioreactor > Anaerobic >... | reverse complement strand
CTGTGATGAGTCTATCGAATCTGCTCGAGGAAGCCGTGGGCGCCCATCTGCTGCGCAGTGCGGTGTGGGCGAAACCGGTCGCGCTCTATCTGGCGCTGCTCAAGGCCGATCCCGGCGAGACCGGGGTTCTCGACGAGGTCAACGGCGGTGGTTATGTGCGCCTGGCGGCCGGGCCGGACGATGCGCTGTGGTCGTCGCCGGTGGGTGGCAACAAGCAGTTCGCCAACGCCGTCGATTTGACGTTTGCACTACCGACGGCGGATTGGGGACGTGTCTCGCATTTCGCGCTGATGGATGCGGCGACTGGCGGGGCGATGCTGGCCTATGCGCCGCTGACCGTTCCGCGGGAGATCTACGGCAACGACCCCGCCCCGCTCTTTGCCGCCGGCGATCTGAAATTGACCTTCGCCGGGCACCTGTCGGATTTCCTCGCCGAGTGCATCGGCACGCATCTCCTCCGCTCCGGTTCATGGGAAAAACCGGAAGTCATTGCTGTCGGACTGGAAACCGACGCCGGCACCGAGGTGGTGGACGGCGGTTATAGCCGGCTCGCGGCCGGGCCGTCGGATGCGGCGTGGACGGGGCCCGAGGATGGCAACGGGCAACACGCCAACGCCACGACGCTGGCCTGGTCCAGTCCGACTGCCGATTGGGGCACCGTCGCAGCGGCGGTGCTGTGGGATGCAGCGGCGGACGGCAACCGCCTCGTCGCGATTCCGCTGGCGACATCCCGCACGATCGCGGCCGGTGCGCTCGCGCCGAATTTCCAGGCGGGAGGCATCAGCCTCACCCTCGACTAAACGCTTCCACCGTATCTACCGTTTCCACCCGAGGCCGTCCACGCGACGGCTTATTTACGCCTGGAGAACAAAATGACCGATCCGGAAAAGTCTGCCGCCTCTGGCGAAAAAGGGCTCCTGCTGCGCCAGGAGGATTTCGAGGAACTGCTCAACCACGCCGCCGAACGCGGCGCCGAGCGCGTCCTCTCGCACCTTGGACTGGAAAATGGCCATGCCGCGCGCGACATCCGTGATCTGCGCGACCTGATCGAAGCCTGGCGTGAGGCGCGCCATACGGCGTGGCAGACCTTCATCCGGGTGCTGACCACGGGCATTCTGGCGGCACTCCTGGTCGGTGCTGCCATCAAATTGAAACTGATGGGCAGCCCGCAATGATCGAAACCTTGCTCGGTGGCCTCCTCGGCGGGGCCTTCCGTCTTGCCCCGGAAATCCTGAAGTGGCTCGACCGCAAGGGTGAGCGCAGCCACGAACTGGCGATGCAGGACAAGGCGCTGGAATTCGAGAAGCTGCGCGGCGCTCAGCGAATGGCTGAGATCGGTGCCGCCGCCGATGCCGCGTGGAACACTGGGGCTATCGATGCCTTGCGCGAGGCCGTCGCGTCGCAGGGACAGCGATCCGGCGTGCGCTGGGCCGATGCGTTGTCGATCAGTGTGCGCCCGGTGATCACCTACTGGTTCATGGCGCTCTATTGCGCGGCCAAAACAGCAGCGTTTGCTGCGGCGGTCACCGCCGGATCTGGTTGGGGCACGGCGATCCTGCATGCCTGGACGGAAGCGGATCAGGCGTTGTGGGCAGGGGTTCTGAATTTCTGGTTTCTCGGTCGGACCCTCGACAAAATGAATCGGGGGCGGTAATGGCGCGCACAGGACGACCAGAAACGCCCATCCGATATCGACTGCTCGCCAAGATCGACTTTGATGCCACGCCGGGTTGTTGGGAGTGGTCGGGCGCAAAAGTGCCGCAGGGGTATGGGCTGATCAAGCGCAAAGATGGTGCCCAACTCCGTGCACACCGCGTGGCATACGAACTGGCTTACGGAGAAATTCCTGCCGGCATGTTTGTATGCCATCGATGCGATAACCCGCGCTGCATTCGGCCCAGCCATCTATTTCTCGGCAATCAGAATGAAAACATGGCCGACATGGTCATCAAAAATAGGGCCGCACGAATGCGTGGCGAAATCAATGGCAGCGCCAAACTGGGAACGGATGAAGTGGTTTCCATTCGATCCATCGTCGACAGCTACTCTCGTATCGCACGACAATTTGGCATTTCGCCTTCAGCCGTAGGCTTGATCAAGCGGAGGGAACGATGGGCGCACTTGTAGTTCCCCTGGCGGCTATCGAACTGGCCAAGCGCTTCGAGGGGTTCGAGCGCAAGGTGAAGCGTGGAATCGAAATCACCGCCGTTCCCTATATCTGCCCTGCGGGCTTCTGGACGATTGGCTACGGCCACCTCTGCGATACGACGCATCCAGCGATCACCGAAGCAGAAGCCGAGGTCTATCTGGCGCGCGATTTGCAGACGGCGCTGGCGGCAACGCTACGCTACTGCCCGGTGCTGGCCATCGAGTCAGAGGGTCGGCTCGCCGCCATCGTCGATTTCACGTTCAACCTAGGCGCAGGGCGTCTACAGACCTCGACGCTGCGGCGGCGAGTCAATCAGCGTGACTGGGTTGCGGCCGAACTGGAACTGCGCCGATGGGTCTATGGTGGAGGTAGGGCGCTACCGGGTCTCGTGGCGAGAAGAGATGCTGAAGCAGCCTTGCTTCGATAAACGAATTCCCTGCGAAAGCAACACCATATCTGGGCCGGTTCGGTCGACGAGCAAAACCCATGATCGTAACAAGACTTTCCGCTGAAAGTGGTATCCATTAAACTGCGCGTTACAAAAAGGATGGGCGACAATGAAAATTTACACCGTAGGCTACGAAGGCCTTGATATTGACAGTTTCTTGTCGCTTCTAGCCGAAAACGACATCGAAACCGTTGTCGACGTCCGCGAGATGCCGTTGTCCCGCAAGCCGGGGTTTTCCAAGAAATCTCTTGAGGCAGTCCTGAATCTTTCAGGGCGGGAGTACGTTCATATGGTGGCCTTGGGTTGCCCGAAACCGGTGCGCGACCGGTATCGCGCGGACGGTAACTGGAAGCGCTACACCGAAGGCTTCCTGAAGTACTTGGCGACACAGGATGATGCAGTTGCTGAGTTGGCAGCCCTGGCTGCAACGACCAACTGCGCCTTGCTCTGCTACGAGGCAGACCATAACTTCTGCCACCGCTCAATGGTGGCTGACGCGGTGAAGCAGCAGTTTCGCGCCCGCGTTCAACATCTGCAGGCGAGCGATCTCAAAAATCGAAGCTGCTCTGGAGAACAGTCGCTGGCTTTCGCTTAGGCGGATAGATCAGGCTGACGATCAGCCACTGGTCTTGAAACCGGTGCTGGTTGCCCATCAGGAACATTAAATCCTTACCGCCGAGATGTTCCTCCAGCTTGGCGCGGAACGGTGCCTCCCAATCAACGCCGTGGCTGCGACGGCAGTTCCAAAATAGCGCACCAGCTTCCCAATCGACGATCTTGTGCTTGTGCTCCTTCTCGCCCTCGGGCGTGTCGCACACGTAGCGATAGTGGAAGTCGAATGGCACCTTGCGAAGCTGCTTTACCTGCTTGCGCTCTTCTGCCTCTGAAAAGAGATTGCCCTGCATCTGCTCTTGTAGCAGCTTCTCCCGCTCCTCATCCGTCCAGTCCGTGTTCCTGGCCTTGGTGATATCAAGGCCGAGCAGCCGTTTCGGACGCAGCAGCGCGAGCGACCCCCCATCTGAAAGCCTTGCAGCATCGATGGCGTCGAAGCTATCAAAAGCAGGCATCTTGTCCAGCCACTCCCAGCGCGCCGCCCATGCCTTCTTGGTGTCGATCACTTCGCCGCAATTGATCGTGTCGACGTAGACCTTATGGCTCTCTGGACGACGATCCTTGGTGGCCTTATCGACACGCACGTCGATCCACTGCCACTTCTTGAATTGCTGACCGTCCTCGATCATCCGGAACGGTACAGGGAAGAGGCGGCGCATCGAACCGTTCTGGGCAATGCCAGCAACGCAGGATGTTTCGACATACTGCGCGCTGGGCGACGGGTAGGTCTTCGCCAGAATCAGAATGCGCTCGACCCGCCCCAGTCCCATTGTTCTACCTCCCCTTGTGCTCAACCCTCAGTGCCCACAACAGTATAGAAGCGTAAATGCCGCACTGATACAATGCCATGTGGCTGCAAAATCATAAAATGAGGCGACATGTCAAGGTTTACTGGCGAAGTGGAGGTGGTGGCCGTATTGGAGGCTGCTGACGCGTGGCGTTCTAATTGCCTCGTGCGTGACGGTTCCGTATTTTCTGACGAGCCGCTTTGGTCAAAGTCCAATTTCGATGAGTTTAGGCGACTGTTCGAAGGCAACCCGATAGAGGGCAATAGAGATTTCTTTGACAAGCTGAAAGAGCAGCTTGCTCCCGCGCCAAAACAAGTGAAGAAGCTCGCAGCAGAGGTTCTTTGGTTCTATCTGCTGTTCCCCCATAAGTCTGGATACAGTCCCGAGACCAAAGCTGCGCAGGTCCGCGATGTCTGGTCCTGGTCAGGCGATCCGATACCAAATGACCGCTTTCTCGGCCCTGAACATCTTGTCGGCGTCGGAGGGGTTGGGGTTGCGTATCTGACCCGCCGTCCGGATCAGTTGTGGTTCTTCTTGCAAGCTCTAAGTGATTGGAAAGGACTGACTGACGGACAACGCTCAGATCTGCTTCCAAATGATAACCCTTGGAGTTTTGTCGAATGGGTAGACGCGATCCCGAATGCCGCAAAACGACCGATCCGGAATGCGCTTCTTTATTTCGTTTTTCCGGATCAGTTAGAGCGCATAGTCAGCAACGATCACCGCAAGCTGATCCTCGCCGCGTTCAAGTCAAAGCTGCCGCCTGAAAAACTCCCAAGATCAGCGACTCCAAGCCTCCGTGAGATGGATCAGGCCATTTCTGGAATCCGTGCGCAGCTTGAAACTGAGTTAAACACTCACGAGCTAGATTTCTACCGCAGCCCGCTTCAAGAACAATGGTCATCGGTCAGCATGCAGCAAGCCCGGCGAACGATTGCGGGAGTTATCGAACGGGCCATTGAGCCCTACGGCCTCGAATTGCGCCAATGTGGATCGAAGAAGATTAACCTAGCAGCGTGCAACAAGGAGGTTGATACATCCACCGGATTCTGGAAAGACCCTGCGGAAGCCACGAACAAGCCTCTACGCTGGATCGTTCAACTTGACCTGACAGGCGATTCTCCTGTTGCACGGCTTGCAGAAAAGGATGGGGAACCTTTGCATGGCAATCGTCGTATTGCATTCTCCAATAATGCCCAGCAAAAGAGTGGTGCTATTACCGTCCGGATCGTGCCGGCAATCAAGGTTGCGGCAGATCAGTTCGTGTTCCATGAAGAGTGGGAATGGCTCTTCTTGTTGTGCTTTTTCCCCGCTCTACCAAAAGGTTCGTCGGGCCAATTACTGGACGATTTCGACCCTCAAAGTGGTTCGCTCATATACATGGGCAAGGATCAGCCATATGTTTTCTCGGCGCTGATCACGCTCAATGTCGAAGACGCACAATTTAGTTCAGATGGGGGAGGGACATCGAAACAGTTGAGTTACAGCGAGGCTACTGCCGCACTGGCTCGCTTGATTCATGTCAGCCCTTCCGATTTTGGCGCAGCAGAGGTAGTCCATGCCGCATAACGTGCCCATTTACCAAGGATTGAGTGACGAGGATGTTGAGCGGCTCTCCTCTGATATAGCGCAGGCCTACACGACTGCGTCCGCACAGCAGACGGCCACTCCTGAGGCAGGGGATGAAGACGATGCCTCAGTGGCTGATGTTTCAGTGATATTGGGGAGTGAAATTCCTGCGGTGCCGGATTTGTTGGGAATCGATCCTGCGGTGTATCGTCAGATAAATGCCGCTATCAAATGCGGCAAGCAGCATCTGATGTTTTACGGTCCTCCGGGAACCGGAAAAACAACCCTCGCACAGCATTGCGCGCGCTCTTTGGCGAGTCGCCATACGTTGATTACTGGGTCTTCTGACTGGACGTCTCAAGACGTTATCGGCGGCTACCAGCCAGTCGGTAACGGTCGGATCGAATTCATTCCGGGAATACTGCTTCGCCATTTCGACCGCCCGCTGATCATCGATGAACTAAACCGGTGTGACATTGACAAGGTGATCGGGCCTTTGTTTACGATTTTGTCAGGGCAGAAAACAACGCTTCCTTACCGACTTCAGGTAGAGCAGCGGGATAGTGATTTCTTTGAGATTCTCCCTAAGCCAAATCCCAGCGCGCGGAAAGGTATTGAATTTGCCCCCAGTGCGGCTTGGCGCATCGTTGCAACCATTAACTCAATCGACAAGGCATCGCTCTATCAAATGAGCTATGCCCTCACCAGGCGTTTTGCCTGGATTTACCTAGACGTACCATCTGATCTAAATGGTTTCCTTCTGCAATATCTGGCGCGTGAGCAGATCCAGGAGGTAACAAGCCAGGAACTGCCGCTTACGAGTATTTGGCAGGCGGTTAATTCAGTACGCCTGATCGGTCCTGCTCCGCTGATCGACATGGTTAGGGCCATGAGGGAAATGGACAGCACCCTGGACTTCGTGGCAACCCCGACTGAAGCGCAGGCGGCAATCTATCTTGATGGCTTCGATATGTTCCTTCTGCCGATGCTCGACGGCATATTCCGTGACGGTGCTCAAACCATCACACAAGCGATCTGCGAAGCGCTACACCTGCACGCCGAATCTGCCCTCTACCGCCGTGTGGATCAGCGTCTGCAGAGTGTCTCAGTATGAATCCTGCTGTCAGCGACATTGACGATGCAATTGTTGGGTTGCTGATCCGAATGCGGAGATTCGCGTCGCAGGTATCGCTCAGCAATCCGCGTATTCAGAAGCATAGCGACCTTCCGTTTCTTCGTGTCTTCTGGGCCTGTTCCGCAGAAGTGAGGGCCTTGGCTGAATACCTGGTTCGGCATCCGCACGAGGCATCATCAGTGCTTCAAGTCGAACGACGGATCGACGTTGGTACTGTGCGTGGGCGATTGGATGCGAGAGAAACGACCATACGGCAAATTGGCTCTGGTAACCCAGGCTTGTTTGTGTCGCTTGAAGCGGTTAGAAGTTACGCCACCGGGCCCAACCATTTAGTCGTATGGGTACTTGAGGAAGCGCGGCGCTTGTGTCGAGAAATGCTTCGAACTGCTGCCGCAGAATCCGCGTATGCCACGCATTTCGAGGTGGTAACTCGGGCTCTTGAGGACGCGAGTCGCCTAGAGGGAATTCGCATTGCCAGTGCGCAAATCGATACAACTCGTAGGCCGACCACGAGCGCAATCAGTCAGGCAAAGCGGGTACGCACGCGGTTATACCATCTGGCAGCAGACGCATACATGAGTCTTCTCGCCATCGAACAGAGCGATGAGATGCGCATTCGGGATGTGCTGCAGGAGGCTTTGCTCGGGCCACTCGAGATGTGGAAGCGCTTTGAACTTTACGTCGCGGTCGCGATGGGCGAGGCCCTTGGGCGAACAGTCGGCATCCCCTGCGACCTGTCGCCCTCATTCAGTCAGGATGGATTGCTGATTAAGGTCGGTGACTACAGGATCTACTGGCAGGCACAGACAGAGCACTTCAGTACGCCGTGCCTGGAGCCATCAGAAGCGAAGGTTAGACAGATATTGAAGGCGCTAGGAATGAATGCGGGCTGGGATCGCCCTGACGTGGTAGTCGTAAATGCTAGGGCGCGAGAGGTAGTCGCGATAGCCGAGGTGAAATACTTCACCAGTGAAGGCAATGATGGACGAAGTGCCATCCGTGCTGCCATTGATCAGCTAGTGCGCTATGTTCGTGGATACCGCGATGAAGCCGGCTGGGACGACCTTCTAGATCATTCTTTGGCGATTCCGGTACTTTGCGATGTGTCGTTGACCGAGCCCCGATCTTTCGGTGTGCCGTGGATAGTCGATTTCAACTTGATTCAGTCGCAAGCGCTTGACCATTGGTCACGCGCCTTGATCTCAGCTTCGATACCTTCGCGCGCACAGTCTCCACTGGCTGCTTAACCGTTTTGGGACGAGACTGCCCCCCGTCGCTCGGCAGTGGCGTGATAGCTTCGTCCACAGGTAATGAGCACGGAGGGTTGATGGTGTACTGCACCGGCCGCTCTGTGCTCGTTGTTACATTCTCACCTTGGAAGCGACCGACTGCGCCTTTCAGGTAAGACTCTGACAACTCGACGCATACCCAGCGACGCTTTAGGCTTTCGGCAACCATTCCGGTCACACATGACCCGCCAAACGGATCGACGACTACGTCGCCCGGATCAGTGAGCATTCGGATGAAATATTCAGGCAATTGAGCGGGAAATCTTGCTGGATGTATCTCCAGATTGTTCTGCCGGCAATAGTCCTGATAGCGTCCGTTTGATTCCGTGTTAGCCACCGCAAGCAGGTTTGGCGGAACTGCACCGCCGTTGTCCTTTTGAAATTTGTCAGAGATGTCATGTCCCGACGGCCGCAGTTTCGCCGTATAACCATTTTTCAGTAGGTGCAGCATCGAATCACTATACGGGGCCAGGACGCGGCGATTACTCGCCTTGGGCCACGGGGTGGGGGATAACCACCAAACGCAATTAACTGCATCCTTCACCCGCACGCGTCGTACGTTGACCCATTCTGCAGGGGTCGGTAGCTTGGATGGATTCCACCAAAAGTGTTCTTGGCATAGGTGAAAACCATAATCTCGACAAAGCATCATGAGGAGTTCAAAGTGATATAGCGAGCGCGTCGGCATGCCAGGTTTCCAGGCGCCGCCGATGTCAATCACCAATGAACCTGTGTCCTTTAGGACTCGTTTAAATCCTTCAGCGAACGGGCGAAACCAATTGCAGTATTCGTCCGCGTCCTCATTACCATAGCTTTTCTTACGAACGAGGCCGAAAGGGGGCGAAGTCATAATCAAGTCGACAGATTGCTCTTTGGCCTTTGAGTGCAGAAAATCTAGGCTGTCGCCTTGGTAGATTTGTCCGCGTTGGGTCTTGAAGTAAGACCGCAACCGTTCGCTGTTATAGATTGGCCGCTCCGTTCTGTCGGTGCTGGCTGCGTCTTGGTCGTGGTCGTCGATCTTGTTGTGTAGCTTGTGCAGGTGACGTAGGTACTCGCTGATCGACTTGAGTCCCAGTGTCCGAGCAGTGGCCTCAATGTCGTCCCGCTCCTCGCTGGTCAAGCGTACGTTTGCGAAGCTATCTCGGGGTGTGGGAGATTTCGGGCGGGCCATAGTTTTTATCCAGAGTGGTTTCTGTCACACGGAAACCATGTTAACTGGAAAGTTTTCGTGTGACAAGAATTTTTCCTGCCCGGTCGATTGTGCCCAGTTGGCTTGCGGTCCGCTGGATGCAGAGCATCGCTGGATTTGATGCAACGAAGCCCAGCGGCTTGGATGCTACAGCTTAAAATGATCGACTTAACCACTTCCGGACCCCACCCATGTCAGCAGCATCCGAGATCATTGCCTCTCTTCAGGCGGTAGGTATTGAAGTGAGTGTGGTGGGCCCGAGAGCCGCCCAGGGGTCTATCGCAACTGTAGGTGGCCACCCCCGAGCGTTACGGCTCTATGCTTGGCAGGTGACAGATAATGGGCGGGCAACTGGTACAGCCCGACCTGCCGATGAGCGTCGCATACAGGCGATTGGCAGCCGGACGCAGCTAATTGATGCGTCTTCCGATCCAGAAACGGTCGTGCTTGGATGGTGCGATGAATTCGGGCCGGAACCGCTAATCGTCGCTTTCAATCCGTACAGTGTTGCACGGCGGGTGAACGGGAAAATTGAGCGTAAGGTGGCATCTGGTGTCGAAGACGCAAGGGCGTCAGACAGTCAGCAGTTCCGCCAGGGGTTGCTCGACGAAGCGTCCGCCAACGGGATTGCGATAGGGCGCAACCAGCACGGAGAATACGTGGTCGCGATGAGGCCGGCGCGATTTTTCGATTACCTAAGTCACTACAAGCCAACATACCACCCGAGCGGTGATCTAGTTCCAATTCCGGCCACAACCGGACGGTCGATGATAGATCTGGTTGCCGACGCCGAGCTTGAGGAAGCTGCTCCACTGGATGCGGCGGGCACTGATATCCCGCCAGCGTTTGATCCGGCAATGATTGAAGACGGCCGAGAACGAGTAGCTCGTGAGATAGCAATTCGGAGGGGACAGGCGGTTTTTCGTCGGCAGCTTCTGGAAGCCTATGGCTGCTGCGCCATGACAGGCTGTGCTGTGGAGGCTGCGTTGGAGGCAGCCCACATTGTTCCGTACCAAGGGCCCGGCACCAACCATCCTTCGAATGGCCTTCTGCTGCGCGCCGATCTGCATACGCTATTCGATCTTGGGGCATTGGCAGTAGATCCGGATACGCTTGAGATACTGGTTGCCTCACAGCTTGACGGGACAGAGTATGAGATGCTGAGAGGACAGATCCTGCGAGTGGCGCACGGAACCGTATTGCCAAGCAGTGACGCGCTGCGAATCCACAGGACGTTTGCCGAGATGTAATTAAGCCGTGAGGGCTTCGTGCTTTTTCAATTGATGTGAGTGGAATGGAGTATTCACCAGCAGAAGTGCAGCGTCTGAAATTGGCCGAGAAACTCGCGAGCGAGGCAGAATCGTTGCATGCTACGGCAATCATCAGGCGTCTTAAAGTCACCGACTTCACCGTGACTAACGGGACGCTGTCGCTCGGTATCAGTTCACTTGCTTTGCCCCTGACTATCCCGTGTAATCAGCCAATGGTCTTTGGCACGGAAACCATCACGGCTATCGAATACTTCAGACGCGTAATCGAGCGCAACGATCTGATTGACACGGTCCTAATGCCTCGCGAAGGCGGGACGATCCCAATTAGATCGTTCTGGATTCGGATCGAGTACGTCGGCACGCCGCCGCCTGCTGGAAGCTACTCAAAAAAGGACGACGGCCTGTTCGCCATGCGCGCCAAGTCGGGCGAGAAAGCAGAACGAGTCGTCACTCGGCTTCTCCGAGATGGTTTCGGGCATGTTTTTCCATCCGGCATGTGCGAGTCACCTGGCTATTTTGAAATCCGATATACCGACAAGAAGAACAGAAAACCTGACAGGAAGTGCTTAGCATGCGGAATGACGATTGAGATAAAGAAACGCAACAAGGACGAGTATTTTCGCGTATCCCATAGTGCTGTGCGCCCGTTCTCATCGGAGAACAGTAGCGATGGCTGGCACGCCTTTGTGTTTCCCGATATGAAGGCACACTTCATACCAAATGTCGCCATCGCGCAAGCCCTGGCCCAGGGCAGGGTTACAACAGGGCAAGACCAGTACGACAGTTGGGCCGACATCGATCCGACCGCTGTCACCGAGGGCAATCCGCCCCACTGTCCCAGATCGATCTAGTTGCGTCGTCGTTTCACCATCCTGTCGCAGGCATCAGACGCGGGTACCAAGCTCCGCGAGTTGATTGGCCCGATGACTCCGAAGCGAGACGTCTGGCGAGTGCAAGCTTAGTCTTGTTCCGGGCCTTGCCCTTTAATTCATCGAATGCCTGCGACCGACCACTACGCGAGCTTGGCACCGACCTCCTCGCAGACGGTCTCAACAACTGACGCCACTTCGTGCAGGAAGGAATTGCGGTCCGGCGAGGGCGTCACGTCCGGAATCGGCGCTGCGCGTTCGTAGATGCGTTCGCCGATGATCGAGGCGCGCGCATAGCTGGAACCGCGCCCAGACTGGTTGAACGCCGACTGCCATTCCGGCATTCGCTCGGCCCGAACGCGGCGGGTGGCAAGGTCTAGCGTCTTGGCGGACAAAGCATTGGCCAAGCCGTCAAAGACCTGCTGCTTGTGCGCGTCGTCAGTTGGCTCTGTGGGGTCCCACCGAAGCGGGTTCTGTAGCAGTACATACAGTCGATCCTGAAGCTGCTTACGGAGATCCGCGACCGGTTTGAGGTTGTCGTACTCGTCTCCGAGGCCCGGTGTGCCAAGGCGCCGGCTCAATGCCCAGATCCGCTTCCAGTGCTCCTTGCCCACGCCGGGCTTGTAGGCGAGACCCAGGCGCGGCCACCACGCATCGTGGAAGCTCTCGGCGGCGTTCTTGACGGCCAGGACGAGATTCATGCGGTCGTACACCGGCTTCGCGAGCACGGGCTCGGGCTTCTCGACGATGGCATCAATGGCGGTTAGTAGCGCCTGCAATTGACCAATGGTTCGCTTGTGGGCCTTCTTCGAGGCATCCAGGTCCTCGTCAATCCCGCCGACGAAGAAGCAGGCCTCCTTCAAGCGGCCGCGAAGCGCCCGTTCCGCGAATGGGCCAAGCTCCTCCCCAATCGAGGCGAGGACGTTCTCGGCGGAAGCTAGGACGTGCTGCTCCCGCTCTGCCGCGTTGCGCAGGTTATCGCCCTTGACCTCGTCGAAGTGCGTGAACACGAGCAGCAGCTTGCTCGAACTGCCCGAGGTGATCATCTCCTTCATGGCCGCAACCGGCGCGGCCTGCATCGGCTGGACAGCGTTATCGACGAGCACGATGGCATCGGTTGACTCGATACGACGTGTCAGCGAAGTCGAGATGGCGGCGACCGACTTGGGTGTGTGTCCCAGGCCTTCGCCATCGAGAAGCACAAGCTTGGGCTGCTGCCCACCGTTCCAAGCTGGCAGGAACTCACCTGACACGCGGACTCCGTTCACCAGCGGCGTCAGCAGTCGTCCGAAGCGTGGGGAGTGGTTACTGGAGAAGTGCGTGACTGTCTTGATGAAGGTCGCACGGTCGTCCGTCTCCCATGACCACGACTGCGGCCAGCCTTGCTTGTTGCGGCGTACCGTCCCATCGGTTAGCAGCGAAAAGCGAAGCTCGACCTCGTCCATGAGTTCATCGCTGATGCGATGGAACTCATCGTCTTCCCGAAGTCGGCGATCAAGCTCCTCCTCGAACAGTTCGTCGACGACCCGCTGATCCTTCTCGTCGGTTGCACCCAGTTCGGTTTTCAGTTGATCGCCGTGGCGGGCCGCAACAGCGCGCAATGCTGTCAGCGTCTTCGTCAGCAATGCATTGGTGGCGTCTAGATCGATCACGCCGTCGGCAGCGATCTCCTCGATCAGATCAGTGGCCTCGTCCTCGTCATCTTCATCATCGTTTTCGGCTGCTTGAGGCCCGTTGCCGAGCACGTAGTTGAAGCGGAATCGTTGGTTCACATGCATCAGCAGCTTGCGCAGCACGTCGCCGTCGTCGTCGCCCCGGTACGCAGAGAGGACGGCTTCCGAGATGCATTCGTTCAGATGCTCACGGACTTCATCGATGGGAAAGAAGGTGACCACCGCCTTGTACGGGCCAGGCGCAAGCACAACCTCGGTCTCGTGCACCGTGGTCTTAGCCGTCGATGTCGACGGAAAGCGCTCGGTCTCCGGGTTCGTACCGATCAACTGACGCAGCAACGTTGTCTTGCCGGCGCCAGTTGTTCCGAGAAGCAGCGCTCGCCGATAATCGGAATCCTTGGATGTCGGCAGGGGAATTATCGACTCGCGGATCGCGCCGAAGTCGTTCTGCTCTGGTTCCATGCCGTGATAGAAGATCTCCACGACTCGTCGGTGGAACCGCTTTTCGGCCTCGGCCTTGGCCGGTAGGCTCCAGAATGACTCGTCTGCCAGCAACTGGTTGAGTTGATCCTTCAGATCGTTGGCTTCGGCTTCATTCGGCGTTCCGAGCCCCTGGCGGACCCGCAATCCAGGCTTTCCGGTGTTCGGATCGACCCGAACTGGATGGCGGAAGATCACCGCCCATGCACTCCTACCCTGAGACCGGCTAAGGGTTGCCGAGAAACGCTTTTCCATGTTCGCCTCCGTTGTTCAGTTGTTGTTCCGTGGCGCAGAATAGATGTGCCAGGCCTTGATGTCAAGCACTTGCTGAACAACAGCGGAACAACGGCGTTATATCAACTGAGGTGGAATGGGTGCTGCACTGTGCGCAGCTTTTCGCCTGCGTTGCCCTCAAGGTAGCGAGGCTGGAGAAGGAAAACGGCCAAATCATCGAATTCAGGGACTCAAGGCTGATGTGTTACCATTCGCATCTGAAGGCGGGCGCGGGTTCGGTTCCGTGTTCCGCCACCAATTCCAAAAGCCCGAACTCGTTTCGGGCTTTTTCACATCTGCTCTATACGCCAGCCTTGGTGGGACTTCGCAGATTCGCCTCGCGAGCGCTACCCCTTTCGTTTCAGCGCTTTGGGCCCCTCGCGGCCTCTCTGTTCTCCGTTTTTCTCTAGTGGTCTCGCGA
>Ga0302250_1001908_pt1 | contig 14171 bp, 17 predicted proteins | sample AAG_RA_Asp_MG_FD_193536 | JGI IMG/M metagenome (GOLD analysis project Ga0302250, IMG submission 193536) | Enriched activated sludge microbial communities from anaerobic digester in WTTP, New Holstein, Wisconsin, United States - AAG_RA_Asp | ecosystem: Engineered > Bioreactor > Anaerobic >... | reverse complement strand
TGACATCCTTCCTTGACGGTTCGATAAACTCATACATTGGTGATGAAAAACCGATGCCCGGTGAAGTCTCGTATAAGGGAAAAGAATCCGGAAGTGTTGCGTTTTCTGTTTTGTTAATGAGAATATAATATCCGAACGCATGGGATGAGTAGGTGTGTACGTTTTCCGGATGTGAAACGTTATATCGTGTAAGCAAGGTGAATAGCTCGTCATCGGACATACTCTCGTTGACAAGAATGCCCCCAATCCAGTAACCAGACTGATCTGATTTTTCCTGCCACTCGTCCGTGGATTTGTATGATATCTCCCGGCACGAAGATATTCCTTCATGGGGAGTTGGGGTGAGATTGTTGGGATGATGAGTGGCATCCATCTGAACTGGTTTTATTGGTACTATGAAGAGTACCACTCCGGTAATACAAATCAAGAGTATCAGGAGTATCATACCGGTTTTGAACATTTGTTACGCTCCGTTCAGGCAATCTAAAAAAAAATTAATTTATTTTTATATGATTGTTATAGAATTGGGGATTTAATTCATTAAACCATTCCCAGTATTCCGATCCTTGGCCCAGCGGTGAGGGATCTTTGAAATAGAGATAGGTAAATCCATTGGACGGAGATCGGATATATCCGAAGAGCAGGATAAAGGGTATCGAACCCCAGATGATCCATCGTTTGAGATCTTCAGTTTCTTTTAAGGTTTCATTCTCCTTCTCAAAGTTTGCTAATGTCCGGAGCCAATCCCGAACACGTTGTCATCGGAATATCTGTCGTCAGGAAATTGTGGCGCTCAATTCCCATAGATGTTCAGTCCTCCCGGTAAAATGCGATAGATGAGTGTCGCGATACCTGCACCCAGTATGCAGTTCACTGCAATCGATAACGGTGTCTGCGGGAAAAGATCCGGTTGTTTGAACATCCCTGCAAAAAATACTATATCGATTAGGGCGACCAGCAGTACGGTTGCCCATGTAGCACCAAAAACGAAGAGACTACGCTGTTCTGGATTGATCTTCGGCAGCATGAGGATTGCGGGAACCAGTGTAATGAGTGCCATGAAGACAAGGGGAAACACCCAGACCGGGACATACTGGCCAACATCCCGCCCCATAGCGCCGAAATATGAACCGGTCATCTCGCTTGCGATTGCAAGACCGGTTATACTCGCGGCCATCACGCCCGGATGGATCCATTTCATGCCTTTTACAAGAATAAGCGCTGCTATCACGGCATAGAAGGCGACGCCAGTCTGATACGTCAAGAGAATTGCCGATGCGGTCACTGCGCCAGTAAGGATGATCCGCGTGGGCCATGATGCAACCCGGTCGAAGATTTCCCGGAGAACAAGGAAATACCCGAAGATTGCCGTTGCGATGGCAACTGCTGCGACGAATGGTGAGATTGCCAGGATCCATTCGGGCAAGGTGATGTTGTTGCCCGGGGTCATTAAGACGGAATTGAAATAAGAATTGTAAAGCGTTACGGTCCCGATCAATGTACCAAAGAGCAGCAGGTATTTCCATCCGGTGGTCAACCGCATCCGAAGAATTAGGAAAACGGCCGGAACCAGCGCCCCTATGAGGATTGCGATGTGTCCGAGAACGGTTGCGAGATCATTCCGGAACGTCTGCCAATTCCCGGTGACGAAAAGTTCGGGAAACCATGAATCCATGTAGGTCTGGATAAGATACGCGGCAATGGAAAATGCCAATCCTGATACAACAAGGATCAAAACCTGAGCCGTTTTTGATTTCAGGTGAGAGACCAGAATGAACAGTCCCATGATAGAAAAGACGATTAAAAGAAAGAGATCCATTTCAAAAATAAGTGATGGATGTGGAGGAATCGCCATGATGTACAACGGTTTCCCGTCAAACAACCGGCCTATCAGTGAATACATTTTTTGAGATCTCCTTTATTCTTATTCTATTTTTTCTTTTAATATAATAAAAAAATGAGATGTTATTCCAACATCATGGTTGGATGTACACCGCGTTTGAATACGTCCAGTTACCATACTTGATATATCGGGACTGCGACGTGGACCAGCCATCGTTGATCTCAAGTGCGTCAAATGCACCATCGGCCCACCCGACAACAGCAACAGAATGATGTCCATAGGGGATTGTCTGACCTAATGCCGGACTCGCTCCATGCATGATAAGATGAATCGGTCGATCTGCGGCAATTTCAGTTTTTAATCCTGTAAATGAAATAGTGTACCGATCTACATATAATCCATCGATGCTATATCCGTGATCCTGACTTACGCTTTCAATGCCAGGTTCAACATCCGCATCATCCGTTCCATCAACGGGATCTGTGTTCATCGCTGAATACAATTCACCGATCAAGGTATCTCCATTAGAGGGGAAATTCGGGTAACCATGACTTCGCCAGTAGGAAAGAATCATCCCCGATGCAGTCGGGGCACAGGAACCGGGATATCCTGAAGGTTGGTCGTAGAGAGGAACACCATAGATAGTATCTGTTCCAAGAGGTGATGCCGGGACTGCAATTCCCTGATTAAGGAGAATTATCTTCTCGTCGATACTTGACCAAGCTTCTTTAATTGATACGACATCAGATTCTGAATCTGCCCTCATGGATGCAATGGAAACGCGATCATCCTTGAGATCTACCTCATTTTGATTAAAGAGATCAATCGTCACATCTTCTTCTGATTTTTGCATTGAATCTGTCAGTGCATATTGTGCATAATAAAATGTGGGACCGAGATAGAGATATTTGACAGAATTTACGTTAACGGATTTCTTTTCGGCCACGTTCGTTGCCATACGATTTGCATTTTCTTTTGCATTATCTGGAATTATTTCCCCCTTTCCGAATTCAAGGATAGGATATTCCTCCTTAATTCCGGAAACCAATATGAATCCTTGTTTTTTCCCGTCATTTGTTACCGTGAATGAATAGGCATTAACGTATCCATCGGTATCGTAAAATGTCATATCATATTCAATATTTGCACCGGTCCATTCTGAGAATGATGAGAGACCCGCGGCCACATCATTGAGATGCAGTTGCGCCACTTTCGTTGCATAGTCCAAGGTTACTGGAGTTTTATCCCCCTGCCTATCAGGACTATCTGCACTCACCAAAGGTACCATTGCCATCGCCGCAAGCAGCAGTGCCAGCAGGATGACTACCGTTTTGTGTAGGTTCATTTTTTTCTTCAACTCCCTGCATGTTTCCATGTGCTTCGCTCGCCGGCATGGGAAAACCTTCATAGGATCGGAAGATAACAATCTCATGCCTACGGGCGGGACCGGGTTCAACACAGGTTTGTCGCTTGGTGAACCCGTCCTTCACTTTTCGTGGAACAAACCCCGGCCGTCCACACTGAGCGATTTATAATTTTGATATATATGATTTCTCTCCCAATCAGCTACACGTTCGAAAATACGAAAGGTGCCCGGGAAGAAAAGGAAAATGAAATGAGCAGGGATTGGCCGGAAGAGATCTCTCCCGGTGTAAGTAAAAACCTGCGCGGGGATATTCGTCACTTTTTATCTTATCGTTCTGTTTTTATTTTGTGCAGGGTTTCCGGCCGCCCCTCTCCCCTCCCCGGGCAACGGCCCCCACACTCCACAACCGGCCAGCACCCCCGCCGGCACCGGGCAACACAAAACCAATCGGCCGGATATGGCGGTGCCCAGCCTGCCCCCTTCGTTCGAGACTTCACGATACCGGCCCAGCATTCCTGTCCCCCCATATCCTTATAGTACCCGGATGTCCAATTCCATATAGGAAGGAACGGCATGCCCGGACTCATCGCAAGGCCACGGAGGAAAAGCCCGGTTATAAAAAAACTGGAAGCAGCAGCTCCGGCCATCCGCAGTACGTTTGGGGTGACGCGGATCGGGATCTTCGGCTCGTTTGCCCGCGGTGAAGAGACAAAGAAGAGCGATGTTGACGTTGTCGTGGACTTTGCCGAAGGACACGCTACCCTGAAAAATTTTGTTGCCCTTGCGGAGCGACTGGAAGCCCTGTTCATGAGGAATGTGGATCTCATCACGGTCGAAGGGATTGACAAGTACATCCGGCCCCGAATTGAGGCCGAGGTGATCTGGATTGAAGGATGACAGCGTCTATCTCCGGCATATCCTTGACGAGATCGCGTTCCTGGAACGGATAGCGAAAGATCGGACCCTCAATGATCTCATCAATGACGATTATTTCAGCCACGCAGTCCGGAGTGCGATTGAAGTAATCGGCGAAGCGGCAAATAATGTCCCTGAGTCGGTAAAAGGGGAATACCCGGATCTTCCCTGGAAAGAGATGGCCGCCCTTCGCAACAGGATCATCCATGGGTATTTCCGGATCGATTATTCAATTGTCTGGGATGTCATCGTCAACGATCTTCCTGAAGTGAAACCAGCGATTTTTACAATTCTCCGGGATATGGATCAACACTCCTGAAAACCGGCAGAAATTACCGATTCAGGGTGATACTATTGTCAGGCTGGGGATCGTCTCGCAAAAAATTCCGGCCACGATTCGTTTGATCCTGCTCACCAACCCAAACGCGAACATCCTTGCGAACAAAGTTTTCCATACGATCCGTGAAAAAAATTCCGGGTTGACTCTGTAAATAATTTCAAACAACGTCCGGCAAAATTTTTCCGGCAAATCCCTGTGCTCAAAATGTTCCGACTCATCATCTCTCCTTAACGCCACGACTTCGCACCCCACAGAATCCGGTTGTTCAATCATCCAACCAACAACATATTATCAAATTATATCTTTCATTAGACAATGAAATTCACCGCACTCCCTCCCGGCTCGTTCAAGCCCAGGAGAGCGGCCCCGGTCGTTCCGGCCGCCCTTTCACTTGCAACAAAACTATCCCTTCAACGATACTTCACCGGCAGGGAGCGGGCGCATGCAGAGTTTCTTCTGGTGGGCATCCCGCATCACGCCATCGATTTTCCGTGAAGTATCGGCTGTGTAATATGCCTCACCACACTGCTCGCAGACATAAGCAGGGACATCCTTGATCACGATGACTTCACCGGCAGCATGGGTAAGAAATTCCGTTGTTCCCTTGCGGAGTTTTCCTTTACAGAAGCTGCAACGATCCGGAATCATGGTTTACCGCATCTCTCATCCGGTGATGATGAAACAATTTTCCCCGAGCGTCCGGCAATCGTCTTCTCCTGTGATTTGACCCTTCGCTCCAGTTTTACGAGATCTTCTTCCGGTGGCAGGGCTTCAGGACAGATTCCCCGTTTCAGGAGAAGGTCCCGGACGTCCTGGTTGTTCTGAACATGTTCGGTCGTGATTGGATCTTCCCCATGCATATCCTCCTTGGAGACATTGAAATTCGTGATCTCGGTTGCGAGGTTCTTGGCGGTGATAGTAACGGTCGGGAGAAAATCCGCAAGAGGCCTGCTTTGAGGAACTTCGAGGCGCTCCTTCATCGCGTGGGTGGAGTGACCGCCAAACAGGGCTTCGTCCCCTTTACTGCGGATACGGGCAAAACCCGATTCATCCACGCCCCGTTCGTAGATATTCCGGGATAATTCTTTTTCGGAATCCTTCAGGTGTTTCCTTGCTTTCAGTCGCTCGGAAAGCCGGATGTGGTCTTCGATGATCTCCTGCTTTCGGGTCTGCACTGCGAAATAACTCTGGGCAAACGCGATCTCTTCCTTACGCGGGTCCCCGTTCTGGGCGATGAGGTAACAGGCATAGCGGGTGAGCAGGAGATCTTCGATCTTCCTTTGCGATCCCGATCCGAGGAGAACCATTTTGTTGGCGTCAACGAAATGGTCTGCTACGGTATTACCTGAAGATGTACAGGACTCTTTTGCTTTTTCGATAACGTTTAAAAAATTCCTCCATTCATCGTACCCGAGAAGGCCCTGCAAATCACGGGCAAACCAGAACTCTACACCATCCTGCACGTGGACGAAATCCTTAAAATGTTTGTGAAGACGTCTGATGATGGCTGGTTTCATAGTCCCGGTCCCTGAATGAAATATTATTCTCTATCGATATATTCCAGAATACTGGCACATATATTCTGCCTGCGCAGGGTGAAACTAATCCCGCCCCCCTCAGAGATCCGCCGCAGGAGGGCCCCCATCCATCTCCTCGTGACAATGGCCCCCGTACCCCTCACCCGGCCAACACCCCCGCCGGCACCGGGCAGCACAAAGGCGTTTGCCCGGGTGTGACGGTGGCTCCCTCTCCTTGCTGATATAGGTAGGCACCCGGCCTACTTCACGATCATAGTGAGGTTGAACGTAAGCATTCCGTTTTCTTCGGGTGTGAGGACAAGTTTTCCGTTCAGGACCGATGTCCCCGGGCTGACTGCACGGTACCTGGCCCGGTAATTGCCGGTGTTGTTCCAGAAATCGCCACCAGAGGAGTACGCGCCGGCATTCAGGAGTTTAATCCCGCATCCGGACCCCTGGACGATCCAATGAAAAGGCTGGCCTGATGCATAACCGAGATTAATCTCAACAACATCTCCCTTCTCAAGTACGATAGTCCTGCCGGATTCGCTTCTGTTAAAGGAATACCGGATCTCGGGCATCGGGTCACGGATTGGGATGGATGTATCGACCGGTACGGGAATTATTGGAGCAACATCCGGGGGACTGCACGTGGGTACAGTATCCTGCACGGAACCAGGTACCAGCAAAGTCGGTGTGGCTGGCGGAATCAGTGTTGTTATTGCGGGGGCTTCTGCTTCCGGAATGATTGGACTGCTCGTTGTCGGGAACGGGGTTTGTTCAGTCACGCAACCTCCGATAAGTGCCATGCCGATGAGGATAATCGTTAATGAGAATCTTCCCGTCATTTCGCATTCCTTACTTTGTTCACCAGATCCATGTGTAACTCATCGTCCATTGTGTTCTCTCAGGAATGGACCTTCCCGTCATCAGATATTGACCCGGTCCGACCGGTAAAGAGGTACCAGGGATTCCCCTCCAGCGCAATGATCTGCCTGAGATCGGCTGAACCCGCTGAAAGGTTGTTCTCCCCGACCAGGCCAAAGTATTCGATGAAACAATCGTCCCTGCCCGGCATGACCGCTTTTTTTATGACAAAGAAATACCCTGCCGTATCATTGCCCTCGAACGTTGTACCCTCCAATGTTGTTGGCGAGGCTTGTCTGCCCGAATATTCCCAGGACTGAATCTCGGTCGTAAGATTGAGCGCGACAGGTGTAACCTGTCCACCGGCTTTCAGGTACCTGGACAACTGCTCTTCCGATCTGTTACAATCCTCCGGATTTTCGAAATACCAGATTGCAAAAACGCGGGGCTGGTTCGTTCCCGGTTTCCGGAACACGGCATAACTCGCAGTCGCATAACCTGCAGTCTGAGTCAGGGACGGAAATTGCGGGTAGTTTCCTGAGTTCCGCTGGCTGATACAGAGATCAGGTCCCGGGGGATTCGCACGATCCGGCGAGTCGCAACGATGTCCCACGTTCCAGATAACCCCGGTGGAAAAATCCTGGTGCTGCGGCAGTCCGGGACCGATTGGGTGGATGAGGATCGCGAGAAAAAAAATGAAGAGCAGGATAAAGGGTATCGTGCCCCATATGATCCATCTTTTCAGATTTTCTGTTTCTTTCAAGGTTTTTCTCTCCTGTTCTAAGTTTGCTGTTCCGGGCCCAATCCAGAAATCGTTGTCATGGGAATATCTGTTGTCAGGAAATTGTGGTGCTCAACACCCCGGAACGCCGGGTATTATTTCCCCTTATTCACAACCCGGTGGAGAATGGAGCACACGCCCAGTGCCGTTATAACAACAACTTCCGGAAACGGGGTGGAGGTTACCGGCAGACCTGCAGGAGATGCCGTGTCCCTGACAGATTCCTGGTATGGTTTTCCTGTCGTCATGGTAAAAAAAGACATTTTTTGTCCGGTACTGATGACGAACGATCCGGTTCCGGGAACTGCTGAAATAAACCGGACCCCGCTGCCGGCCTGAACGGTTCCAAGATTCTCTCCGGTTGCAATCCTGTACAGCGTAATATTCCAATTCCCTCCCCGTGCAAGGACATCGCCGGTATCGGATACTGCAATTCTCTGGCCGGGTTCTCCGGGCAAAGAGACAATCTCCTGCATCTTCCCATCCAGAGCATAGACCCGCCCTTCGGAAGTTTCCACAACAAGCCGGGTACCGTCATCTGAAATATCCAGTGCTGTTCCGGCACCGGGAAACGATCTCTCCCCGGTCATTGTCCCCGTACGGTTGAACATCATGAGATTGCCGAAACGTCCCCCGATCACCGCAATCACGGACCCGTTTCTGCTGACAGCAACCGTGTTCTGACCCCGCGTCTGGTATTTCCCGAGGACCGAACCCGTCCCGTCAAGGAAAAACAGGTCGTACGGGCTGAGCCGCTCACCGTAATGTATCCATGAATCGTAGTTGCTGTCTCCCGCCGCAACAAGGGTACTTCCATCCGCTGATGCAGCAAAGGAAAGCACAGGGGCGTCAACAACGGTTGTCCAGCGTACCGATCCGTTCCTGTCAAGACCGATGATTCTCCCGTCTTCTGTCCCGACAACGATATCACCGGTGTTCGGTAAAACAGCGGAAGCAAGGGGCGGCTGGTATGTCACATAATCCCAGACAATCCTGCCGGACCTGTCATAGAATGTCACCTTGTTTGAGGTGGTATTGGATACGGACCCGTGACAACAGCCCGGGACCAGCTGAGTGATCACAATGCCAGTTCCATCGGGAACAGGAGTGATAGATGAAACCCAGGGGATTTTTTCAGCAGTGAGTGTTTTGTTGAAGAGAAGCGATCCGTTCCCGTCATAAACGAAAAAATCCGGACTATACGGGTAATTCAGGGAAATGAGCCGACCTTCTTCCGCGACATGCAGTACCGGGGAGAGATTGGCCGGATTATCTGAAGGAACGAGTGGGACTTCCCATGCAGGATGTAACGGGTATTCAAGCCCCATGACCGGAAATGGGGTGATCAGGAAAGCAAGGATGAAAAAAAAGAAGAATGGTGTTATTTTTCCAAGCATCATCGTTCGTCCTGTGACCGTTTAGTTTCTGATGAAAATAACTCCTTGCACCGGATTTGATCCTGACAGGAAGGTATTCCAGTTTTCCCAGTACAGGGATCCCACATTGACCGGGCCTGGATCGTAGATATACAGATACTGTGATGATGAAGACGAATACGAATACCCGGCAACAGCACGTGCGTGAAGGGACAATGATTCATAGCGGCTTGCATGCTGGGGGCGGTTTGCGCTCAGATTGCTAATAAAATCATCATACGAGAACATGCCGGTATACCTGAGTTGGGAATTCGGTTTTCCTAATCCGCCGGATGCCGTAGATAGCTGATAATAATTCGAGAGGGTTTCCTGGAGTGTGGCACCGTTACTGGGGTTTGATATTCCCATGGTACTGGCGATTCCGGATTGTGTTCGCGAATATCCATAGTATCCGGATATCATCTGGGCTGTCGCAAAAGGACACCACCCATTTGCCTGCTGAGCATAAAGGGGGAATCCGCTCAGAGTCTTGGTCGCCCCTGCTTTAACTGATAATACGGTCTGCCGGTTCATGAGGGAATCCTGTTCGGATTCGGCATTTGCAATACGGGTGCTGATATCCGACGAATGGATCCCGTTATAATAGGAGACCTGTTTTGACTCCGGAATAACTGAGAAATCATACGCGTCCAGTATCAGGGTTTTTTCCTTCGATCCCGGCGCAGAGAACCTGAATAATATCGCCATGTCGGGATAATCATAACATACCAGAGTCATTGAGTTGATTACCGTTCCCTTGTATTCTTTTTCGATGATCTCTCTGGCGTGCGTTTTGGCGGAATCCAGATCGACAGGTCCGGCGCCGGGGCCGATCGTGACAATGGCACCCCCGACAACCTTGCTCGCTGCGGCCTTGATCTCACCGATTCTTTTCCCTTTGCTCTCAACAGAGAAGAGATAGAATAGTGGTTTTTCGTTGAGGTCATAGATAATGTCTGATTTGGGATCTACGGTTGCCCCGTCCCAGTTATTGTCAAGTGCACCTCTGCTGACAAAATCTTCGACCGCAGCACGTGCAGACTGGAGAGCAGTATCCTCTGAAATAGCATTTTTATCAACAAGCGTTACTATATCCGATGCAGATGAGGCCTTATCGGCATTCACCATCGGTACCATTACCATCCCTGCCAGCAGCAACGCCTGCAGGATGACAAACGTTTTACGTATGCTCATTTGTTCTCACCTTTTTTGATAGCCTTCGCTCGCCGGCAGGGGAAAACCTTCATAGGATCAGAAGATAATGTTCTCATGCCTACGGGCGGGACCGGGTTCAGCCGCAATTCTACCTGGGGCGAACCCGTCCTCTTCTTCTTGTGAAACAACTACCGGTTGTCCACACTGAGCGATTTATAATTTTGATATATATGATTTCTCTCCCAATCAGCTACACGTTCGAAAATACGAAAGGTGCCCGGGAAGAAAAGGAAAATGAAATGAGCAGGGATTGGCCGGAAGAGATCTCTCCCGGCGTAAGTGATAACTCGCGCGGGGAATCTCGTCTCTTTTTACCTTATCGTTCTGTTTTTCATTCTTTGCAGGGTTTCCGGCCGCCCCCTTTTCCCACACCCCGGCAACGGCCCCCGACCAGCACCCCCGCGCCGGCACCGGGCAGCACAAAGCCGTTTGCCCGGGTGTGCCAATGCCCAGCCCTCGCTGCTGATGTGGGGCAGACTCCCTGTTCGGACATGAGATGCCGGCAGAATCTAAAAAAGTATTCGATCACACCGAGGAAGTCGGGAGCAGGGCAATCCCGTTCCGGAGTGTCCCTGCAATCGGCGATGCCGTATCGGCAAGCTCTTCGGTTGTCAGGGTCACGATGTCGAGCGGCACCCGGAATTTTTTAATCGTGTTTAATTCTGCGTCCCGGGTCAGGAGCGCCCTGTCGAAAATATCCCGGCCCGCGAAATCATCGGATATGATTGCAAGGTCGATGTCGCTGCCCGGTCGTGTCAGGCCTGTACTCGAAGAGCCAAACAGAATAATACTATCGATATGGATCCCGCTCTCACGGATTATTTTACTGAAATAGTTCACCGCTTCGAGGACCTTTGCATCAACCATGTAAGAATCTCCCGCGTATCCGCAAGCAGTTTTCGGGTCTTTTCTGTTGTATATTGTTCAAGAACCTTTTCAAGGTTATGGGGATAGCGTCCCGTGACCCCGGTCCTGTTTATGACAAACAACGAGTCCAGGTATGGCTGCGGCAGTTCGAGTCCAAGGAGTTCAACAAGATAGACAAGATTATGTGTTTTGTCCGGTTCACTGTCGAATTTCTCTGCACAAAGAGCCTTGAGGGCTTTTTCCAGTGCCAGGTGGCAGAAAAAAACCGCCGGGGGATACCTGCCGGAAGAAACGAGTGATTCTGCAGTGCCGAGATCATACTGTGCCTGCCGGAACCATTCCCCGGGATCAACCGTCATGGGGCAATCCACTTCTCCTTGTTTATCGTTTCCCATGGACCCTGATGAATATTGTTGTCGCGGGCGGACGGGATCTATTTTCCTGGAAACCGATGATATTTCTGAAAAATATCTGGTTCGGAATTCTTCGCTCTCATTCCCCTCTCCCCCGCCCTGGACAACACCTTCTTCCCATCACACCCGGGCAGCACCCCCGCCGGCACCGGCCAGCACAAAGCCATTCGGCCGGGTAGGACGATGCCCAGCCCACTCCCTCAACTCGTTACCCTCAGGCAACGCCCCCCATGCAGGATGAGCGGACAGTAGAATCTCGCGTACCTCACTTGAATTTTACCGACTCGGATAGTAACCGGAAAAAAAGGTTTCCAAACCCGGTAAGTCCTCACACGAGATGTGTCTGCTGTTTCCGGGAAAAAATCAGAATAACTCCGAATATCGCGACAAAGCACATGACTATCGTTAATCCGGAAGCGGATTTTGTTGTCGGTTCTAAGATGAAATCAGCGGTATTGACGTTTTGCGTAAAAGTCATCTCTTTTGTAATATTTGTATACCCGTTTTTTTCCACACTGATTTTCTGGCGGAATCCATGTGCGTTGTTGATACGATACGTACCATCGGCATCTGACTGTACGGTAACCGTTTTTGTATCATAAGGCCGGGGAAATTCCGTTCGGACTGTTGCCCCCGCTACGGGACGACCGTCCGGTGTAGTAATTTTTCCGGATATGGTAATTCTGGGTGGTAGATCAGGCACTCCGTATTCTATTGAGAAATTTCTTGTCGTAGATACCCGTCTCCCGACAGAATCCATGGCCGTGATAGTGATCTGGTTCAGACCTTTTGTAACCGGAATCGTACAGGATATAAACGATGTGTTGCCACAATCTGTCGACCCTTCATTGGAACTGACGATGACCGATTGCAATGATTCCATGTTTCTCACATAACCAATCACTGTAACACGAGGTGGTTCTGGCAAATTCAGAAAGACCTTTTTCTCCTGAGGAGCTTTAATATCGAGAATAATGGCTGAATCGCCGGAGGGAATCGTTGAAGTATTCATATCCGGTTCAGCGTGGATTGCGGGAATGATCATCAATATCCCGATAAGGGCAGGTAGTGCAAATTTCATGATACGAAAAATAAATAGAAAATTATGGGGAACTGTCAAATGGATCAAGTGTTCCGTCATTGTCATGGTCTCCCCAACCAATGAACCGTTTCGTTGACAGGCTTATCACGGTTTGGCCCAGATCCCGCATTACACTGGTTGTTGATACTGAACAGTTGAAATTGTTGGTATTTGTATAGTACTGTTGCATTGGATCGACTGCAAGACTACTTGCCTGCCCGCAGTAACTTTGGCCCTCATATTCATCCAGTGCCCCGTAAAGGTGCAGTGCCTCATGTTCATAGTGGTATTGTGTTGCGAAGTGCACTGCGCTGTCTGATCCCATCCACCAGTATCCTATCGCTGCTTTATCTGCATATCCCTGATCGGGACCTACCGCATAGGAACGGGTTATATCATGCGTGGCGAACATCAGCATTACCGAATCTGCACCCTGATAACTCTTGAGCGCCCGGGCCATATCATCGGTATACCTGCCGTCGCTGTTACTGTCCGTGTAGCCAAGGTTTTGCGCAGCCCGTTCCATCCATCCTGAAGAACCCCATGCATTACTGTTGTCCCCGGTATTTTGTCCGCTCACTGTGACAGAATACGTTCCTACGGAATTATCTACGCCGGCTCTTGAATCTGCCTGGCTTTCAATCTGATTTGTTCCCATCCAGGCATCGTACCAGGCATCCTCTTTGTGCGAGTCTCTCCATGCTCCCTCTTCACTGGGGATCTGGAAGTCGGTAAAGATAAGTACTGTATACAGGTATCCTGTTGCAGAAGGTGCTGACTGGGTGCTTGGACTTGCAGTAAGAACCATGGATGATTTCTGCAATGAGGAGAGTGCAGATTGGGATGGGGCCTGATAATTCTGGTAATCCAGGCGCGTTTGCTCTTTTTGGGCTTTAACAAAGATAGCCGCCTGTTCGCTCGTTATTCCAAGACCCCTTTGCAGATCCCGACTGAATTCTTCAGGATTGTTTATCTCGTAATATTTTTCCGAATCGTCCCAATATTTTTTCAGATCTCCGGCTTCCATTTTTTTGACACCGGTTTCTATCTGCTGCTGGGATAATCCCCATTCCAGTTTGTTATTCCAGAAGGTCAGAAATGTGACGGGATCTGTAAGAATAAATGCTTCCTCAGAGTGTTCTGTATGTCGTGCTTTCAGTTCGCTGAAATCAACAGATTCAGGGGCGGGAACCGTGACACCGACCATATTTGCCTTATCACTCGTGTCCGCCGCATTCACCATTGGTACTATCGCCATCCCGGCCAACAACAGTGCCAGCAGGACAAAAACTGTTTTGTGTATGTTCATTTTTCTTCAACTCCCCGCATGTTTCCATGCGCTTCGCTCGCCGGCAGGGGAAAACCTTCATAGGATCAGAAGATAATGTTCTCATGCCTACGGGCGGGACCGGGTTCAGCCGCAATTCTACCTGGGGCGAACCCGTCCTCTTCTTCTTGTGAAACAACTACCGGTTGTCCACACTGAGCGATTTATAATTTTGATATATATGATTTCTGTCCCAATCAGCTACACGTTCGAAAATACGAATG
>Ga0302250_1001907_pt1 | contig 14174 bp, 14 predicted proteins | sample AAG_RA_Asp_MG_FD_193536 | JGI IMG/M metagenome (GOLD analysis project Ga0302250, IMG submission 193536) | Enriched activated sludge microbial communities from anaerobic digester in WTTP, New Holstein, Wisconsin, United States - AAG_RA_Asp | ecosystem: Engineered > Bioreactor > Anaerobic >... | reverse complement strand
TTTTAGATGATAAACATGAAAATATTACATGTCACTTAACACCTGTCGAACTCAAGGTCGATTTTGAACTCTTTGGTGTTGTTTTGAAAAATCTTTTAGACAATGGTGTAAATTACGCTCATGATCATCGCGTTACTTTGAGTAATGACCTCCATACCATCACCGTCTCTAACCATGCGCCTGCATTAGAATTCTCTCTTGAGCGCTATGCTGAACCTTATTTTTTAGAGGGGAAAAAGCAAAAAAGTGCCCGTGGACTTGGCTTTGGACTGTTTATCACATGGCATGTCATTCGTCTTCATGGTATGCGATTGGAGTACAAACGTGAGGGTGAAATGAACCATTTCATCATTTATATATAAAAGAGAGATTTATGTCCTACTCTGTTGGTATTTTCATCTTTGACAACGTTGAAGTACTTGACTTTGCAGGTCCTTATGAAGTCTTTACAACTGCTTCGCGTGTTTATAAAAAACTTCATATGTCCTCCATTGAAATACCATTTGAAGCTTTTACGATTGGGAAAAGAAAAGAGCCTATTCATGCGCGAGCAGGACTTAAAATAGACCCTGATTTTGACTTTATATCTCATCCAAAAATTGATGTTTTACTCATTCCAGGTGGTGTTGTTACAGAAGAACTCAAAGATGCTTCTGTAATTAACTGGATTATGACTACTTCAGAACACGTACAACTCACCGCCTCTATTTGTACAGGTGCTTTTTTGTTAGCAAAAGCAGGACTTTTGGATGGAAAATCTGCTACGACTCATTGGGAAGATATAGACGATCTTCGTGCTATGTTTCCATGCCTTGCTGTCAAAGAGAACACGCGTTGGGTGGATGAAGGAGAGATCATTACATCAGCAGGTATTTCTGCAGGTATCGATATGAGCTTACATATCATTGAACGTCTTATAAATCAAGATTTGGCTATAAAAACTGCCAAACAAATGGAGTTTGACTGGACACAAAATAAGGCATAAAATCCAATCACTTTTAAACCTTAATATTATTTTAAACAAATTCCACTATAATGCCCTTAATTTCAGAGCTTCATTAAAAAGAACTTCACCTAAAACCTACCAGATTTGAGAAATCCTCAGTGAGTATGTAGGTTTTTACATACGATATTGACGGGTTTATTCCCCATTAAAATTTTTATGTACATGAGTTTGTGCTTCGTCGCACGTTAGTTTTGTTTTGAAAAAATTTATAATAATGGAATAAAACATGCAAACATTTGAATCCTTTGGTCTTCACCAAGATATTCTCAAAGCCATCACAGAGGCAGGCTTCACAGAGCCAAGTCCCGTACAAGCAGAGGCAATCCCTCTTGTTCTTCAAGGACACGACATCGTTGCGCAAGCACAAACAGGTACAGGTAAAACAGCTGCTTTTGGTCTTCCAACCATGAGCATGATCGATACAAATCTCAATAAAGTTCAACTTTTAGTCATTACACCAACCAGAGAACTAGCGACTCAAGTAAGTGACGAGCTTTATTCTTTAGGTCGTTTTTGTGGCATTAAAACCGTAACGATTTACGGTGGTAGTTCATACAGCCGTCAAATTGGCTTAATCGAAAAAGGTGCAAGCGTTATCGTTGCAACTCCAGGTCGTATGTTAGACCTTCTTAAAAATGGCAAGCTTCCAGGTTTTGCACCTAAAATGGTTGTTTTAGATGAAGCTGATGAGATGCTCGATATGGGCTTCTTAGAAGACATCGAAGAGATCTTTACTTATCTTCCAAAAGAGCGTCAAACACTTCTTTTCTCAGCAACAATGCCTGATCCGATTAAAAAACTTGCTACAAAAATTCTTCACGAACCAAAATTTGTCAGCATCACACCAAAAGACAGCACAACCAATGATGATATCGAACAACTTTACTATGTGATCAACGAGTACGAGAGAGATGATGCGATGATTCGTCTTTTAGATGCGCTTGAGCCTGAAAAATCCATCGTTTTCTGCCGTACCAAAAAAGAGGTTGATCGTCTATCAACACAGCTTATGGCGGTGGGTTACGCAGCAAAAGGTCTACACGGCGATATGGAACAAAATCAACGTGAGAGCGTTATTAAGGCTTTCCGTGGTTCACAAATCGAAATCCTTGTAGCAACCGATGTTGCGGCACGTGGTCTCAATGTTGCTGACATCACCCACGTTTTCAACTACCATATGCCATTTGATCCAGAGAGCTATGTTCACCGTATTGGTAGAACCGGACGTGCTGGTAAAAAAGGTACAGCGATTACGCTTGTAACACCTATCGAATTTCACTCAATGCAGAGAATCAGTAAAAAAGTAGGCTCAAAAATGGAACACCGCATTGTTCCAAGCCTAAGAGATGTAAAAGAGCACAAACTTGTAAAAATCGCAGAAGATATTAAAAGTGCTGAACTCAATGAAAATGCGTTTAAACTTCTTGCTATTTTAGAAGATGAGATGGATATGTCTCAAATCGCACTTAAACTTCTCTCAAACCTATTGAAAGAAAACACACCTGTTGGTCCAGATAAAATCGGTCTTGATAAAAAGACATTGGAAAATGTTGTTAAAAACATCGAAGAGCGTGAAAATAGCCGTGGCGGACGTGGCGGTTATAGAGGAAGCCGTGATGGCGGACGTGGCGGATACAGAGGTAACTCTGGTGGTTCACGTGATGGTGGCGGATACCGTGGAAGCCGTGATGGTGGTTCACGTGACAGCGGTGGATACAAAGGCACAAGCTCACGCGATAGTGGAGCAAGCAGAGACTCACGTCCTCCAAGAGGTGATGGTGTACCTAGAAGTGACAGAGGCGAAAGCCGTAATCCTTTTGCAAAAGAAGGTGGTAGATCTTCAGGTTCACGTGACGGTGGCGGATACAAAGGCAACCGTGATAGCGGTGATAGCAGACCACCACGCGCACCAAGAGGCGACAAACCAAGTGGCGCACCACGTAGTGATCGTGCTCCTAAATCTGCTCCAAGAAACGCTTACAAAAAAGACTAATTTACTAAGATGGTGTGAGAAATCACACCATCTTGCTTCTTTTATTTAACTACGCCCTATCTAACGCTAATTTAAGACCTAAAATTCCCAATACACTTCCTGCGATTCTATCGATGTATTTCTTCGTGCGCAAGTAAATCTTTTGCGCTTTTTGCGTCGATAAAAGTCCGACAACACACGAGTACCACGATGCATCAATGATAAAAGCGATGAAGCAAATGAACAGCGTTCCAAAAGGCGGTATCTCTTTTGGAAGCAGCGCGGCAAAGATACTTCCGATGATGATAGCTGTTTTTGGATTGCTCATCTGTGTAGCAAAACCAAATAAAACAGCTTTGAAAAAACTCTTTGGTTTTTGCTCCAAACTAAGCGTGGTCTCTAAAGGGGTATTGGCGTATTTCCACATTTTATAGGCTAAATAAACAAGGTAGAGACCTCCTGCTATTTTTAAAGCGCCATATAAAAAAGGAACCGTTTCTAAAATCGCATAGAGCCCGAAGATGGCTAAAAGAGAAAAGACAACAGCTCCTAGTCCCAAACCAATCGCCACACCAAACCCCTCTTTGCGAGACTTTGAAACAGCCGTTTTGGCAATCAAAATAAAACTAGGTCCTGGACTTATGGTCCCTAGCATAAATACCGTCGCAATACCTAAAAGAAAAGCATATTCGCCCATGATTTGCCTTTATATGTAAAAAATTTCAACCAGAATTTTAACTCATGAAAGTTTAGCATGCAAATATGTACAAGGACATAAGAGAGGTTGTTTAAATCATTTTTTAATAATCTTGTATGCAGAGTAAAGAAAAAGTAGCCTACTCTTTCAAATGCTTACGAGACTCCATCACGCCATCATATCCTGTCGTTTTAATAGCATCCAAATAGACTGCATCTTCGATACCATCTTTTGCAATGACTACTGCTAATTTTGTCTCAAGTGTCACTTTAGCACTCTCAACGCCCTCAAGATTTTTTAAAGCTTTCTTCACCGCAGTCGTACATAAAGGACAATGCATTTCAGCTACCTTGATGATGATTTCTTCTTTCGCAAAAAGCATCAGCGGTAACAATAGGAACAACCACGTTTTCATTCCACATCCTCGATAAAAAGATTTGCCATTTCAGGATAGAGCAAAATCACTAAAATAATGCCTAAAATAGTGGAGTAAAACCACACAATGCGCTTTTTCTTTTGAAGATCACATGCAAATGTGTGGTGTGCATAACTACGCCATGAAAGCCACAAAACAAAGAGTGATAAAAGAGAAAGCGGTATACGAAATGGGGTAAGAGTTTCTAAAAAGCTAAGCATTCCAAAAGAGATTCCAAAAATTAAAAACAGCAACGGAGGCAAACAACATGCCGTTGCAGCAAGGGCTGAAAGGAGTGCTGTTAAAACGCCTAGAATCTCTTTTTTCATTTAGAGTTTCTCTTGAGAGACAAAGCTATAACTAAATGCAGCAGGTGCATAGTAGTCTAATACTTCATCTTCCACTTCTGCGTATGGGTACCCAAACATATTGAGTGGTTTTTGAGCAGGTGTTGGAGCAAGAACAAAATCACGTGCCATGTTATACCCCATCCAGTTCATCTCCCAGTTGCCGAAGAAATAGTCACGTACCTCTTTTACCAGTGGGTCGTTCAGTGTCATTTTCTCGGTTAAAATGACTTTTGCCACATCTGCTGGGTCACAAGGAATCCAACCTGCGCCATCCAAGTAAAACTCAGCCCTACAATGTTCTGCTCCCGTAATTTTAGCTAGTCCATTTTCATCACTACTACCGCATGCTTTTGAGTAACGTGAACTACCCAAACGAATACCAAAGATCTCACGAGCAGGTACCCCTGCACTTCTTAGAAGTGCAACAAAAACCGAACTGATGTCCGTGCATTTTCCACCCATGATATTTTGTTCTATCGCTTTACCAGCATCACCTAAACCACAACCCACAACAGCATTATCACGATACATGTTTTCAGTTACCCACGCATAAATTGCTTTGGCTTTTTCAAGAGGTGTTTTTGCATTTTCAGTGATTTTAAGTGCTAACTCTTTTACTTTACCATTTGTTGGGATGTGTGCTGTTGGCTTGAGATAATGTAGAACATCTTTAGGGTATTTGGTTGACACAGTTGCTTTGCTAAGATCAGAGTTACGTTCATACGTTGTAATCGTATACGTGACTTCTAAAATCTTTTCACCACCATTTTTCCATTCAGCATAAAGTGTACGTGCTTTATAACTATTTTTATCGGTGACATAAGCATTGGTTGCGTTAGAGTTAAATTTAAAATCACTCACTTTCTGGTAGCTACTCTCTAAGGGAAGTGGAACCCATAGTTTTGTGAAACCATTTTTATTTTCGTGCTTAAGATTGTAGCTATTTTTGACGAAAAAAATACGTGTTTTTGACTTTGGCTCACTTGCCTCCAAAATCGAAACGTGAGGAAGAATAACGGAGCTTGCACCTAGTGCTACACACCCTTTGATAAACGCTCTTCTTTGCATAAGAAATCCTTACTGATAATATAGCACGAAGAGGTGAAAAACATAAAAGCAGTTAAATAAAGAAGTTGTTACGATTATGTTTGTCTAAGCCTTAGACGTCGTGCATTGAGAGGATTGTACAGTGGATTTGCTTAAAAAATTCTCTAAAAGCTCTTATAGTCAAATACCATAAGAGCTTTTATACGTTTACGCTATTGTAGAACTTTTAGCACCCTTCTTGTTCTTTTTCTTTGAAGCTAAAGTCTCTTTAGAAGACTTTGAAGGTGCTTTTTTAGCTGCAGTTTTTGTAGATGATTTGACGTTTTTATGAGCGGTTTTACTTGCTTTTGATTTTACATCTCTTTCACTATGCTTTTTTTTAGTTTGCGTTGTGTCATTTGAAACACTGCTTTGCGCAAACACGCCTGAAGTAAGCAGCGCTACGCCTGCTAGAACGATTAAGAAACGTTTGAACATCTCTTCTCCTTGATCAAAATAGAAGCGCATTGTACTGTTAAGTATCTAAAATGTTTCTAACATTTTTAATTCATCGCATTTAAGGGAGTTTTACAGTAAAGTTTTCTTCTGCTATTGCCGATATACGCGTTTCTAAAAGCAAAAAACTGTACACGATACATTTTTATATGAAAGAGTTTTTTTGAAGAGCGTTTTTCATAAAAAGTGAACACTTTTTGCTTGTAGTTTTGAGAAGAATTTTTAAAAGGATTTAATATGCATTTTTTAGTTGTTGATGATAGCTCAACGATGCGCAGAATTTTGTGTAACACTTTAGGTACTATCGGGTATAGTGCGACTGAGGCAGAAGATGGACTTGATGCGCTTAAAAAGATCAAAGATCAAAAATTTGATGCCATCATGACAGACTGGAATATGCCTAAAATGAACGGATTGGAACTTGTAAGAAACATCCGAGCCATGGAAGAGTATAAACATATTCCTATCATCATGGTAACCACAGAAGGTGGTAAACGTGAAGTCATTACAGCCATCAAAGAAGGTGTCAATAACTATATCGTAAAGCCTTTCACAGCTTATGTTCTTCGTGAAAAGCTTAAAGACATTATCTAACGTGGAGAGTTTTTCTCCACCTCTTTTGGCCTAAAATGAATCGTAAAGTAGTTTTGTCCTTCTGCATGTAAATAACTGAGTTCAAATCCATGTTTTGCAACAATTGCATTGGCGATGTAGAGTCCAAGCCCCAAACCACTGCTTGCTCCTTCCATGGCTCTATTAAAAGCCCGTGAAAAATCAAGTCGCTCTTTAGGAATTTTTTCTCCATAACTACACACGCTAATACTATCTGCGCACAAATCTACCTCAACCCTTTCCGTTGTATGTTTGAGTGCATTATCCAGTAAATTCTTAATAGCTGTGGCAAAAAGCTCAAAATCAACATTGACTAATGGTGCCAGCTCTTGTGGTTGAATGTGAATACGTTTCGTATCGCTTACAAGGAGTAAATCCATCGCATGATCCAAAACATCGACCAAGCGGTACTCTTTAGCCTCTAAAACCCATTCATTTGAACTCAGTTTCTCTACTTTTACCATCTCACCAAGCAGTGTCTCGAGACGTTCAAATATACGCTCTAGTTGTGTTTGTTGTTTTACATTTTCAAGAGAATTTGAGAGAATTTTACCTTTCATAATAGGCGTTTTAAGTTCATGCAAAATGTTACGTAAAAAAAGTGTACGTGCTTCTTTAAGTAGATGAATTTTCTCCATAGCAAGATTGAATTCTGATGCAATCTCACCCAGTTCATCTTCACTCTCCACACCAATAGCTTGAAATTTTTTCGTATCTCCAAAAGTATGAATCGCTCGTTTAAGATGGCGAAGTCGTAAAAGCTTTCGCAAAACAATCCAAAAAAATAAAAACAAAAGTGTATTAATCACTCCTCCTAAAATCCACAAACGATAGGGAGAAAATTCTTCAATATTTTCAAGAACAGGTGGTTCATGCATCCTTTTCATAGGTAATGGAGGAGGAAATTCTTCATTGAACCCCAACGATGGGGGTGGCGGTGGAGGAGGATGTGGAGGATCTCTGTGAACAAAATAAAGCTTTTTCTCATACATGACCATATCAGAAAATGGATCTTCCAAAAGCTTCTCCCCTTCTGTGAGTAACGTATGTTTATCTTTCGTACTAATACGAACACCCAATTTTGATAGTGTTGCCTCTTTCTCAGCATCATTATGAAATGCTACTTTCATAGCCATCATAAAGCGTTGAAACGTAAAGAATTGTAAATCACTGATTTGTCTTTTATACTCGATAACAAGGGCAATATTGATAACAACCAATGTCAAAGCGAAGAAGCTTGAAATTAACGTAACAATGGAGATTTTACGCATTAACAAATTTATATCCCACCCCTCTAACAGAGAGAATAAAACGAGGTTTTTTGGGATCATCCCCTATTTTCTGGCGGATACGTCCCATAATAACATCAATACTTTTAAGGCTACTTTCGTATTTTATAGAGCCAATATTGAGTAAAAGTTCTTCCCTAGAAATGACAAATCCCTCTTTCTTAAGCATATAAGAGACGATGTCATACTCTGCCATCGTGAGCTTTACTTCCTGCTTACCCCGTGTGATGACATGTCTCTCTTCATCATTTTTAAACGTTTGATACACAGGTTCATTAAAAGTTGCGCCTCTTCTTAAAATGGCGCGAAGTCTGTATGCTAACTCTCTTGGGTCATACGGTTTTGGAAGAAAATCATCAGCGCCACGCTCAAATCCCATCACTTTATCACCCATATCCGATCTGGCAGAAGAGATAATAATCGGAAGAGTTGGGATCGCTTCATGCACAATGCGGCAAATTTCTAATCCATCAATTTGAGGAAGGGAGAGATCAAGAACGAGTGCATCAAAGGTGTCATGCTGAAGCGCTGTTAACCCATCCAATGGCGTAAACGCAAGAATGGTGTCTATCTCCTCTTTCAAAAGAGATTCCTGAAGCAGTTGTGCCAATTCAATGTCATCTTCGATCATTAAAATTTTAATCATTCTAGATTATAACGAAGATCAAGTAAATGGAAAGTAACACAAACCACGCCTTGCTTAGAGCGTGGTTTGAATCTTAGGCGCTAAAGCTAACCGAACTACCTGAAAGCGTATTTTGAGTGGCGTAATTCGAGATGATTTGCGCTAACAGTGCTTTCATCAATGAATTTTCTTCCGTCTCTGTCGTTGAAGTTGCGGTGCTCGCAACACCCATACTTTCTGCTTTTGTAGCTTCTTGATAGGCTTTTGCTTCGGAAGAAGTCACTTTACCGTCGCCATTGGTATCAGCCGCATCAAAATTCTGAGCCAATGTCTCAAACAAAGAAGCAAGTTTGCTATCGGTCGATGAAGTGTCACTTGCCATAGCAGTAAGTTCATCTTTGGTATAGCCCGTATCTTCTTGCGTAGAAGAAGAGGACGGTGGCGGAGGAGGTGGGGGCATACTTCCTGACGCCGCTACATTACTTGCATCGGTGGTGGTTCCACTGGTGGTATTTTGGGTTGATTGCTGATACGCCATAGCTTCAGCAGACGTTACTTTGCCATCACCGTTCGTATCAGCTGCTGAAAAATTTTCAGCTACAGAAGAAAGCAGTGAAGCAAGGTTGCTATCGGTGGATGAAACTTGACTAGACATAGCGGTCAGTTCATCTTTGGTATAGCCTGTATCTTCTTGCGTAGAAGAGGACGGTGGCATAGGAGGTGGGGGCATACTTCCTGATGCTGCCATAGACTGCTGCGCTGATAACATAGAGGTTAATTCATCTATGCTAATACTGCCGTCTCCGTTACTATCCAATGCTTTAAACGCGTTATTAATAGCGCTTTGATCGGCATTGGCTAGCTCTAAAGCAGCACTGCTAAACTCAGTACTATCAACCGAACCACTCGAATCGCTATCCAAAGAAGTAAGCAACGCTTCTGCGAATTTTGAACTTAACGAGCTGGTACTGTTGGTACTGCTGCCATACGTCGCGCCCATAGACGTTCCGTAAAGAGAATTTGAACTTAAAGTCATTTTCTCCTCCTTTGTTTGGCTTGGGGATTTCCCAATAGCAATGCTAACGCTAAAGCAGTAAACAATGGGTAACAGTATGAAAGATCGTAACAACGGAGATAAATCAAAAAAATTGATCATTTGCTTCAAAAATTTTTAATTTTTAGGAGAGTAGAATGATTTTGCCTCAAAACAATACTTTATCTTGCCTTCAAGAGGGGTCATAACATGTATCTTTTTCTCAAACGCTTGTTCTCTTTCTTGATCGCCGTTATTCCCACATTCGCGCTGGCTGATATTAACGATCAAATCAATGCCGCACACTTGCTCATCTACCAAGGCAAATATGCCCAAGCCGAAACAACCTATACACAACTTATGACACCAGCATCGGAAGAATTTATCTCCGGTACCGTGTTGGTCGATATGCTACATTTTTATCGAGGAACAGTTCGATTGATTCTACACAAAAATCAAGCGGCTCAAGAAGATATCGAAGCGGCTTTGCATCCTCAAAGTAGTATGATGTATGATGACGCCGGATATATGCTTCGTGCCAGACTCCGCTTAATGCAAGGCGACACCAAAGGTGCTTTCGAAGACTATGACACCTTGATGAAAACCACGCAACAAGGTATTGCAAACGGTTATCGAGTCGCGATGGCTTTAGCGCAACGCGGTTGGGCACACATCCTTTTAGAAGAACAAGAGGCGGCACAAAAAGATTTTCTCGCCGCTATTTCGGCCGAGACGACAATGCTCGGCATGGAGTTAAACTCTCTTCAAAAGCCGTTCTGGCAAGCCGTTGTACAGGAGATCATTCCTCTTGTCGGCACGCACAATGATGCGTTAATCATCAAGACGCTCGACGATATTTTAAAGAGACAACAACTGACAACCTACCCTTTTACCGATGATCGAAGCGTACATGACGAAAAAAATTTTTCGAATGTCATCTTGATGTATGAAGTCTACGGCCCTGCTTTTTTACTACGAGAAAAAATGCAAAAAGAAAAATCACAAACATATCAAGCCAACGTCAACACCCTCTTTGCTTCCGCACAGCAGTCCCTTTTAAAAGGCGACAAGCTCGGTGCATTTCATAGTTTTGTAAACGCTTTTCAACAATCGGCACCGGAAGATCAAAACGGACGTACAACAGCCGTACAAGGGATGTCAGGTATTATCCGCTCCGGTTTTACGCCACCTACCGCTACGGAAAGTTCTCGCAAACTCGCGATTAAAGCACAAGTCGTTGCTCAAGAAAAAGCCTATCAAGAAGCGATCGAACTTTATGCTCAAGCTATCAACGAGACACCTTGGGTTGCCAATTTTTACTACGATCATGCCTTACTCATAGCCGAAGCGGTGCAAAAAAGCGACGATTATAATGCCGCTATCGTTGAGATGAAGCGCTTCATTTTTCTTTCCACCAATGCGCTTGAAATTCGAGAAGCACAAGATCGAATTTATCAATGGGAAGTCAAACGCGATCGAAGCGCGCAAAAACAAAACGCCGCACCGCAAGGTCCTCACCTTGCCTCGAGCGCGACGGGAAGTTCTAGCGACTGTTTTATCGCAACGGCCGCATACGGTTCTTTCCTCGAGCCGCACGTCGTCACCTTAAGACACTTCCGCGATCGTTATTTACTCACAAACGCACCAGGGCAGTGGATCGTGGAGCATTATTATCGTTATTCGCCTCCGATTGCCGATGTGATTCGAGAACACTCCATTTTACGATTGCTGACACAACTATTGTTAACGCCAATCGTTTTTTGCGTCGAATATCCAATAGCTTTGGCTCTTTTTGTCGTTAGTTTGGGTCTTTTATGGTGGTTCAAAAAGCGTTCTTGCAAAGTCATTGTCCGATGAAACGCTTCATCTTCTGCTTAAGTCTATGGCTTGCCTCGCAAACACTTGATGCGGAAAGCGCTCTACAGCAACTCTACGATGCTGGCGGTTCACCTCCTGAAGTTCCGATGCCGCAGCTCAAAACCCAACCGTATAATAGCGGTAGTTCTTCGACAGCTCCTTCCCAAACACCTCGAAGTACGTCACCAAAACCTTCTCGCGCACCCAGTCCGGCAGCGACCGTCGGAGCCACGGTCTTTGGAGCCCTTTTAGAGAGCGTCCTTTTTGATGCCCCATCCAATGAGCCAGATCCCGAAACGTTACGTCAACAAGAAGAACAACAACGACAAGCGCAAGAGGCCGCAAAACGACAAGAGCAAGAGGCACAAAAACAGCATCAAAACCTAATGCACTCTTTTAAAAGTGTTCCCGTTGTGACAACGACCACGGAGACAACAACACCCTCTTCTGGACTTTCATTTAAAACCGCACAAACCTTGAAAGAGACAAAAATCGACACGAGTTCAGACGAAGCGATGAGAGAATCTGCTTCCAGACCTTTTGACGGAGGCGCTTCGCACACGGCTTTACCGGCGACATGGAAGCCTTATCCGCTCGGAAAGACACCCGTCTCTTTTTCAAAACCGAGCATCTTATGTCAAAATAAAACTTGTACATGGCCCAAAGTCACACCGCTTAACGCAACGCTTCCTAAAGCAACCGTGCGTCATACGCCAATCAACCTTTCTCAAATAGGCATACCTACAGCACCCAATCCCAGTATGCTTCTTAAAACGATTTTAACTTCCAAGGAACAAGATGCGACGCAATTTTACGTTATTCTTAATCGCTTAAGTTATTTGGGCAAAGAGATTGGCAAAGAACTTGTAACCAGTATTGCCATGAAACTGTTAGAGTCAACGCCTGTGGGAGAAAAAATCGCCTTAATGAAAGAAGTGCACGATCTTGCGACCAACGATATGGAAGACGCCAATAAAGTTGCGTTATGGCTCGGGTCGACGCAAATAGACCAACCTCCCGAAATCACCTCATTAGCAGAGGATGCCAAACCGTTTTTAATCCGAGGAATCAGCGCTTCGGAATCGTTTGAAAAACTATCGGAATTAATCAGCGATACCAACGATGTTTTTGACATGTCGGCAAAATTTTCCGATATTATTAAGAATATGCCATGAAATATCTCATCATTTCCATTCTTTTTTCATTGCTTTCCTACGCATCGCCGATCGAATTGGCACCGAAATTAACACTCAATAGTATGCCAAAAGCACTTGTCGATAAAATTGATTGGTGTCAAAACACCCAACTTCATGTTGATGCGAACGGATTGTGGATTTTGTCCCAAACCAATCTATTAAGGCTGGATAAACCGGGAAAAGCCTTGATGGCGCCATTGCACGCCACGTCGTTTAGCCTTACCAAAAGCGGCCATCCTATCGCTATCATCGACGATCGCCTAGGACTCATTCGCCACGGTATTTTTCTGCCAGGACCTAAACTTCCCGATACCGGTTATAGCCTTGTGCAAGGGCAAAACGACACATTGTATGTGTATAATCCACAAAAAATAGCCCCAATCTACCGTTTCGACGGTCAAACGATTCGTTCGATTGCGCAGCCAAACCAACCCGTTTTAGCACTAAGCGCTTTAGGCGACGGTATCGTCTTTGCGACCAAAGAGGGAATTTTCGCCCTGCAAGAGAACAAACCCTTGGCTCTCGTGATGCCTTTATCCGAGTTTGAACCCATTACCTCACTCGCCGTCAATCCTCAAACGGCGGAAATTTTTGTCGGTACGCCCCATACCGTTTACAGCCTTAACGCGAACGTGATGGTTCCTTTGGTGAGTGGAATTGGAGGAGCGATTGCTTTTTACGACAATCGCCTATGGATCGCCGACGCGTCTTTACGCCAGGTTTATATTGTAACGCCGCAATAGATCAATTGCGTCTTTGATACTCTTCATAGCCAAAACGGCTGGTGACTTCATAGCGCCCGTCTTTATGTAATACGGCTAAGTCAGGAAGTTTTACGCCATTAAAGGTTGTGTTTTTTACGATGGTATAGTGAATCATGTCTTCAAAAATGAGTTTATCGCCAATTTTTAGCGGTGCGTCAAAACTATAATCACCCATGATATCACCCGCTAAACAGGTAGGTCCACCTAAACGATAAAGATGTGGTTTTTCACCAATGTCTCCAGCACCTCGAATCGCTGCGCGATAAGGCATCGCAAGGGTATCTGGCATATGCGCTTCAGCGGAGATATCTAAGATGGCAATATCCATGCCGTTATGAATAATATCAAGGACACTTGCTACCAGTGGTCCTGTTTGCCAGCCTACTGCTTCACCTGGTTCTAAATAGACTTTAATGCCATCATATCGTGCTCTAAAATCACTGATAATTTTGATGAGTTTTTCAACATCATAGCCTTCTCGTGTGATATGATGCCCTCCTCCAAAATTGACCCATTTCATACGAGGGATTAAATCACCAAAACGTTTTTCAAAGCCTTTTAAAACCTCTTCTAAAGCACTGGCATCTTGTTCACACAGTGCATGAAAATGAAGACCCTCAATGCCTTTTAATTTATCGTATTGCATATTTTCTTTCGTAATGCCAAGACGACTGTAAAGTCCGCAAGGGTTGTAAAGATCAACAGGGCTGGAAGACACTTCAGGATTAAGCCTTAGTCCACAACTTGTTTTTCCTATCGCTTTATCTTTGTATTTTTCCCATTGATTGAATGAATTAAAAATCAAATGATCACTAA
>Ga0302250_1001906_pt1 | contig 14185 bp, 9 predicted proteins | sample AAG_RA_Asp_MG_FD_193536 | JGI IMG/M metagenome (GOLD analysis project Ga0302250, IMG submission 193536) | Enriched activated sludge microbial communities from anaerobic digester in WTTP, New Holstein, Wisconsin, United States - AAG_RA_Asp | ecosystem: Engineered > Bioreactor > Anaerobic >... | reverse complement strand
GAAAACCGCTGCTGCTCCTGGAAAACACGGCCGGCCAGGGCACTGAGGTTGGATCGCGTTTTCCGCACCTTGCCCGCATCATGGACATGATCGAAAATCAGGATCGCATCGGCATCTGCTTCGACACTGCCCATGCCTGGGGGGCGGGCTACGATCTGGCCACGGCCGCGGGCATTGCCGATACCCTGGCGGAATTCGAAGTATATCTGGGATGGGAGCGCCTCCGGCTGATTCATCTGAACGATGCCAAAGCAACCTGCGGCGCCGGCGTCGACCGGCACGATCATATCGGTCAGGGGCTTATCGGCCGGAAGAGTTTTCGTCTCTTACTTAACCACCCCCGATTATCAACGCTTCCTTTTATAATGGAAACTCCCAAAAAGTCGGAAGAGGATGATCGGAAAAATTTGCGGGTCGTGAAAAGGCTGTTGCGAAAGACTGCCTGAATTGGTTTTCGGTGTGGCCAGCGTGAACTGCGACTTTGTGGAACTTCCGGTGGGCAGACGAATTGCCTTAAATAAAATGTTACCGAAGGGGGGCTATATAAGATTAGATCGAATTAAATTTTCACAAGAGAAGACAGGGCCAGATGGTGTGGAACATTTGACATAACAGATTGAAAGGTGTAAAAAACTTCGCAACTGCCTTAAACGTAGGACAGCATTTTCATCTATGTTTCTCATAAATGTTAATTGAGCAGCAACTTAAATAGCCGCTTCTTGCAGGATTTAAAATGACCGTTCAAACACACGCTCAAATGGCAAATTTCATCTGGAGTATCTGTAACCTTCTCCGCGGCCCTTATAAAAGAAATGAATACCGTAAAGTGATTTTACCGCTGACCGTGCTGCGTCGTTTTGATTGTGTTCTGGAGCCGACGAAAGCAACAGTTCTCGCGGAGCAGGAAAAGCTGAAAGGCAGGTCGGAAAACATTATTTCCGCCAGGATGAAAAATATTACCGGCGTGTCTTTTTATAATACCTCCAAATTGAATTTTAAAAAGCTCCTTGATGATCCGAATCAGATCGCCCAGAATCTCAACCATTACATTCATGCTTTTTCGCCCAATGTCCGGCAAATATTCGAGCGTTTTGATTTCGGCATCCAGATTAACCGGATGAATGAAAAGAATTTGCTCTTTGAAGTAATTAAGAAATTTGCTTCCGACGAAGTAGATTTATCACCCGCGAAAATCGACAACATGCAAATGGGCTATATCTTTGAAGAGCTGATTCGGATCGGTGCGGAACAGGCCAACGAAGAAGCCGGAGAGCATTTTACTCCTCGTGAAGTCATCAAGTTAATGGTTAACCTGTTGCTTTCCCCTGAAACAGATTTACACAAAAGCCATGTTGTTAAAACGATTTATGATCCGGCTTGCGGCACAGGCGGCATGCTCTCCGTTGCTGAAAACTATATCAGAAAACTCAATACGGAAGCCCTACCCAAACTGTACGGCCAGGACTGGAATGATGATGCTTATGCCGTCTGCCGGGCCGATATGCTCATCAAGGGAGAAGAAGCGGATAACATCAAACCGGAATGCACCTTTGAGCAGGATGGTTTTCCCAAAGAGAAATTCGATTACATGCTGGCTAACCCTCCTTTCGGCGTCGAATGGAAACAACAGCAGAAAACCATTACCAATGAACATGACAAGCTGGGTTACGACGGCCGCTTCGGGGCGGGACTGCCGCGAATCAACGACGGCTCCCTTTTATTTCTTCAACACATGATTTCCAAAATGCGTAATCCGCAGGATGGCGGCAGCCGTATTGCCATTGTCTTTAACGGTTCACCGCTTTTTACCGGCGACGCGGGCAGCGGCGAGTCCAACATTCGTCAATGGATAATCGAAAATGACTGGCTGGAAGCAATTGTCGCCCTGCCGGATCAGCTTTTCTATAATACCGGCATTTCCACTTATACCTGGATCATCACCAACCGCAAAGAAAAGAGGCGCAAAGGAAAGATTCAACTCATCGATGCGCGGGAATTTTATATCAAGATGCGCAAAAGCCTCGGCAACAAGCGCAACCAGATCGGTGATGGCGAAGAAAACCGGCCTGACCAGATTGCGGAAATTACTCGTATTTATGGCAATTTTATTCAGGATGAAAAAAGGCAACTCGAAATTGACGGCAGCAAAAAGTCCATTATCGTTTCCAAAATATTTGACAACAAAGATTTCGGTTTCAACAAGATTACCGTCGAACGTCCCCTGCGGCTGAACTTTCAGGTAAGTTCGGAACGAATTACCAAATTCGACGGTATTAAAGCCTTTCAGAAACTTGCCGCCAGCGACAAGAAAAATGAAAAAATCCGCCGTCAGGAAATTGAGGAAGGTATCAAACGTCAACAGACCATCAAAGATTTGCTGGCAGAACTTTCTAAAAAGACTAAAGGAAGGCTTTTTCAGGATCGTGCCGAATTTCTGAAGGAACTAAAAAATATTGGAGAGCAGGTTGACCCGAAACTTTCGGCGGCAGAAACGAAAATAATCCTGGAAGCCTTGAGTGAAAAAGACGAAACAGCAGCCATCTGCCGCGACAGCAAGGGAAAGCCGGAGCCGGATGCCGATTTGCGCGATACTGAAAACGTACCGCTTAAGGAAAATATTGATGATTATTTCCAACGGGAAGTTCTGCCCCATGTCCCGGATGCCTGGATAGATCACAGCAAAACTAAAGTCGGCTATGAAATACCACTCAATCGCCACTTTTATCGTTACGAACCGCCTCGTCCTCTGGAAGCGATCGAGGCGGATATCAAAGGATTGGAGACGGAAATTGTTGCCTTGCTGGCGGAAGTCACGGGCAGCAACGGAAAATAATGGGGAAGTCCTTTTATTTGTTTCTCTTTTTGGTTGCAAAATTAATTGACGGCGTCGATAAAGACAAATAAAATCAAGATGGCTTAGTAACGCCCCGTAAAGATGTTTTTACTTCACTCGAAAACGGAATAATCAAAAATTAGTTAAAAAAACAGATACTTGTTACTTCATTTATGACGGTGGATACAAATGATGAAGAAATGGCTCACTTCAGCGATAAAAGCATTGGAAACCAGTACGCAGGTCTCCAACTTGATTCGAGATGCGCTTGATGCGGGACGAATCAAGCGTAAGGATCCAACGTCAGTATCTTCTAAATTTGCCGAATACATTCCATGTTGGGCATAGGGAATAAATGAACTGTAAAACTTTTCTTGCGAATATAGTGAAAAATAATTATAGAAAAACCAGCACACCCGCTGCGCCTCTGTTTGACATGCGAAATCCGGCGGGTTTTTTCCTGATAAATTATAGAAGAGCCAACAACACCCTCCACGCATCCCGTCGGATCTGCGCACCATGGAGGGTTACTTTTTTTCTGCCAACCAATCAGGTAATGATATGAAATATTCTGCTTATCCCAAATATAAGAAATCCGGTGTGGAGTGGCTCGGTGATGTGCCTGCACATTGGGAAGTGGAGCGTTTACAATATCAAGCATCCATTAATGACGAAGCCTATCCGGAAACAATGGAACCGGACTTTGAGATTCTTTATGTTGATATAAGCAGTGTCGATTCTGTTAATGGGATAATCAAGAAAGAACCAATGATATTTGAAAATGCACCATCAAGAGCAAGAAGAATTGTTCGCGATGGTGATACGATCATTTCAACTGTCCGAACGTACTTAAGAGCAATTGCTCCAGTTGAAAAACCTGAAGCTAACCTTACTGCTTCTACAGGTTTTGCAGTTATTAGACCAAGATTAATTAATAAAAAATATTTATCAAAAATGATTACAGCACCATTCTTTGTCGAAGAAATTGTATCGCGTTCAGTTGGCGTTAGCTACCCAGCTATAAACGCCTCTGATATTGGATTAATAGCCATTCCAGTTCCCTCTTTCTCTGAACAACGAGCCATTGCCGAATTTCTTGATCGCGAAACGGGGCGGATTGATGAGCTGATTACCAAGAAAGAACGCCTGATTGATTTGCTCAAAGAAAAACGTACGGCGCTTATTTCCCATGCCGTCACCAAAGGCCTGAATCCAAAAGTCAAAATGAAGCCATCCGGCGTGGAATGGCTGGGTGATGTGCCGGAACATTGGGAAGTGAGTCGTTTCAGGCGTCTTATTTGCTACATTAGAAATGGAACATCTACAACTCAAGTTGAAGAAACGGATTGTATGCTTCCGGTGACACGTATCGAAACAATATCAAAAGGGATTATTGATTTTGATAAAATTGGATTTGTTGAACCTTTCCATGGAAGCGAACAGTTTAGGTTGAAAAAAGGAGATTTATTGCTATCTCATATAAATAGTCTTTCTATGATTGGGAATTGCGCAATCTATTGTTCAGACTTACCATTATATAGTGGAATGAATCTGTTAAGAATAATACCAAATGGTCAGATACATCCAAAATGGCTTTGGTATTTTGTAGTACATGATGGATTTAAAAAAACACTTAGCTCAAGAGCCAAGCCGGCGATTAATCAAGCAAGTTTAACAACAAATCAAATTAAAGAAATGATTATTGTCATACCAACATATTCCGAACAGCAATCCATTGCCGAATTTCTCGACCGCGAAACAAACAAGATCGATGCATTAATTTCCAAGGTAGAAAAAGCCATAGCCAAATTAAAAGAATACCGCACCGCCATCATCAGCGCGGCAGTGACCGGCAAAATTGATGTTTCGACAAGACTCAACACCGGCGGGCAGGAAGTTGCATGAAAGCTACCACCGAAAAAGCATTTGAATCCTATATCGAAGAAACGCTGTCCTTGCGCGGCTGGATATCCGGATCAACAGAATATTGGGATAAAACAAAAGCCCTCTTTCCCAACTATGTAATAGACTTTATCAAATCCACGCAACCCGATTTGTGGAAGCAGATGGAAAGGCTCCACGGGACGGAACTGCCGGGCAAGTTGATGGAGACACTCGTCAAGGAGCGCAATACCAAAGGCACTCTCCACATTCTGCGTCACGGTTTCAAATTCTATGGAAAAACATTCAAGTTAGCTTACTTCAAACCCGCCCACGGGCTTGTGCCGGAAACATTGGCATTATTTAACGAAAACCGCCTGCATGTTACCCGTCAGGTTCCCTGCCATCCACTGGACGGCAGCACCGTCGATATGGTTTTATCCGTCAACGGCATTCCTTTTGCCACCATGGAAATAAAAAATCCCTTCACCGGCCAGTCCTGGAAAAACGCCGTTTACCAGTACAAGACCGACCGCGACCCGCGGGCACCGCTTTTTTTGTTCAAAAAAGGCGCGGTAGTGCATTTTGCGGTTGATCCCGATGAAGTCCACATGGCCACCCGCTTAAACGGCGGCAAGACCTTTTTTCTGCCTTTTAATCGCGGCAGTCATCCGGGTGAAATTGAATGCGGCAGGGGTAATCCGCAGCATCCTTCCGGCCATCGTACCGGCTATTTTTGGGAAGATGTATTGGAACGCGAAAGTTTCCTGGATATAGTGGGCAATTTTGTCTTTCTGGAAACCGCTGAGCAAACAGTCGACGACGGCAGCGGCGGACGCAAAAAAATAACCACGGAAACCATGATTTTCCCCCGCTATCATCAACTGGATTCCGTACGCCAACTGATCAATGCCGCGCGGACAGAAAAAACCGGCGAAAACTATTTAATTCAACATTCCGCCGGCAGCGGCAAAACCAACAGTATTTCTTGGCTGGCGCATCGGCTGTCCAGTTTGCACACGGTGGAAGATGAAAAGATTTATGATTGTATCATTGTAATTACCGACCGCCGGGTACTGGACAAACAGCTCCAGGATGCCATCTATCAGATTGAACACGCCCAGGGCGTCGTCAAGGCCATTGATGAAGACTCCCGTCAACTTGCGCAAGCTCTGGTGGACGGCACCAAAATAGTTGTTACAACTTTGCAGAAATTTCCCTTTATTCTGAAAGGTCTGCTCCATATTGCCGGAGCGGAAAACATAGATAACCCCGATGAAACGGCCATCCTGAAAGCCAGGGAATGGGAAACGGCCATAGCCGCGCGTAAATATGCCGTGATCGTGGACGAAGCCCATTCCAGTCAAACCGGCGAAACGGCCCGCGAGTTAAAACGCATTCTGGGTGCGGGAACCGCGGGCGGCATGGGAAATGATGACGAAGATGAGCAGCCCGCAGACTGGGAAGATGGCCTCAATTCAGTCATGGAATCGCGCGGGCGGCAGAAAAATTTGAGCTTCTTTGCCTTTACTGCGACACCCAAAGGAAAGACCCTGGAACTGTTCGGGCGCGTGGGGGTAAGCGGCAAGCCGGAATCCTTTCACACCTACTCCATGAAGCAGGCCATTGAAGAAGGTTTTATTCTGGATGTACTGCGCCGGTATGTAACATACAAAGCCTATTTCCATCTGGTGAAAAAAGCGGAAGACGATCCGGATATGCCGAAGAAAAAGGCCGTTAAAAAGCTGGCAAAATTCCTGGCGCTTCATCCGCACAATATCGAGCAGAAAACGGAAATCATCGTGGAACATTTCCGGCGTCATGTCCGGCAAAAGCTGGCCGGTCGAGCCAAGGCAATGGTCATTGCCGGTTCCCGACTGAGCGCCGTGCGCTTCATGCTTTCATTTCAGAAATATATTGAGGAACATCATTACACGGATATTCGTCCGCTGGTTGCTTTCAGCGGCAAAGTGAAAGACCCGCAAACAGGTCTGGAATATACGGAACCGGGAATGAATATCGACGTGGTTACGGGAAAAAATATTTCGGAACGCCAATTACCGGAAAAATTTGATACATCCGATTATCAGATATTGCTCGTTGCCAACAAATACCAAACCGGGTTTGATCAGCCTCTTCTTTGCGCCATGTATGTGGACAAACGACTGGATGGAGTCCAAGCCGTACAGACCCTTTCCCGTCTGAATCGGACTTCCGCAGGAAAAGAGCCACCCTTTGTGCTCGATTTTGTCAATGAACGCGAAGACATATTCCTTGCTTTTAAACCTTATTATAACGTCACCACGTTAAAAGAGCCTTCCGATCCCGCTCATTTGGAAACACTCAAACACGAATTAAATATTATGCAGGTCTATCAATGGTCGGAAGTAGAAGCCTTTTGCCAAATCTTTTATTTGCCGCAATATAAACAAAATCCATCCGATCATGCCCGGATGGAAAAGCATGTTCAACCGGCAGCGGATAGATTTAAAGCGCTGAACGATGAAAATAAGGCAAAATTTTATGAAAAGTTAACCGCCTTTACCCGCTTTTACTCTTTCATCAGCCAGATCATTCCTTATTCAGACAAAGAATTAGAGATGCTTTACAGTTACGGACGACATTTGATAACAAAACTGGATTTTGGCGATAACATCAATCCTCATCCGGAAAAAGAAGTTGATTTGCAGTACTACCGTATAGAGAAAGTTACTGAAGGCGCAATAATAATGGAAGAAGGTGAACCCTACGGCGTAAAAAGCCCCACAGCGGTAGGAACCAGCAAAGCAAAAGATGAACAGAAACCTCTTTCTGAAATCATACGGGTTTTAAATGACCGTTTTGGAACCGATTTTAAGGAAGAAGACAGATTCTTCTTTGAACAGATCAAGGAAAAGGCGGCAGGTGATGAACGGATAATCCAGACCGCTAAAGCTAACACTCTGGACAAGTTTCAATTGGGTATCCAGGAATTAATTAAAGACCTCATGGTACAGCGCATGGCGGATAACGACGATATTGTTACACGCTACATGGATGATATGGATTTTCAGAAAACAATCTTTCCACTTCTGGCCAAAGATATTTACCAGAGCGTTCTGGGTGCTTTGGAGACAAAATAAGACTTTGTTGTATTTTTTGCCTAACTTTGTTGGTTGCAGCTTGCCGCACAACCGGCACTCACCGGAGTTTCTGCCGAGGTCGTCGGCTTCAGCGGGAATACGGCGCGGATGCGCACAAGGGATTGCTGCTGTATGATGGCGCAAAGATCGAATGGTTGACGCCCACCGTGCTGGCTGCGCCCTGGTGGATGGTGATTTAAAATGACAGGAAAGGAAATAGAAGTATGATTACAATAAGTTCCAAACTACCGAATGTCGGCGTTACGATTTTTGCCGTGATGTCCAAACTGGCGGGCGATACGGGAGCCGTCAATCTCTCCCAGGGCTTTCCCGATTTTGACGTAGACCCGGAACTTTGTGATCTGGTCCGCAAATACATGGAGTTGGGGTATAATCAATATGCCCCCATGCAGGGAGTTCCGGTTTTAAGGCGGCGCATTGCGGAAAAAACAGAAGAGCTTTACGGGGCGTCTTACGATCCGGAGACGGAAATCACCGTTACCTCCGGGGCGACGGAGGCCATCTTTTCCGCCATCAGCTGTGCGGTGAATCGTGGAGATGAAGTTGTCCTGTTCGAGCCGGCCTATGATGCCTATGCCCCCGATGTGCTGCTTTCCGGCGGCATCCCGGTTTATGTGACCTTGAAGCATCCGGACTATCATGTTGACTGGAATGAAGTGCAGGATGCGATAACCGCAAAGACAAAACTTATAATCTTGAATTCACCCCACAATCCGACCGGAACAGTACTTGGTCCCGAAGATATGGCGGCCCTCGCGGAGGTTGTTGCCGATACGAATATCCTTATCATTTCCGATGAAGTTTATGAACATATCGTGTTTGACGGCAATCGTCACGAAAGCATCACCAGGTATCCGGATCTCGCTCAGCAGAGCTTCGTTATCAGCTCTTTCGGCAAAACCTACAGCACCACCGGCTGGAAACTGGGCTATTGTCTGGCCCCCAGGCAGCTTTCGGAGGAATTTCAAAGAGTCCACCAGTTTGTAACCTATGCTTCCAATACCCCGATCCAGTGGGCCTATGCCGAATTCATGGAGAAGAAGGAAAAGTATCTTACTCTGGCGAATTTCTACCAGGAAAGACGGGATCTGTTTTTATCCCTGATTCAGGGCTCCCGGTTTAAGCCTCTGCCCTGCCGGGGGACATATTTCCAGATGCTTTCCTATGAATCCATAAGCGATGAGAATGATATTGATTTTGCCAGGAGGATGACGACGGAATATGGAGTGGCGGCTATTCCTCCCTCGGTTTTTTACTCCCGGGGAGATGACCACAAGACGCTGCGGTTCTGTTTTGCCAAAAAAGATGAAACCCTGATTAAAGCTGCGGAGAAATTATGCAAGATTTGACAGTTACATTGATCCAGACACAACTGGTTTGGGAGGACATAGACGCCAATCTGGCGGCGTTGGACAAGAAAATAGATGACATTTCTGAAACAACCGATGTCATTATCCTTCCGGAGACATTTACCACCGGCTTCACCATGAACGCATCAAAAGTGGCTGAGCCCATGAGCGGCTCTGCGGTCTCCTGGATAGTTCATAAATCAAGGCAAAAGAATGCCCATATTCTGGGGAGCGTGATTATCGAGGAAGGCGGGAAATATTTTAACCGGCTCCTCTGGGCGCAACCGGACGGCGGACTGGCGACCTATGACAAAAAACATCTCTTTCGCATGGCGGGCGAGCATAAGGTGTTTTCACCGGGAAACAGTCATCTCACCGTCGAGGTAAAAGGCTGGAAGCTGCGTACTTTCATCTGCTATGACCTGCGCTTCCCCGTCTGGGTGCGGAATATCGCCAACGAGTATGACGTAGCCGTCTTTGTCGCCAACTGGCCGGCCAGGCGCGCTCCGCACTGGAAGCTTTTAATGCCGGCGAGGGCTGTGGAAAACCAGGTCTATGTTGTCGGGGTGAACCGCGTGGGCGAAGACGGCAACGGCATTGCTTACAGCGGCGATTCGGCCGTCATTGACCCTCTGGGCAATATCCTTTTTCAACAGGCGTATATTCCCTGCACGCACACGGCGAAATTGAGTTATGACAGGATAAGGGAATATCGTGAAACCTTTGCCGTATGGCGGGATGCCGACGGAGATGCGGTTTCTTTTCCCCGTTGATGAGAGGCTCTGTGTAGAACAAGGGGTTGCAACCCCTTGTTCTGGTATCTGGTTCTTTTTGGTCCCGGCATCAAAACGGATGTTATTGCCCAGCATAAAATCCAATGGGGTATAGAGCCGCCGTGCCGTTTAAAAACGCCGTGAAGCTGCTTCAGTTTGCGTGGAAGCAGGCTCTGTCGGGGCTGAATCCATTGTCACCATATCAAGCAGAACATTGACGCTTTCATTCACGAAAGGAGCATACCGCTCGCGGGCTTTCTGCCTGGCCTCGGTGAGTGTTTCGTCCTTTTTAGTGTCGCCGTTTTTCTTGTCCATTTCCTTGCGCAAATCAGCAAGTCTGATTAAACCATTCTTGCCCGCCGCCTCTTTATTGCTTTTGATAATCTCGGCAAATTTCTCGTCTTTGGCGACCCTCGTTTTGGATCTCGCGGCCAGTTCCGTGATCATGTACCGATTTACAGGTTTCCACAAAAGTGTCTGGCTTCCCCGGAGGCTGAGGAAACTCGTAATTGCCTGAGCCGGAAGCGGGTAGTCGAGCGACTTCTCGCCAAAATCGTCGAGAATAAACCAGGCGGGCAGTTTTATATCCGCTTCGACGCCCGTATTCTGTGTTGACTGGCCGCCGGGCAGAAAATAAAGTGCCGTGGTGACTGATATGGCGCCCAGGTTCAGGGGCAGGGGCATCAACATCTGCACGGATCCTTTGCCGAAGGTATGGTCCGATCCGACGATTACGGCCCGATGGTAGTCCTGGAGAGCACCTGCCACGATTTCGCTGGCCGAGGCGCTCAGGCGGCTTGTCAGTACCACGAGGGGGCCAAGGTAGAGCGAATCGCGATCTTCCGGCGGGAATGTAATGACCTTGCGTTTGCCGTTTTTCATGCCCGTCGCCGCTGAACCACTGGCCAGAATAGTAACCTGTCCTCGTCTGTCCTTTGTCGCCACTATTCCTCCCCGATCAATGAAAAGACCGACCAGGCGCAGCGATTCTTTAAGCAGTCCGCCGGCATTGCGCGACAGGTCCAGTACAATTCCATCCACCTGCTGAAGTCTGGCTGCGGTGAGGAGATCTTTTACATCTTCATAACAGGATTTATTTTCGCTTTCGTTGCCGTAGAAAGAAGGGAGGTCGATGACACCGAAGCGGTACTGCCTGCCGTCCGCAGCCGTCCGCGTATGGTACTCGATCTTGGCCTCCTGTTCCTTGATGTCAACCTTGTCGCGGGTGATGGTGACGTTGAAGCGTTTCGTCTGTTTCTCCTGGCGCAGTATTGTCAGCGTTACTTTTGTGCCTTTTTTGCCGCGGATCATTTTGATGACGTCGCGCAGGTTCATGTCGATGACGTTAACGGGCTTTTCCCGATCCTGGGCGACAGCGATAATCTTGTCTTTCAATTTCAGCAGGCCCGAGCGCTCGGCGCCTCCGCCGGGGATCAATTCTTCAATTACGGTAAAGCCGTTGTCGCTGCTGAGAACCGCTCCGATACCCTCCAGAGAAAGCTGCATGTGAATCTGGAGGTCTTCGAAGTTGTCGGGTGAAAGATAGCTGGTATGAGGATCGAGAGCAAGCGCGAAAGCTTCGGCAACGTCCGTGATCAGCTTTTCGGGATCATCCTCGACTATCCGCTTTGTCTGCAGTTTATACTGGTGAAGCTGCTGCTTTTTGGCTTCATCAAGATCGATGCCTGCCATGAGGCTGTTTCCGATCTGGAAATGGACGATTTTTTTCAAAAGCTCCTGTTTTTCCGCTCTGGTTTGCAAATAGGAGCGCTTACGCACGTCTACATTGAGCTCCACAGTCTCATCCAGCTTGTAGCCCGGTCCGAGAATATTTTTGACAATGTCCTCATTTTCCTGGGCGCGTTGGACCAACAGGTCATAAACCTGGTGCAGCGCCGTGCAATTGCCTCGCCGCGCATTAACAAACAGACTTCGTAAAAGCGGCTTTAACCTTTTTATATCGGACTCATAAAGCACCGTTTTGGATGGATCAAGCTTCTTGATCATCTGATCGACGGCGCGAGTTAAAATTTCTCCCGTTACGTTTTTCAATGAATAGTGGTTGTCCAGGAGATTTTCCATCAAAAAGGGCAGGCGCTTGCAGTTGACGTTTTCAGCAACTGACGAAACGGGCAGCAGCAGGATCAGCAAAAGAAGCAGCAGTTTCCGGAGAGAGAACCAGTTCCTGCTTTGAAAACTGCTGCGGTGATTACCTGTCGGGGAATATCCGGATATATTATCGTCTCTTCTATCGTACATGATCATTCTCTCTGTTTTTCCCCCTACTCGTGGCCATAAGCGTCCATCCTTGGGTTTAATATGAAAAAATACTTATTTTAACGATAGAAGGGCGCACCAATTCTGTCAAGTAAAAAGAAAGATTTCGTGCGGTTGGAGTTGAAGATAAGAAACAGCTGAACTATAATTAAACTTGTGGTAAAAATATTGAAGAGAGATTATGTTGAAAATAACTTGTTCTGAAACAATAAAGGAGTTTTCTGCCGACGGCCGATGGCGCCAGGCAAAACTCCGGCTTTATATAGAGGATTACACATGAAGCTTTTTTCCAGGAAAAAACAATCCCCCCGAAGACCAAACTGGCGGGATTATCAGGAAATCCTGAAAAATCAAAGGCGTCGCCAATCGCGCCTGAAAACAGTATTCGTAAAATTCGCGTTGATTGTTCTGACGATAACGGCGGTTGGATACGGGCTGGTGCAGGGTGCGGTCATGATTGCATCAAAGACTCAACAGCAGGAAAACCCACCTGCCGTCGGTAAAACAGGTTTCCGGCAGGAAAATTCGTCGAAAAAATTGTTGAGCTGCCTGGACGGAAAGTCCTTTGTGAATATAAGGAAACCAGCTTTCACCACTGAGCTCGAAGGCCGGATTTGTCGTGTGGAAACAAGTATAGATTCTTGTTTACAGAAGGCGCTTCTTTCCAAAGTGGAAGAAATGATGGCCAGGGAGAAATATACTTCCCGCTGCATAGGCATAGTCGTTCTGTCGGCGGAGACGGGCAGGGTTTTATCCATGGTGAGTTTCGACAGGCAGAATCCGACACACAATACCTGCATCAGCGATCAGTTTCCGGCAGCCAGCATTTTCAAGATTATCACCGCGGCGGCGGCTGTCGACGCACGGGGACTCAACAGTGACTCCCTGGTCACTTACAGCGGACAAAAGCATACCTTATACCGGGGGCAATTAAAGGAGACGAACAAGCGCTACACTCATACCATTTCGCTGGAAGATTCCTTTGCCCAGTCGGTGAATCCGGTTTTCGGCAAAATTGGGATCGAATTACTGGGCAAAGAAAAAATCGAGGATTACGCCGTTCGCTTTGGATTTAACAAACCCGTCGATTTTGATCTTCCGGTCAAACCGAGTTACATTGTCGTTGGAGAAGAACCGTACAATCAGGCGGAAATCGCCAGCGGATTTAACACATCAACCACTATTTCTCCCCTGCACGGCGCCATGATAGTCACTACTGTTCTGAATGAAGGCAAAATGAGGATGCCGACAATAGTGGAAAGCATCATCGGCCCTGATAATCAGATCTTATACAAGCGTTCGGATCATTCGGCGCAAAGGGTGATATCGGAAAAAGCTTCGAGGGAACTCTATCGAATGATGCAGGCAACCATCGCCGGCGGAACGGCGCAAAAACAGTTCAAAGGTTATGACCGCCATGAGGTCCTTAAAGATCTCCATATCGGAGGTAAAACCGGCAGCATTAACAACAATCCGAGATTTGACTGGTTCGTCGGCTTCGCCCGCGACCCCCGCACGAGACACGCAATCGTTGTATCCGCGGTGGTTGTTCATGAGCAGTTTATCGGCGAAAGGGCGGGTGAATACGCCAAACTGGCGATGGAAACTTTTTTCTCTAATTTTTCCAAGGGCTGAAAAACAGATTATGGCTGAATTGACAATAATTTCGGCGGATGACGCTTATAAAAAAATAAAGACGGGCAGGACACTGCTGGTGAGCGCTTATGAGGAAGAGGAAAAGTTTTTAAAATATAACCTCGCGGGGGCGATTTCCCTAAAGGACTTTGAATCCCGGCTGGCCGGAAAAGCAAAAAAACGGGAGATTATTTTTTACTGCGCGTGACCGGAGCAGGCGACTTCTGTCCGGCGGGCAGAGCAGTACCGGAATCTGGGCTACACCAATGTCAAAGTGCTTTGGGGCGGCGTGAA
>Ga0302250_1001904_pt1 | contig 14189 bp, 7 predicted proteins | sample AAG_RA_Asp_MG_FD_193536 | JGI IMG/M metagenome (GOLD analysis project Ga0302250, IMG submission 193536) | Enriched activated sludge microbial communities from anaerobic digester in WTTP, New Holstein, Wisconsin, United States - AAG_RA_Asp | ecosystem: Engineered > Bioreactor > Anaerobic >... | reverse complement strand
CGCTTTGACCTCTGGTACCTGGGCAGCGAATATTCTATAGCAGATCTATATGGCGGATACCGTGTGAAAGAATTCGACAAAGACGACCGCTTCAGAATGATGGTGTCCCCTCGTCTCGGTGTATCACACCCGATCACCGATAGGGATGTGTTGCGTTTTGCCTACAATTATCAGAATCAGTTGCCCCAAATGCAATACATTTTCACCAGCCGCGACACTACCGATGCCGATGGCACCGAAATCAGAGTTGGGAATACCGCTTTGGAACCTCAGATCACCGTCACCTACGAGGTGGGTCTTTCGCACCAGTTGAGCGACGACTATGTGCTCGATTTGACCGCATACTACAAAAATCTCTACAACTATGTGAATACAAAGAAAGAACGCAGCCAGATTGAACAGACTCTGTTCTGGTATAAATACTACTCCGATGACTACGGCTCAGCCCGTGGGATCGACATGCAAATAGAGAAAATGCTCTCCAGTTTCCATAGCTGGAGTCTGGCCTACTCATTGGCCTGGGCACAGGGCAATAGCTCGCGTGCCATCATCCAGGATGAGACCACTAACCTCAGAGAATTTCCCCTGGATTGGGATGTGCGGCACAACGTAAACGCCAGCTTCACCTTCCGCATTGCCGACGGTGAGGAGTTCTTCGTTCCCTTTACCGACTACATCCTTCCCCTTGATGATATTTCTGCCAACTTCACCTGGAGCATGTCTTCCGGAGCGCCCTATACCCCCAGAAGTATGGAAGGCAATAGCGATCTGGATACAAACAGCAAGAGAATGAAGATGTCTCAACAAGCAAATCTGAAGATTACCAAAGGTATCAAACTGCCCAAAAATATGAATTTGAGAATCTATGCAGAAGTTGAGAATATCTTCAAGAACAAGAATATCAGTACTGTCTATCCCAAAACCGGGAGCATCACTAATGACGGTGAAAACCTGGAAGAAGCTCTGATTCCCGATTTTGTATACGAAGAAGTGGCCTACGCTTATGGCCTCTACACAAATAACCCAACTTACTACAACAACTTCCGGGGGCTTACCCTGGGGGTTGCCTTTAACTTCTAAATTATTCCAAGGAGGAATTATAAAATGAGAAAATTCGTAAATGTGATGCTGCTGGTAGCGATGATCTCCTTCGTTTTCGTCGGACTGGCCTTTGCACAAGAACAAGCCGCACCCGCTGCTTCCGGCGGTGGAATAGAGAGCTTTGCCGAATTGGTATTTGGCAGCGGAATGGTGAAATGGTTCAAAGACGGTGGTTGGGCTATGTGGCCTATACTTTTCGTTACCATTTACGGTCTGGCTTATATCATCTGGAAATTCATCGCGCTGTTAACCGGGAAAGTGAATCTCAACAACTTCCTGAACAAGATTATCCCTCTTATCAAGGAAAAGAAGTTCAAAGAAGCCCAGGAGATTGCCAAAAATACCCGCGGACCCGTGGCATCAATCATTTATGCAGGTCTGATGAAGGCCGATGGCGGAGTAGCCGCTGTGGAAAAAGCTATTGAAAACGCCGCAATGATCGAAATGAGCTATCTTGAGAAAGGCTTTCTCGAGATGTCTACCGCCATCACTCTTGCCCCCATGTTGGGATTCCTTGGAACAGTTGCCGGTATGATCAGCGCTTTCGACGCTATCGCCGCAGCCCGGGCCGTGGACGCAACAATTGTGGCAAGTGGAATAAAAATTGCTCTTATTACCACAGAGGCCGGATTGATAGTGGCCATTCCGGTGCAGTTCTTTAATAACCTATTCGTGACCATGGTGGATAGCCGGGTTATAGACATGCAACGCGCTTCCGAGAAAGTAATTGAAGCCCTGCTTGAAGCATAGGGGGATTAAATGAAAATCGGTCGTAAGAGGAAGGCAAAATCTGAGATTCCGACAGCTTCGACGTCGGATATCGCCTTCTTGTTGATCATCTTCTTTATGGCGACCACAAAGTTCGACGTTAAAGAAGGGATAAAGATAGTCTTGCCGCAGGCCACACAAAAGCAGGAAGGTCAAACTCAGTCCTTAACCCTTACGGAAAAGGAAATGACCCGCCTGCAGATCCTGGCCGATGGGCTGATCGTAGTAAATAAAGAAGCGCCCCGCACTTTGGAAAATAACGATCTCGACGCCCTGATCCAGCAAAAAGTGAAAGTAAACCCGGATATGATCTTCAAAGTCATCACCGATCGCGAAGCCAAATACAGCGAAATGGTGAGAGTGGTTGACCGTTTGAAAGCCGCTAAGATCGAGAAGATATCCTTATCAACGAATTAGGAGGAAAGATGGCCTTTAGTATGAAGAAAAAACGCGATGCAGCCATTCCCCAGTGTTCGATGGGAGACATAGCCTTTCTCTTGTTGCTGTTTTTCATGGTATCGACTGTATTCGTGCAGGAGAAAAAGTTCTGGGTGGAACGGGAACGCTGGCCTGTTGCAGACAGCGTAGAACGCATCCCCCGCAATCACACCAGCACGATTTATGTGATGCGGGACGAAACAATACTTATAGATGACGTACCAACCCGGATAGAATCTGCGGAAGATGTTTTCGTTGCCAATACCCTTACCAGGAAAAAAGCTGAAGATCCCGAATTGGTGGTTTGTTTCCGCACCGATCGGGATACAAAATATGGAGTGATGTCTGACGTAATGAGGCAGCTCCAGGATGCAAATACTCTGGTGGTTGCCTTCGAAACCCAACAAAGGCAAGATTAAGGAGGATCAGATGAGTGCTAAATACCAAGATTGGAAAGACATTGCCAATGCCCAATTCGGCAAGGCTCTGGCTCTTTCGCTCACCCTCTTGATCTTCGGGATGATGGTCACCCCTAAGATAGAGGTTCGCAAACAGGTATTCAAGGCTTCTCAGATGGAATTGGTGGATATTCCCATGGAAGAAAGGGAAAAGATCGAACCTCCGGAAACGGAAGTTGATATCGACATCAGTTTCGAGATCAGCGACGAACTTGGCACCCAGGAAGTTGACATGAAAGCATATGAATCAGTGCTGGCCAGCGTGGGAGATATCTATTCCACGACCGCCACTTCCATGTCTGCAGGACAGGACGACCGGCCAGTAAACTTCGTTCCTTACGACGAAGCCCCCGTACTGATCGGCGCTATTAATCCTGAGTATCCCGAGTTTGCCCGCCGCGCCAAGCAACAGGGAACTGTGGTCTTGGAAGTGGAAGTCCTACGGGATGGAAGCGTCCGCAATATTAATGTGAAACGTTCAGTTCCAGGTGGACTGGACGAAGCTGCCATTGCGGCAGTGAGAAAAGTAAAGTTTCAACCCGGCCGTAGTAGCGGACAGGCAGTCGATTGCCTCGTTATTATCCCGGTAGAGTTTAAAATGAATTAATTGGGAGTGTTTCATGAAGTTGTTTAAAACTGGAATCTGCCTGATCCTGCTGCTTCTTTTTGCCGCAGGTGCGCTTTATGCAAACAAGGCAGTCCCTTCCACTGGAACAAAAAAATTAGACCTAACCAAGTATCACAACGTGGGAAACATTTGGTTGCGGGTAAGCAACTACGGTTTCTTCGGGTCTGGTGATGATATCGTTCCCCAGTATCCTTCATTGGAATACCCGGGAGGAAGCGGAATGGACTATCTGTACCAGGGAGCTCTCTGGTTCGGAGCAAAGAAGCAGCGCCGCAACAGCATCAACGAAAAGCTCTACTGGCTGCGCTATCCCCCTTCTGCTACAAACGATACTCTGATTACCGCCAATGATCCCCGTTTTGCCACCTCGTCCCAAGTGCCCGCTCTGGACACCCTGGTAACTGTCGGCTTCGACGGAGATGCAGACCTCTATGAATTTTTGCCAGCCTATAACCCGCTGGTCACTTCCAATGCCGCCCAAGCCACGAACTACGCTTTGTACAACAACACCGACGGAATAGCCAATGCGTCTACCCGTCATCAAAAGCGTGGCATAGATGATGACGGCGATGGATTGATTGACGAAGATGGCGCTGGATTTACCTTCCCCTTCCGGGCTGCAAGCGAATTGCCAGCAGTTTTCGGCTATATGGACGATGGTGTAACCCCGCGCTTTGGCGGCAAGTTTTTGCATAACATGACTGCCGGTGATTTTGCCCTGTTGGATAATCCCAGCAATATGGAGATATGGTTCCCATTGGGATTCATGGATATCTCATACCGTTCCACTGATCCGCAGTTCAACTATGCCTTCACTTCGCCCTACGATGATGACCGTGATCTACGAACAGATGAGGATGGAGCACCGGTATCCGAGCAGGATTTCGTCTCCTTCTACTACGATTACTGCCCCTTCAATACCGACGGCGACCGCGATTATGGCTCTTCCAAAAGTTCCAATACGCACATTCCCCTAAAAGTGCGTGTTCGTCAAATGAGTTATCAGTGGAGTTATGATTACATCAAGAACCTCGTCTACGTGGAATTCAACGTTACCAATATGAACGAGGAAGATGAACTCATAGACTGCGCCATGGGCATTTATATGGATGCCGACGTAGGTCCTCAGACCTATGGTGCCGAGAAAGCCTCCGACGATAAATCGGGATACGTGAAAGGCACGGGATACGAATTTGCCTATACCTACGACGCCGATGGAGATGGCGGTCTGATAACCGGTTTGGTTGGAGCCCGTGTATGTACTCCCGACCCTGAGAAATTGAAATTTCACTGCTGGTACTGGCGCGTAGGACAGGGTCCTGATGATTCCAGACCCCGCAATCTAAGCCCCAGCACCCGCACAGCCAACGAGAAATACTGGCTCCTGACCGGCCGAAATCCCAATACCTCCAGCTACACTCCTTTGCGTCCTGAAGCGGCAGATCAGACAGAATGGGAACAGCCTACTCCGAATGACACTCGTTTCCTCTTTTCATTCTACGGAGCTCAGCCTGGTACCGCTGAATACAATGAAACTGATGAAGATGGCAACTACTACAAGCGTTGGAATCTGCCTCCCAAAAAGACCATGAAAATTGTGGTGGCGGTTTTCCCTGGAGATAATAAAGAAGACCTGAAGAAATCAGCCGGCTGGGCCAAAGAAATCTACGGTGAAGCCCAAGACCTGATCACCGTTACCCAGCCAGATACCTTCCCGCACTATAACCCGCCTGAACCACCGGAAATTCCTGGCCTTTATGCCGAAATGCAGGATGATGGAAACCGCATCGACCTGTATTGGGATAATCGCAGTGAATTCTCTTACGATGTGAAGACAGTCAGCACAGCTGTGATTGGTTGGCAGGTTCCCAATAGCCCCAATATTATCTCAGGTTTGGATAGCGACCCGACTCCCTATTGGCCAAACAACTGGCCTGCTGATTTCCCGGAGGAGTACCGCTTTAACACCGATCCCGCTGATACCCTGCAATGGAACATGAATGCCCTGGTTAACCCCTACACGGCATCTCGACTTCGCAAAGACTTCCAAGGATACTCAATTTGGGGACGCAGCGGAAGTGGAAGCCAGGAAGACTGGGAATTGATCCATCGCTGGGACAAGCTCGATACGCCTCAGGACTATGCAGACTACAACATTAATAGCGGTTTTGCCGATTTTTACAGAGATTTCGGTGGCTATCTCGGAATTGGAACAGACCTTCCAAACAAGAATGCTTGGAATGCTCCAGAATCTGAATACAACAAGTTCTACCGCTACGACGAAAACTATATCCTGAAACCCAATGGAAGCACCTTCTACGGATTCCCGATTTACAATCCCGAACTGGTGATCAATGGAACAGCGGTGAACGAGGTGACTGACTGGCAAACCGTTCAAACCGCAGCCAACAACATCAGCGCTCCTGATGAAGATACAAAGAAGCTGCTCCAGGCCAGATTGTTCAAGCATCCTCAGATTCCGGACAAGATTTACTACGAACTCTACGATCCCAAGTTGATTCCTCTGTATGGCTTTGCCTATCCGGGTGGAGTGGGTGCCGTTACTCCGGACTCCCTGATGCTCAGTGATCTCCGTAAGACACGTCTGGCACGGCGCTATTACAAATCCGAAGTCCGCCCCGGCCGTAAGGGACAGGAGTATTACGTTGCGGTAACCGCTTATGACCGCGGTATTCCCTCCAACGATTTAAATTATCTGGAAACTGGACGCGACGCAGACGCAAATATGAAAGTATTCTTCCCAGGCACATTGGCCAAAGAGAAGATGGATGATATCATGGTTATTCCAAATCCCTATGTTGGACGCAGCAGCTTCGACGGACGTCGTGAAAACGACAAGAAAGGCGACAAGAGCCGCCGTTTGTGGTTCACTAATCTGCCCTACAGCTGTAAGATCAGGATCTACACTCTGGCCGGAGACCTTGTTCAGGAATTGGATCATGAAGGGGCCAGATCCACAGATATCATCACTGTTTCCAAGGCCAGCACTCATGGAATTTCCGCCGATGGTATGGAGCCTTGGGACTTGCTGTCCAAAAACAACCAGATCATAGCGCCTGGAATCTACCTCTATTCAGTAGAAAACAAAGCCGACAAGAAAATCAAGGTCGGCAAATTCGTGATAATAAAGTAAGGGGGGAACTGTGAAAAAGATATTAGTCGCAACTCTGGTGATCCTGATCGCCTCTCTGCCTCTTTTCCTGGTTGCCAAACCTTTTGGAAAAACGGGAACCGTTGGCCTGCAGTTCCTCAAGCTAGGAGTCGACGCCCGTGCCATAGGCATGGGTGAAGCCTATACCGCAGTGTCAGATGATATCTCGTCCGTGTATTGGAATCCAGCCGGTCTTGCTCCTGCTTTCCAAAATCAGGTGTTCGTATCTCATACTAACTGGCCTGCCAATATCATGCAGGAATTTGCTGCTGGCACCTATACTAATGGTGTTTCAACCCTGGCCTTGTATGGCAGTGCGCTGCATATGGACGATATTAAGGTAACCGAGGAGGATGGCTTTGGTGAAACCGGTGAAACATTTACGAACAGCGCTATCGCTCTCGGAGTAAATTACGCTCAGCAATTCACCAACAAGTTCTCTGCGGGAGTGGGAGTAAAATACCTGCGCGAAAACCTCTACACCTACAGCGTAAATAGTTATGCCTTCGATCTTGGCTCTATATATAACACCGGATGGAAAAACGTCAAGATTGGAATGGCTCTAAAAAATTTCGGTCCCGATATTCGCTATCGCGTTGATGACGATGAAGACGGCAGCGACGATGAAGATCCATTTGATCTCTTCGACAATGACGGCGACGGTGTGATCGACGAAGACGGCGTGGAATTGGATAGCAAGATTCCCATGAGCTTCTCTTTGGGAATCAGTGGAGACCTGATGCGGGAAGGCAACAATCACTGGATCGCCTCCCTGCAACTGGATAACGTAATAGACCGCCTGGAAACCTGGAACCTGGGAACAGAGTACAAGATGGGAAACATCTTCTTCCGCGGCGGCTATCAATTGAACTATGATACCAATGGTTTTTCTGCCGGCTTAGGCTGGCAGGTTCCCACCAGCCTTGGTATCTTCAATATCGATTATGCCTACACCGACATGGGATACCTGGCCGAGAATCTCTTCAAGAGCGCTCACCGGGTTTCCCTCAAAATGAGATATTAATGACCGAAAAATGATTCAGGAGGAACGAATGAAAAGAATCCTATTGGTCGCCCTGTGTCTGTCCTTGTTTATAAGCCTGGTTTATGCCCAGGAAATGAAGCCGGGTCCGAACAAGGCTATGGACGCACCCCACCTCAAAACTAGGCCGGTTACAAGCAGCCGTACTGCTCCGACCTACACCTTTACCAAAACGCCGACCGCTTTGATGACTTCTTATTATGACTATATGATTGGAAGTTACAACGGCATTCCCATCCAGGTTATTCCGGATGCTGCCGGCGGTGGCTATTTCCTTACCTACCATGGTCAACGTACCGCCACAGGTCAGCGCCGTGCTTTCTACGGCTATCTGGATGCTCAGGGCAACGTGATCAACAACAACGAAATTACCTCTGTGGTAAATCGTGAAGGCTATTCAACAATGTCCGTGGATCCCGTTTCCGGAAAACCCATGTATGCCTGGCACGCCAATCATGGCGGAGATACCGATGCCCAGTTGGAAGTGCAATTCACATCTGATGCCTTCATCGCTGGCATTGCCGGTCTGTTCAACGACCTGCAGTTGGTGATCGACAATCCCTCTTCGGTCACCGCCTCCAGTGGTTCATCCACCGACAACGAATTCATCTGGCCCACCCTTCAGATCGGACCTTCCCCAGTAGCTGGAAAGCGTCGCGCATATATCATCGCCCGCAATTCAGTTACCCATAATACTCCTGCAAGCCCATCTGAAAACCCCAAAATCGCCTATGCCGATTTCAATGGCGACGACATCGAAGCTGGAACCCCCCTGGTTTGGAGCTATACAAGCATTCCTGAAATGGATAACTGGAACCATGATACCGAATGGCGTCGTCCCTTCCATTCCATCACCTCTGATGACGCCGGAAACATATATTACGTAGGCTATCACTTTGCTACCTTGGAAGATGGAAGCACCAATATCCGCGAAGCCGATATGGACGTCTTCAAGTGTGGTAATTATGGTCAGGGAGATTGGAACAGAATCAGTGAATTCAGTTGGTACGATTCCTGGAATCCTGCCGGAACGCCTGGTGGAACCGGATACTTTGTGGGTGACGGCAGCATTCCTTATGCCGATAGCCTCATGGTTTGGGCAATGGCCAGCTCATCTCACTTGAATGCTACCGTTGATTCAGACGGCAAGATTCATGCCCTGGGAACCTGGGCACAATCCACCAAAGACGGCGGATACTGGGGTGAATATCACACAGTGAAAGAATTTGTATTCGATCCTGCCACTTCTCAGTTCACCCGTAAAGAGATCTATCCTGTGAAAGATCCCGCCGACGATTTCAACGAAGTTTACACACCCTGGGACGTGGAAGCTCCTTGGGGACAGGCCGAATATTACCTGGCTAATGATGGTCAGCAATACCTGAGCCCGGAAACAATCTTCCCCTTCCCCTATTGGGATGAAGCCGCGCACAGCGAAGCCATGTACTTCCACTATTCAAATACCAAGATTACCGAATCCAACGACCAGGATATGATGGTTGCCGTATGGCAGGATTCCCAATATGCCAGATGGGCAAACGTGGATTCTGATCCTGATTATGCCGCCTATGCCAATACCCCCATGATCTATATGTCCGTTACCTCCGACAATGGTGCTCACTGGAGCGAACCCATCGTTCTGGATAACGTTCGCACTCCTGAGTTTGCCGGCCTGAAGCCCATGTGGGTTTATCCCGCAGACAAGGTGATCTTCACTGGTATGCAGGGAGATAACAAGGTTGGAAAGATAGGTGTGATGTTCTACAATGATTACACTTGGGGCTCCAACGCTATTACTCCTCCTGTCCATCCCACCGCCGATGGCGGCCAGGTGATGTTTATGGAAATGCAGATCGTCTTCCCCACCTCTGCGGGCGACGATCCTTCCGTGGCTCCCGTGGTAAATCTGCTTCAGCAGAACTACCCCAACCCCTTCAATCCTGAAACCACAATCAGCTTCGATATGCCCAAAGCCGACAAAGCCAACCTCTCCGTGTACAACGTGAAAGGCCAGCTTGTAAAAACCCTTTTCAACGGCACTGCGCAGTTTGGAAAGAACAGCTTTGTGTGGAATGGCACCGACAACAACGGTTCCAAAGTAACCAGCGGACTCTATTTCTATCGCCTGTCCACCGACAACAAGGTAGAAACCCGCAAAATGATGCTGATGAAATAAGCTAACCGGTTAAGTAATTAACTGATTATCAAAAGATATGAAGACCCCGGGAAACCGGGGTCTTCTATTTCCTGGCCAGTTTAAGTAAGAATCAAATCACTTTTCTCACACTACCCCGGAGACATGTCTTTGATCTGTCCTCTCTTTACAAAACCCCATAGCAGATCAGGGATCACCTTTGCTATTACCCTGTGCTGGGTTGCATTCTTGCATGTCACTGACTCGCTACCTTGCCATTTATCCATGTTTCACCTGACCTATCCCTATACCGATGCATATCTTACCCTATGTTTATATTATGAAGACAAGACCATTGCACATAGTAACAAATCGAATTCCCTTCACAATCACAACCAGGTGTTCAATTAAACCCCGCCAGGGGTGAAATACTATAGCCTGGGACCTAAGTCACAGGTATGCTGTCAGTTAAAGCCTCAGAACCCCGTTAGGGGTGGACTATTATTGAATGAGACCAGTTTGGTGTCACCCCTTGCGGGGTTCATGATCATAACTGCATATTTTCCAGGGGTTAACACCCCTGGCTATAGTATTTCATCCCTATCGGGATTCTTTTTATTGGCTTCCAGATATCATTGAAGGTTAGATTATTCACCGGTTTTTTAACTTGAGGCTAACCACAGACCGCTGGCACCATTTCACTCTTGAACCAGGAATCCTGATCTCTCTCAGAAACATACACTCTTCTATGCATCATATAGTGCTAAGACAAAAGGAGATAGCATTAGCTTACTGAAAGTTATTCTATTTTACCCCAAAAAACGTACTTTCTGCTTGACAGCCAAAAGATATTAGTTAGTATAGCATACGTGTTGATTCATGGCAATGCTGCGGTTGAGGAGTATGCGCAGCCGGCCAAACCCATTTAGTCTGAATGTTGCTTTAGATATGGAAGAGAGGAGTTATGACAGTCCAACTGTCGAAGGAAGCTGTCTGCCGTTATTGTACCCTTTTTCAAGGGAGGTATTGGATTACAATACTCCTTATTACTGGAAGGTAGTTCCCTACAATGCAGTGGGTGATGCCGCAGGATGCCCGGTTTGGAGCTTCACAACCGCTCCGGAAGGCACAGTAGCGATCGGCGACGGCTCTCTGGTCGATCCAATGTTGCCGATTAATGCCTTTTATGGTTACACCTATTCTCAAACCATCTATCCAGCCGCTGCCATTGGCAGTCCCGGAATCATCAGCAGCGTCGGTTATTATTGGAACGGCGCAGCAGAAAGCCTGGTCTCAAACGACTGGACAATATACATGGGCCACACTCCCAATTCAGTGTTTGCCAGCGATACAGACTGGCTGCCCTTAGCTTCGATGACTCAGGTTTTCACTGGCACGGTAGCCCTGCCTGCAACTCCAGGCTGGGTAAACATACCTCTAACCACTCCCTTTGTATATAATGGCAGCAGCAATCTGGTGATCGGCGTGGACGAAAATGCAGCTGGCTACGATTATCCCTATGGCCAATTCTATTGCACCAGCACCACAGGCGTTAGCAGCTTGCTTTATAACAGTGACGGAACCAATCCAGATCCTGCCAGTCCTCCCACTGCCGGTTATCTGAGAACCTCCTATCCAAACACTCTGATAGTCATAGGCGACATCCCTGTGGCTCCTCCTGGAATCCCTAGCCTGGTATCACCGGCCAATGGCGCAACAGGAGTTGCTCTGAGCGGGTGGAACCTCAGCTGGAGCATGAATCCCGTTGGCGGGCTTCCGGATTATTATGAGGTTTATCTGAAACAGGGAGACGATGTAGACATTACCAATGAATATGATTACTACTTCGACAGCATCGCCTCCACCTCATTCAATCCCGCTGCCAACGGCGCAGTCTTTGGTTACAACGAAACCTGGTATTGGACTGTCCAGGCGGTTAATGACGAAGGTGTGGCCATTGTCGATCCGCCCTGGAGATTTGATACCACTCCTCCACCTCCTGAAATTTCCGTCGACCCTCTCAGCATCACCCAATCCCTGGAGCATGGGACTACCGGAACTCAGCAGATTACCATAACGAACAATGGTGGACTTCCGCTGAACTACAGCTTTGGCTTCACTGATACCACCACGCGGAGCTCGGGAATCATCTCTCCAGAAGCAATGCAGGCTCTTACAGTGAATCCGGGTGCTGCTCTGCTGTCTGAAAACGCTCCCTTCATCGGGCCAAGCATTGAAAGCGAAAGCAGAGCTATCTTCGACCTTCAGTTCTATTTTGTTCCTGATGCAACTGCAGGAGCGAATTATGGCCTGGCCACCGATGGGAATTTCTTCTATTCCACAAACTGGCAGAGTGTGGCTCCCAACCAGATGATCCACAAATACAATCTGGATGGAACCTACGTTGGCAATTTCATAGTAACTGGCTGCGGCGCAGTTCGCAATATAACCTACGACGGCCAGTATTTCTACGCTACCAACACGAGCACCACTATCTACATACTAGACTTCACTACAAACACTGTGGTGGGAACCATTACCAGCCCAGTTGCGGCACGTGGAATTGCCTACGATTCCGATCTGGACGCCTTCTGGGTAGGAAACGGCTGGAATGCCGATCTGAGATTGATCGACCGCAGCGGAAATCAACTGCAAGCCTTGGTACCAGCGGTCGCATCCCTGGCAGGCATTGCCTATGATAACGTATCCGGCCCAACCCCAACCCTTTGGGCAAATACCCAAACCGGTAGCATTGACAATACGATAGCCCAGATCGACCTCACTACAGGGGCCGTTTTGCAATCTATCGATGTAACCGCGACGCTGATCCCCATCCTTTCTGGCACAGCAGGAGCAGGTGGATTGGCAATTGGGCAGAACATCGTTTACGGTACGGCTTCTCTTTTGGCCATGTGCCAGAATGAAGCCATCTATGGTCTGGAACTCTGCGATCTGGCCACCTGGGTGACTGCTGACCCCCGTACGGGCACAGTGGCAGCCGGAGGTTCCGCAGTGGTTGACATCGATTTCGACGCAACCTCGATTGATCCTGGTGTCTATACAGGAACCTTCTCAATTTCAAACAACGCCGGGCCAGACGTGGAAGTCCCCGTCCAGCTTACCATTACTGGAGATTGGCCTGCTGTATTCAGCATCGATCCGGCTTCCTATAACTTCGGCGATGTGGAGCAGCTTAACCCCGTGGAAATGCAATTCACCATCACTAACACCGGTGGTTCAATCCCCAATCCCCTTGTCATCGCAGAAGGTGGAATAGCAATTACCGGCGATGCTGAAGGAAACTTCTTTGTGAATACTCCTGGGCTGCCTGTTACACTGAATCACAACGACAGCTACAGCTTCCTGGTAACCTTTACACCCCAAACCCAGGGTGCCAAAACCGCAAACCTGGTTATTACAGACAATCTTGTAACCCGCAATGTAAACACCATTCCGCTTTCTGGAAATGGTGTCTTTGAAGACATCGATTTCGTAGTTAACCTCACTGGAGAACTGCAGGGCACAGATACCGTAAACCTCTCTTGGGCCTTGTATAACGGAATTCCCGGAGAACCGGGCTGGTTGCACTATGACGATGGAATCAATGTGAATGGAATCGGAACCGGCGGCGCAGCGGTCTTTGATGTGGCGGTGAAGTTCGATTCTGGAACCATGTACGGATATTCCGGCATGGAAATCACCAAAATCAATTACTTCCCGCGTTCTGCCAATACCACCTACACCTTGAAAGTATGGACAGGCGTTGATGGTTCGATGGCTCCCACTACGCTGGTGTATACTCAAGCCCATGTGCCCACAGTGCTGGCCTGGAATGAAGTGTTGCTAAATACTCCTATTCCAATTGCCGGAAACGAGGCTGTATGGGTTGGCTACGAATGCAACGTAGCGGTAATCGACGCTGCTACGGACGATTATTTTCCGGCTGGCTGCGATGCAGGACCTGCGGCAGTGGGGTCTGGCGACCTGATCAGCCTTGGCACCTGGGAAAGTATGGCCACTTCATATTCTCTGAATTACAACTGGAATATCCAGGCATATTTGGATGATCCGGTGATCAGAGGAAAAGCTCCTCAGTTGCTCAGCATTCCCGTGATCAACGCTCCAGCCCTGAATCACAACTACAGCCTGGCTACTGCCAGCGGAAACAACGAAGTGCGCGTCCTGCGCGGCTTCAACGTTTTCCGTGATACAGTGCAATTGAATGTGGCCCTGGTTCAGGACTTCGCCTATACCGACCTGGCCGTTCCGATCGGACCCCACAGCTACACAGTGCAGGCAGTATATTACAGCTCAAACTCCCTGATGTCCGATCCCTTTATGATCGACATCCTGCCTCCTGTACCGGTTGCTCTGCCCTTTGTGGAAAACTGGGCTACCAGTGATTTCATTACCAACCAGTGGGATACCAGCGCTACAAACTGGGCCAT